>Ga0056128_1008655_pt1 | contig 12816 bp, 5 predicted proteins | sample WorMetLIZISLAND2_FD_71113 | JGI IMG/M metagenome (GOLD analysis project Ga0056128, IMG submission 71113) | Marine gutless worms symbiont microbial communities from Max Planck institute for Marine Microbiology, Germany - Olavius geniculatus... ...
TCGGAGTAGAAGGTTTAGTCAATCGTGTTTTTCCTGGTCCACCCGCTGGACACGTGACCACGTGACTGTCCTGAGGCCTGGCAATTTTGAGGGGTCCGACCAGGAATCGAACGCAGGACCTCTCGCTCTGGTGAAGTTGACCTGAGTCCAACACTCTAACCACTTGGCCACCGAGCTCCATAGTTGATGCTCGTGCTGATCGTTAATGTACACACGTTAAATAATATTAATAAAATCGACTATGTCGTCAATACCGCTTGCATTTGACACTACACCACTATATACAGTCGCCTGCAACCACCCGTTTAGCGAACCCCAAAAAAACGAGCCGTGGGAGCCGGGAGCCAAGAAACCAGAGAAGCTCGCCCGCGGCTTGGTTGTTGCACCACCTCTCCTGGAGCTTGACGAGCTGGCAAACCGGGCAGAGGAAAATCACGACCCTGGGAAGCGGTGGTCCGCAATAAGTTACGGTAGCTATCGTTACCAAAAGTTGTGGTGACGTTGTACATACAGTGACGCTGTATGTACAGCGTCACTGTACATACGCAATACAACGAATTATTAATGAACAAGCAAACAAACAAAGACGATTAAGCAAACAATGTACATAAACAACATAGCAAAGTACTGACGGACAAAGAAACGAACAAGTGATAGCACACAAAGTCACAATGGCTCAGACAGGCGGACGCGCTACTAACGTACACGATCTAGGTCGCACGTGTGTGTGTTTGGGGACCTGTCTGAAAACGAGGATCACCGATGACCAAACGTCGGTGTTTACGCCAGTCCGTTGACTGTCCATGGCTTCTGCTGGACTGAGTCAGCGTCTGCTTGGCTTTCTTCACTAGAGATGACTCACGGGGTTTCCCATTGCCGAAGATACTCGCGTTTCTTTTTGTGTGTATGACGGTGTTTACTGGATCCTTAACGGTGCGAGGTAACAACTTCAGTTTGGGACTTTCTTCAGCTGATTCAGAAGAAGGTTCACGTAGATTCAAGTCTGGTTGTCTTTTGTTGTGGCTGTCCAACAACTGCAGTAGTAACAGGATCGGCAATAGCAACAGCATCACCCAACATGTCACATCTGGTGCAAAGCTGTCTGAAACTGTCGGCTGACCTGACGACGATAATCGTGAAGAGGGTTGTGGATCGGCAGCACCCGAAACATTACCAATAATCAGGTCATAGATTGGGTGCTCCATACAAACCGCAGTAACTTTCTCCAAAAAGTATGATGTCTCGACTTCAATTTTTGCAACGGGAGTCCGTCGAATCGTACCGTCGATGAGGATGCACCGTTCTTCCAAACAAGTTAGCTTCTCATCTGGGATGAGTGACCGACGAACCACCACGGTGGAACATTTAGTGTCTCGTAGCACACTTGCTGGTTGGTTTTCCACGATACCATCCACGACTGGCATCGGTCTTCCGTGATCCTTAATCAGACACGCATCAGCGTCAACCGGGTGGTGTTGACCACAGTCTTGGCAGACAGCAATCTTAGCTTGACAGCGGTGTACTGGCGTCGATCTGGTTCTGGCAGTAGACTGAGTTTTTGCTGGCTGACCGGCTGCAACTTTGACTTTTGTTTTCTCAGCTTCCAGAAACTCACTTGTCTCATCCACGTCTGTATCCAACTGTGCAGCGAGTTCATCCGTCTCTTCCTGTATACTTCGGAGTTGCTCCTCCTTTTCCGCCATACATCTAATTCGTTCTTCATTTTCCCGAACCATAGCTGCAGTCTTTGGCCTTACCAAACATTCCCTAGCTAAGTGTCCACGTTGATCACAAAGAAAACATCCCAGACCAAATTTTGGTAGTTGCCGAGGCTGTCGGTACTGTCTGGGTGATCTAGGATGTTGTGATGCCTGCCCATATTGTCTTGGTGATAGTCGTTGTTGAGATTGGCCTTGTTGTCTCGGTGACCACGACTGTCTATCGAAACCCAACCACTGCTGCGGGACCTGTCGTCGTTGCCTAGATGAGGTCTGCGGCGACGCGGACGTACGGAAGGTCTCCCCGACGTTACGTGGTGACGACGGCTCAAGACACTGACTTCGTATATGTCCCACTTCTCCACAGTTGTGACACTGACGGGTTTTTGGCCTCAGACGCCGAATACTGAACGGCTTTGGATCAATACCAAAGAAGATGTCGGTAGCATGTGCTTCGACATAGTTTTCGGCCTTCTCACCAAGTTTCTGAATGGACTTAAGCTTACCCTCTTTAAAGTGCATCGCCATCTCCTTCCGACAAACACTGAGGTACTGCCCTTGCATTATCAACGTCTTTAATTCGTCGAAAGACTTCTCAGCATTTGCCAGCTCGATCCATCGCTGCAGATAGTTGCCAATTCTGGTTAAGAACTGTGTTGGAGTTTCTCCAGATACTGGCTTGACGGTACGGAAGCGTCTCTTGAACTTATCGGCGGATAACTGGTATCGTTTAAGAAGGGCGGCTTTCAACTGATCATAATTGTTAGCTTGATCAGCAGGTAGCATAGAATATACGTCCAGAGCACGACCCTTTAGTAAAGCGGACAGATACAAAGCCCAATCTGCTCGTTTCCATCGCCGACACGTTGCAAACCTTTCGAAGCGACCCAAGTAGCTATCCATAAAGTCCCGCTCTTCATCGAAGTACGGCATCTTCGGAGCTTTTCCACTGCCTCTACCTAATGATGGTGGACCGGGGTTATCTATGCTGACTCGACTCATATCAGCAATCTGCGCAGATTTTTCCTGCATCTGCATAGGATCAGCAGCTTCCTCTTCAGCTTCTCTGTGAGACACACCGAATTGAACCTGAGATGGATGGAACACGTATCCTCTCTCACAAGCTTGCATTTGTCGTTCATACTTTTCTAGTTCACTTCGATGTTTCTCTCGTTTTTCCTCTCGACGTTGCTCTGAAAAATGTTTGAATCTTTCTAATTTCTGCTTAAATGACAGTTTGGCCTTCTCTAATTCGTACTGTCTTTGTTTGTCTTTAGTCTCTTCTTCAGCCTGAAGCAACTTGGTTTTTTTCTCTGCCTCTTCCCGTATGAATGTTCTTTCCTTTCTCTTTTTTGTTTTTTCTTTTTTTTCTTTCTTTAAACGCTCTTTTTTTTGTTCCGCTAACGCTCTTTTTTCTCTTTGCCTGTCTTTTTTTCGCGTTCTAACTTTTGCTGTTCCCTGACGAAGTTCACCAAGTCTGCTCCATCAAGTCCCATAGACGCCCCAACTTTTTTTAGCTGCTGAGCTGAAGTAGACAATATCTTGGACTTGGACACTATGGACAGATGTTAAATGGTCGGGAATAACTTGTGATTACTACTACCCCTAATTATTAGTAAGTGGAGTAAAGAAACGCAATGTGGTAGACGGTTGCCGTAAGAATGACGCAATACTATTACAATACCAACGAGGTCTGGTCTGCGATAAGAGTGTAAGCGAACGAACTAGTATACTCTCGATAACCAGAATCTGTTTCGGAAGAGGAATACGTACGAGCACCATTGTGACCAACATGCAAACTATTGACGAGTACTAACGCTTTAAGCATCCGAGTTAACCGGGTATGTAAACAGGTAAACCTAAAAGTTAAAATAATATAAAGTGATAAAACTATTTAAACTATTAAACGACAAAGCAAAATGAAGCAAAACAAAAAATAAACTTAATTTTTTTTTAAATTAAAAAAAAATAATTTTAATTTAAATTTAAAATTTAAAATTTTATTTTATAAAGTATTTAATTTATTAAAGACTTAAAGGTTAAGACTTTAAAAAAATATTTAACCAAGACGAACAATAGACGATAGAGCTCGACTCCGATCACACAAAGTACTGTAGCAGTGTTTTATAATAGCTGGCCAAGACAATTCTGAACTGCCAGAACAAAAACAAAATTATTTTTAAAAAATAATTAAACAACTAATTGTTTACTAAAGTTTTAGATGTAGACAATAATTGGACACTAACAAAGGCAATTAAGTAAACACTAAACCAAATTTATAGTTACAAACTTAATAAAGACATAAAAGGAAAACAAATTATTTAATTGGCACTTATACGGACAAAACGCGCAGACGGGACAACTGTGTAGCGAAGTGATTAATCAATATAGAAGGTACGAAAACAGAGACGGAAACAACAGCTCAGGGCCTAAGCGAGAAGTAGGCCAATACCGCAATACCGCACACAAGGCGCTGCAAGCACAGTCCAAAACAAACACGTACGATACGACAGGTGCGCGTGACGAGGCACGCTTAATCTTATACAACTCCAAAATACAGTCACGAGAAATAATAACGAGACAACCCCAATAAAACAAGTCTCGCCTGGGTCGCCAAAATTGTCACAGCTTAACAGCTGAGACGTGCAAGCTCGAACTTGTTTCATGGGTTACTTACTAGGCCTAATAGCTACTAGGCTTAATAGCTACTAGTCCTAAATAAGCTCAACACACACACAGGCAGAAAAAGTTCACGGTTTCTTGTGTAAAAAACAAGACAGACAGAAGCACGTAGCAGAATATCAGAGCGCGACAACAAGAAATTAATCAACTGCACATATATACAGGGGCGCAAAAAAACAAAACTGTTACAAACAATTTACTTTACGATTTCAGTAGCCTGTATCGACGACAGGACAAAACTAAGCACCTTCGACAGCTGATGCGAATGATTAAACTAAGAATTTAGCAAAGTTAATTGTCATTTAAGACAACAGTAATTTCGGTGCTAGCAGCAGCTAGTAAATCACAAGATAATTTTATAGCTGCACGAGTAGGCCAACCAAAGACTCTAAGAGTTTATATGGGTGAGCAAAAAATATCGAAACAACTCTCGTACCAATGACAGCAACGTCGCAGATACGCCGTAGCCTAAGTTACGGCCACATTAACACAGAAAGAAAATATATGAGCGCACACTACAACGTGTACAAAAAGACAACAAGCAACACAAAATGCAACTCACGGTACTGAGGACCGTGTGTTATCTGTCTGTTCCGGAGACGGAGACAACCGCGGAAAACGTTCACAGGGACGACGGCCCACTGGCACAACAGCGAAAAGTCAAGCAGTTACGACCCGACGACGTCAGTTCGTCGGCAGTCGACGAATCCCTCCGGCGACGACAACGGCACTAAAGTTTACAGTAGCAGAGACGCGGCGGAAGCGGCGGCGTCGAACAAACAGCGACGGCGGGACAGCAGCAGCTCCCAAGTCAGATCAATCAGCTCCCGAGTTGATTCACACGATCTCCTCTCTTTCCCGACTTGCTTCGAAGAGCTCCTGAGTCGAATCGATCCCCGACTCGTTTCAGACATCTCCCGACTCGTTTCAAACAGCTCCCAACTCGTTTGCCTAACAAACGACCACAAAATATTAACTCACACTGTCGCAAAACAGTTTAGCATACTGATACAAAGTGAAAACTGCGTTGCAAGATACCTCAAATCGACAAACTAACGATCAGTTCCTTATATCAAATACAGGCATATTCACACTGCGTTTAACTTCACAAAATAGCTCACATATGGACAGCATTTATCTGAACAACTGACCAACGATAGCAAATATTCATCTCAATACTGCCTAATACAACAAATACTTAAAGCCAAACTTACCGCTAACAGCGGCCACACAGTTTCAGCACGATTCTAGCCAGAGCACACAGCTTCCTGGCGATCTACGGCTTATCCCAGAATCACTGGCGACTATGTCTCTATTCCAGCGCCGGATACCTTTCCACGGCGAACTGGATACGTAGCCAAACACGTGGCTATACTACTGCTGTATCAAAACAGCGACGTACTCCGTAACGAGTCACACTATCGACTGATTGTTGGTCAGTCTGGTCTTTGTCAGTCGGTCCGGTTCTTCGCGTCTAAAACCAGCCTAGATCAACAAGAGTCTATCATGGGTCAAATCAGAAGACAGCGGCCACACGCCTACACGACTACAAAAAAGACGCACCCACAGGGGAGCACAGAAAACACAACATTACCAAAAAACACACATATAGTCAAATCGCGTAGCGAAAATCAACGCGCACAACCCGCGCGTACCAAATATACGATACACCATAGTTTTAGGTAAAAACCAACCGTGACAGGCGGAAACCAGCTTGGTCTGAAGACAACGCAGCATTGACTGTAGGAGCTATCCTGCGAAGAATCAGCCTCTACAGCAGCTTAAAACACACACTCAAAAGAGAAATGGGTCGGTAGCTGGTCATCTGCGTAATGTCCTTTCCGGGCTTCTGGAGAGCGATGATTTTAGCCTGTCGCCAGACACATGGCAGACAGTGGTCTGTGAGTATTTGGCTGAAAAATTTTGCCTGCCAGCCTCGAGCCTTGGGACCCAAGTGAGTCAAAAATTCAGGATGGATGCAGTCATAACCTGGAGCTGTACCTGACTTGAGCTCACTTATCACTTTGTCGATCTCTAATGTGGTTACAGCATCTGGCTTGCCGCTGTTAGAGGAATTTCTCAGGTAGTGTCTTCACTCATGGCGGACATTTTTCTCTACTGCCTTGTCAACAGGGGCCTTAGTCACCTTTAACAGGTGACTAGCGACTTGGTTTGCGGTGACAAGTGGATGGGACTAGGCAGGAGGTCGTACTGATGCGCCCAGTCTACGGATTAGACTCCAGCATTTGCGGCTTGATCTTAACATATACAGCTTGCTTGTGGCTTCCTTCCAACGCACTCGCCGAGCCGAGTCCAGGGACTCAATAACATGTTCTGCAATATCCGGGTCCCCCTGACTCTTCATACTGCTTCAAAAAGTCAGCACACTCTGAAGACAGACAAGGAGTGTATATTGGTCTGAATCCTTTGGGAATGGAATATTTGGCGGCTTTTAATACTGCATTGCAAAACCGGCTATATGCCTCATGAACTGCAATGCACTGGGCTAGAATGGTGACTAAACTACGCTCAAGTGCTTTTGAGTATTTGTCCCATCTCGCTTTTCTAAAATTCCATCTTGGTTTCTGGATAGACCTGATTACAGGAAGTTGCAGTCTAACATGGATTATGCACGGGCGGTGTTGGCTGTAAAAAAGTCTTTCAGCACTGTGCACGTAGCCGGCTGGGGACTACCATCCTTTGAAGTAACACAACAGAGGTCAGGGTTGTAATCCCGCTTCCACCTGGCAGATCGAAATGTGTCTGGTTGTTTTGGATCATAAAGCAGATGGAGATCATTTGCAGATGCCTATTCCACTAGCGCCGTGCCATCCTCATAAGCTCTCTCGTACTTTCACTGTTCGTGGTGACTGTTAAAATCTCCAGTGAGGATGCCTGGTGAGTAAGAACTGGAAAGATGCTATTGTCCCAGTATGCGCTTGGTGATTTATATACATTTGCAATGTGTAATCCTAATATCCTAGTAATGTTGTTGCGTACGTAGGTAGCTCTCCCATGTTTGGGGTGTAATAAATATGAAATCAAGTCCAGACCTGGTATACTAAAATGTCTCGCTTCGTCGCTGTGAACATGAGTTTCTTGCAAGCATATGACATCAACTTTGTGGTCATTAGCCAACACACCGAAGTAGTGTAGGGATGACAGTTCTAACACAAAGGATATTTAATTTAATGAGTTTGACAGCAAAGAATATTTAATTTGCCCTTTGTCTCTTAGCCTCTCACCCCGTAGATATAATTTATTAATTTGCCCTTTGCCCATCACTTTTCCACTCCACTCTACCCTCCCACCCGGCCATTCTGGCACACTCATCAATCATTTTTCCACAGTAAAGCATATTTAATTTGCTCTTTGTCTCTTAACCTCTCACTCCAAAGATATAATTTATTAATTTGCCCTTTGCCCATTACTTTTCCACTCCACCCTACCTTTCATCCCGGCCATTCTCACACACCCATTAATTATTGTTGCGCACCTGCGCGTTTACGGGGAGAGAGCCTGGGCTTGGGCGTACTTTAAAATTCGGTGCCGGGGCCTAAGTCCTTACTAGGTACACCTCCTTACTTACTGCATACGCTGCGTTTATAGGGGGCCTGCACCCTTTTTTGTACACCTACGTCCTTCTCCTTTATCTGTTGTTTTTCTGCATGCAAAGCGTCACGCATGACAGCGCTGTCGACAGCTGCAAGTGTAGTCTAATATTGCTGTTAATATTGTACTATAAATCGTTCACTTCAAAAAAAATCATACGTGCAGCGATTGTGTAGTGTGGCATACAGCTGCAGGGGTCCTGTATCTGTCACTGCTATGCGCCTCGCACCCATACAGTAAACCGTCACTAAGCACCTGTCGTGTGTCAGCGATAGCGCGCAGTGCGGGCTATCAATCATATTGTGCAATTATTCATACACTTCAAAGCAGTGCAACGATCGCGCCGATCCCCACGCCGTCCTTGGTCATGTTGTTATGCAGCCACTCAGGGCAAGTGCTAATAGTCATGTGCTGAGTCATATTTTTTCGCGCTGCCTATCACAAAATCCCCCACAGCAAAACTTCTCTCGTTTTTTTTTAAATTTTTATTTTTAATTTTATTTTTTTTAATTTTAATTTTTATATTAATGCGCTGACTGGCAACACTCCGTGTCACCAAACATATGTTAGCAGTTGCGACTCGCCGACCGTCCTGACTGTTTCATATTGACAGTTGCAAGAGACAGTTGTTGCAGCATGCAACATCTTAATTCATACATAACGCTGCAATAGCAGTGTTTTTTTCGTTTTCGTTTTGATTTTTATTATAGTTTTAAACGTATTTTTTATTTTAATTGTAATTTTAATTGTAATTTATTTTTTATTTGTACTTTAATTTTAACTTTTAATTTAAATTTAAACTTTTATTTTTATTTCGATTTTCATTTTTTATTTTAATTTCAATTTTAACTTTAATTTTAATTTTGATTTTAATTGTTATTGAAATTTTTGTTTTCATTATCATTATTGTTGTTTTCTTTTGTATAGTAATAACCTCGTGGTGTACATATTGTGTATTATATGTAATTTTTAATAACTTTTCTATGTTTGTCCATGTCTACAATTTTTTTCTCTGACATCGTTACTGCTTAAAGCTTCTTTTTTAATTTGTTTCCCTCTACATTTTTTAAAGTTTACTTACTTACTTACTGTCATATTTGTTTTCTTACAAATTTTTCTTGTATTTTTGATTAATTGTTTTACTTTTATTATTTTTTATGCTGGGCTGACGCAAACAATATGTGGTTCTCTTTTTTACTAATTTATGTTTATACTTTGCTGTGTAACTTTGTAAGAAAAACATTAAGCCTAACCCTGTGTGCCACAAAGCCTGCCCCTTTTTACCGTAAATTTACCGCAAAGACTGCCACTTTCTGTCGCAAGTTTTCCGCAATTTGTCCTTTTTATCGCAAATCTGCTGTAATTATGTCCCCTTTCTACCGCACAGTCTGCCCCTTTTTGCACCAAGTTTACCGCACCTCTCCTTCTTTTCTATCACAATTTCCCTCCCTTTTTACCACAAATGTGAAACAGATATTTTTTTTTCTGTCGTAAATTTACCACAAGTCTATCTTTTTTTACCACAAGTTTAATTCAAGTTTACCTTTTTTCACCGCAAATTTATCGCAAATATACCCTTTTTACCGCGCAGTTTGCCATTTTTGCACCATCTTTACCGCGCGTTTTCTCTCTTCTACCGCAGATCCATAGAAAATATGCCCTTTTCTGCTGCGCACTGTCTCTTTTTGCAACAATTTTACCACAAGGCTTTGCCTTTCTATAACAATTCCCCCCTTTTTTACCACACATATCCTCCTTAGTGTTGCAAATTTACCACAAGTCACTTTATACGGCAAGTTTAATTCTTTTTTTACCGCAAATCTGTTGCAAATATGCCCTTTTTACTGCGCAGTCTGTCTCTTTTTGCACCAAGTTTACCGCGCGTTTCCTCTCTTTCTATCACAAATCCATAGAAAATATGCCTTTTTCTGCTACGCACTCTGTCTTTTTTTGCAACATGTTTACCACAAGGCTTTGCCTTTTTATAATAATTTTCCCCCTTCTCTACCACACATATCCTCCTTACTGTTGAAAATTTACCACAAGTCAGTCTCTTTCTACGGCAAGTTTAATTCTTTTTTTACCGCAAATCTGTTGCAAATATGCCCTTTCTACTGCGCAGTCTGCCCCTTTTTGCAACAAGTTTACCGCAAATTTCCCCTTCCTTTATTGCACAAGTTTACTGCAAGTTTCCTCTTTTTACCACAACTCTGCCACAAATATGTTTCTTTCTATCGTAAATTTACCGCAAGTCTGCCCCTTTCTACAGCAAGTTTAACTCAAGTTTTCCTTTTTACCACAAATCTACTGCAAATATGCCCCTTTCTTACGCACAGTCCGTCTTTTTTGTCGACAGTTTACCGCAAATTTTCTTGTTTGCATTTAATTAAAATAAGAATTCCCACACGTCTACACCTCTCAACCCTTTACCCGTTAAGTAAGGTAGAATGTGTGCAATTGTGTCATCTGCATAGTGCGATAGTGCAAGCGACATCTGTTACGGCATGTGTTTACTGTATAGACTTATTATGAAATGTTAATAAGCTCAGCGTGCGTGCACACGCTGACAGCTGTTTGCAAATTAACCAGCGGTGCAGAGCACCGTCGGTGTAATTATGCAGTCAGGTGCAAACCAGTGCGGCGCATATACTTTTTTACCAGCCTTGCTTTGACTGTTGCAAACCTTTGCTCTACCTGCGGTTTTTCTGGGCCTATGTTATTTTACATTTTTCATGTAACGTTTTTTTTTAGTTTTTCGAGCACGTGCATTGCATCATTTGTACACACTAGACCGCATTTGACAGCTGTTACGACGCATGCTTGCTGTATAAAATATTCATAAGCGCAGCGTCCGTGCACACCCTATCTCCGTGTGTATACTATAGAATATTAATGTCCGTCGCGTTCACGCCGACGCGGGACGACAAGTGTCCAGCGTCCGTTGCGTTAATTAATGCACAGTGTCGCAATAGCAGTGTTGTTTTTCATTATCGTTAACATTATTTTTGCCGTTTTCGTTTTTCGTTCTATTGCTTACCTCTATAGCTCTTTACTTCTTATTTGAGTTATTTATTATTTAGTTAGTTGTTTAGTATTTTACTTTCTTATTTGCTTTGTAGTCGCTTTCAGTCGTTTGCGTTTACTTTGTTGCATTTCGCTTTTTCTGTGCTAATTTTTATGCGTTGTTTGGCTGTTCATAGTTTACGTCAGTACTTTTTTATATTTAGTACATGTATACCGATGCAATAACAACAAATTTTATGTACAAACATTATTACGATATTTATTATATTTTTACATATAGTAAAATTACTAACACACAATATTTTGTACAAACTTCAATTGTATTCATTGTGGTAAGCAACACATTCAAATTTTACAATTCTACTCGTAAACATGTGCGCATAAGCGTCCAAGTATAAGCATCGAGTGCATATTAAGTTATTAACAAAACTGTTTAGAATTGTGCATTTGTATGATATAATTTGCAAGTTGTTGTTTTTAACACATTATTTATAAGGTCAGCAGCGTCAAAAGTCAAAGCTATGCAGAAAGTAGCGAGCGGTAACATATTTTAAAAATGACAACTTGTTCATAACAAGTAAAAAGTTGCAGGCCAGATTCAATACAAACTCTTTTTTCTATCGTATTTATATTGTCAATTTTGTCCAACAGTTCGTTTTAACAGTGCGTCGCAATTAAATTCGCTAGCACGATCTACGGTCTGCGCACGATAACAACACATTTTATGTCAGTGTGTGATATACCATTCGACGTATCGCGTGAAAAATGTACAAGAACATGTATATTACTTTTTTACAATCACATGTTCAACATTATTTTCAAACAAAAATAGGTCAGAAAACATACACTTTATTTACAATGCGGTAATTTACTTGTTTAGCAAATGAAGACAAATTTAAAGTCTAAATTGCGTAATGATGGGGGGGTTAAATTGTACACACTGTCAAGTACAAAACCACTTCCTCTAGTGTCAAAATTTTCAACGCTAAGTAACAGTTTGCTGAGGAATTGATCACAGTTAAATTCGACACCATAACAACCCAGTCTGCGGAAATGACGTGAAATGTGCATTTATGTGATGACATCTCTCTGGCGTGTAGCGAGAAAAATGTGTCGAAGTTCGTACGATTACACGTATGGAGCTGTAAAACACAGTGCAAGACTGTTGTTTAATATAAACATTGTGATTTTAAAACATTATACAGCATTATAGCAGTAATAATACGGTTTAGTTACAACGTTAGGCCTACTATATGCTTACAGGCGCGAATGTAGGTTATGTAATAAGTTAAGAGGTAACCACATAGTACCACAAACGCTAATCCTACTGCTCTTAACTGTTTTTCTAATAACATTTCAGGTTAACTACCCCATAGTTTGAATGTGTTCTTTCACAACTTTAAGGATATCCTCTCTGTTGCGTGCGATCAAAATTTTATAACTAGTATCGTGATGGTCAGTAGGCAGTTCAATCTCAGCAATGATGCGGTCAAGGGCATAACGGGTTGTCTGCTGCTTCTGCGGTTGTTTTCTGTCGCACTCTTGACAGTTAGCAGGTACAGTACTAAAGGCGTTGTCTGGTAAATGTCGCTTGCAAGCAGTGCATTCCGCTAAGAAGAAACAACGCGTGCAAAGCCCATTATTTGCAATGATAAGACCACAATTGGTGCACTCTTCTTGCGGTGGCGATTATCGCCATTTTCACGTTAATCACAGTTTTCTTCTTGGCAATATTGGCGGGTTTGGGGATGTAACTGAAACCTGCAAGTGGGCGAAATTT
>Ga0056128_1008657_pt1 | contig 12815 bp, 9 predicted proteins | sample WorMetLIZISLAND2_FD_71113 | JGI IMG/M metagenome (GOLD analysis project Ga0056128, IMG submission 71113) | Marine gutless worms symbiont microbial communities from Max Planck institute for Marine Microbiology, Germany - Olavius geniculatus... ...
GGAAAATGAGTGCACCTCGCATATATTTGGATCGTTTGCCATCTTTCTGCCAAAAATTATCAAAATCGGTGGAAATTTGACGCAGTTCTGACAAAAACAAATCTGCTTAGTTTTTTTGGACACAGTGTAGTATTAGTATAACACATGTACAGGGTGGGTCATAAAAATGTGGCACTTTACTTTTGTCCATATCTTTGCCAATTAATGACCGATTTTCCATAGTGTCATATGGATCATTCACTGCAATGTTGGTCTGAAGTGTTTTTTTTTAAAATTTACCTGATTGTTTGTATTATCATTAGTTTTTTTGTTACATTTCAGAGGATAGTGTAAAGACGCATTTACGGTGTGGAGGGATATATAATAATCACATTATTGCAAATTGTCCGCAGAGTGTGCCAGTAAAAAAAAAATAAAATCGGTCAATTATTGGTGAAGATATGGACAAAAGTAAAGTGCCACGTTTTTATGGCTCACGTACGGTGTAAGTGTTATGTATTCCCTTTGTGTTTATTGTTTTTTGATTGTTTAAAACTGATTTAGTTTTGTTGACTTTTGATTTAAATCTGAAATGAATCACTTGATATTGTTGTTGTTTTTGATTAAAGTCTTGGAATCTTTACTTAGAAATACTTGTTCTTGTGTGGCAAGTCCTTGTTCTTTGGCTTCATGACCTTCATAATTTTCGAGGACTTTGCATTCTGAAATTCTTACATATCTTGGAGGTATCAGGACGTTTCACCACTATGACATTTCGCTCTCACAACATTTCGCTCCCAAGACGTTTTGCCCCCAGCACGGTTAGCTTTTGGACGTTTTGCCCCTTCACTGGACGTTTTGCCCCCACTCTTTTGTTTTGGACGTTTAACGTTTTAATAGTCGTAACTTTCTTTCCTCTGACAGAAGTTGGACGATAGCTTTTGGATGTATGCAGTACAGTCGGCCCACCCTAGCAACAGCTCTGCTTCTTGTTGTTCCAAGGCCTATATTTGTTGGAAAGCCACGATGTTTCCTCGGCACATAAAATATGGCTTACACGAGCTTCTTTTTATTTACTATCAACTTCAACAATAACAAAATGTGATCAAGAGCAATATGAAATATACTAGCTAAACCACGTTGGTGGTGTGACGTAGTGGTAATGCGTTTCATCCGATCAACGAAGTTACTTTATGCCAGGCTGGGTTAGTACTTACATGGGTGACTGCCTGTGGGCAGGTAAACCATCTCGGTATGTAACCAGCCGCCTAGGTCAACTCAGCCTTTCATCCCTCCAGGGTAGGTAAATCGTGTACCATTCTATATGGCTTAAGTTAAGGTAGGGTGCATTCAACTGTGTCAGGTGGGAGGTAACACAGTGATCCGATATGGCAGGTGATGCTCTGTAGCTCTGAAACGGCTTCCATTAAGAGGTATAACACAAGCTTTAACCTTTAACCTTAAATTTTCAAAGCTGGAAACGAAGAAGTTAGAGATTTTTGGAAAGCAATGTGCAAACAGAGTTACAATCACCAAACTAGGCCTAATGTTGATATGAAAAAGAATCTTTGCCACCAAGGAACCTTCTGGCGCTATGGGGACCAATGTCCTGGCATACTCGATATATCGGGTAATCCGGCCCTGTAAAGCTTTGTCTGTACTGTAGGATGTAGGCCTACTTACATGTACCGGTACATATATTTGACCATTCGTGACGTGATATGCTAGGTTGCGTAACATTCGCTTGGCCTAATCTATGTGGTCCACAGCAGTTACCGGTGACTCTCTAATTAAACTACCATGCCCCAGTCATCGAACCAATACTGCACCAGAGTCATTGTTCGTGGCTCTGGTTGTTTGACTGCCAGATTGTGTGACGGTTTGTGTACTTTGTTATGCGGGTCTTTATGCCCCGCGAATCTTGTGATTCACATACACATTCTAACTACAGTTGGTTCTTATGCAGTTCCATATAGAACTCAAAGATTTCACATGGAATGCAACTTAGGTTCAATTCCATACAATTTTCAGGAAAAGATTATTCAGCGTAACTCGCTTGGATCATGGGGTATGGAACCTTATGTTAAGTGCAGCCACTCGAAAACTGCTAAAAATAGTAGGTTCAATTGTTAATTTTAGTAAAATGTGGCAGATTAAATCAACTGTGCACTATTAGTTTGCTTACTTACTTAGCCTATTGTGTCTGTTCAGTGTTTTAGAAATGAATGAATTTAGACAACTGAAATGAATTAGCTAGCTGAAATCAATTGAGATAAACAGTAAAACATGGGGAAGCTGCACATGAAATTTTCAGCATTGAATGTAGATTTCGATGGTCCAAGTCTTGATTTTATAGGTTCAAGGATACTTGCGCATGAGGGCATCAAAGAGTGGTACCCCCCGTAAAAGTCGGTCGTTATTGTAGGCCTACCGTTCTTGGCCAGTCTTTCCTCTTTCATGCGTCTCGTGAGTATTAGCTCAAATTTCTTGTTGTCGGGGACGAAACGTCCAGTTAAGGAGCGAAACGTCCAGGACAGGGGCGAAACGTCCAAAGTCTAGAATTGCTGAGGGCGAAACGTTCAGGTTGCGAAATGTCCTGAGAGCGAAACGTCTTAAGTACGAAACGTCTTGAGGGTGAAACGTTCAGGCTAGGGGCAAAACGTCCTGTGGGCAAAACGTCATAGTGGCGAAACGTCTGTAATTCATCTTGTACCGTACATCAAATCTTTGTCTTTGTGAAGTTAGTCTTTTATAACAGTACTGTTTGGAATACGCTGCACATTGTTGTAAATAACAATATCAGTGAAGTCATATGCTGCTGTTGATGTGTTGATGTCTGCAGCTCAGATGTCGTATCTGTGGTGCGTGATGTGTGACCTGGAGTTCCGCACTGACCTGCTCGTACGCAAGCATTCTCGACGTGCCGGCTCCATTCATCGCGCTGCCACCGCCACCACTCTACCTGCCATCGGCTACAACGCTTCGTCATCTGCTGACCAGACAGCATCCACATCTAAGACATTCTGCAGCTTGGCTGCAGTGTCTACTGCGACTGCAGCAGCAGCACCACCTGATGGACATGGTATCAGTATTGTTGACAGTGTTTGTGTGAGTGTGAATGCTGATTTGTCAAGCGGTGTTGAAAACCCGGTGGTGGTTGATGCGAAGCAACCGGCAACTGCGGTGTCGGACGGTGCTGGGAGTGTGGTTGTTCGTGGTGACAAGGGTAGACGGAGACGCCACCAGTGTGAGGTGTGTCACAAGATGTTTGACCGCCCCAGTAATCTCATCATACACATGCGCATTCATACCGGCGAACGACCGTTTGGCTGTGACCAGTGCGGACAGCGTTTCAGCCAATATGGCAATCTAGCCGTTCACAAACGCACCCACTCAGGGGAGAAACCATTCAACTGTGACGTGTGTGAACAGAGTTTCAGCCAGTATGGCAATCTAATGAGGCACAAACAGACCCATATTGGTGATAAGCCATTCAACTGTGAGGTCTGTGGGATGAGATTCGCCTTGTTTCAGCATCTAACGAGGCATAAACGCACCCACTCTGAGGAGAAACCATTCAAATGTGAGGTATGCGGACGAGCATTCAGTGACAACGGCAGTCTGACCAAACATAGCCGCCATCTGCATGGAGGAGACAGACCTTAACAGTTGCAAGGACTGTGGACTATAATTCAGTGAATCCAGTAACCTGCATAAACACAGACGCCGCATCCACCACTTGCTTGACTGACTCACCAAAATCGACAATTCCCAGTGGCCCTGCTTTGGACGGGTTCAATCTTTGCCAAACAATAAAAAAGTAATAATTTCAATAAAGATGAAACTTCCCTGACAAAGAATATGGACATAAAATGACATCGCTTAGCTAATAGCACTGCTTCTGCTAATGTAATAGGTGTGATAATTGAGAGTTGTAGAAAAAGGGGAGTTACGTTGGCTGTGGGAGCGAAAGTTCCTGGGAACAAAAGTTCCATGTCACTTTCACTCCCGGGAATGAAAGTTCTTGGGATTGAAAGTTCCAGGCAGCGAAAGTTCCATCTATGAAAGTTCCATAATTCCAGTGCAAGTTTTTATTAAGGAAAGCTTTCAGTACCAAGTACCATCTGAATTTTTAACATGTATTTTCTCAAGAGGTTAGTAAGGTGTATAATTTGTTTAGCAGTCACGTTGAAGGTTATTTTGCTTATCTCATTATCAACAAATGTAAAATTGTCTTCATGTTGCCACACTTGATAACAAAACCAGATGTCTTTCTCGCAGATGTAGTTTGCAAAGGTTTGCATTTTGATTGCTTCTCGTAGTTAGGTTTGTGAACGTAGCTTCGTTATGTAAGAGTTGTTGTTGCTGTTAGTGTTTAGAATATGTGTTTGTAGTTGTTTGTAGTAAGTGTCTTGCTCAAAGAACATGTGCTGAATAGGGTAAAAGTTATAGGCCTATGACAAATCTGTCCATTTGTCTCTCAGTCTGTCTGGCGGCTTGGTAACTAAAAGTCTGCGAATGGAATTTGACGAGATTAGTTCAGAAGTCGGCCATGACACAAGAAGCCAGCGGTTAGAACACACATTAGATTTTAATGGCAATCTGGAGTCTTCTGTGGATTTTTTACTCATCGTGCACTACGTTCCTAATGTAGCAAAGAGGTTGATATTTGTGTTGCTAATTTTGTCACCAGCATTTGCACATTTAGTTTAAATGTGCTGACTTAAACGTTGTTTTGCTGTAGTTGATCTTATTGATTCTTATAATACTTAAGGTCCTGTCCTGTTGTTGTTGTTCAGTGTTTCACTGTTCACTGTTTGTAGTTGTTTGTAGTAAGTATGTGACCCAAAGTGCTTCCACCGAGTATGTCCATCTGTCTGTCTGCATTTCTGTCTGTCAGCTGGATAACGAAAACGTCTGCAGATGGATTTTGATGAGATTTTGTCGAGAAGTTCCCCATGACCCAAGCAGAAAGGAAATGGTCAGATTCCGATGATGATCAGGAGTTTTCTATGGATCTTTTTACCATTAGGAAACGGGAAGAAAACTGTCAGTGACAATGATTGGTGTTTGTGTTGCTGATTTTTACCGGCACTTGCTCTGGTTAGTTTGATTGTGCAAACATGTTTGTCTGTTTGCGGCAAATAACTTTGTAATTTGATGTAGTTATTCTTGTCGTTTGCTATTTATTCATGTTTTGTGTTATGAATGGGATGAAGGTATGCCTATTGGTTTAATTGTCATCTGTCAGACAGTAATTAATTTGCCATTTGTTGTCCAGTACAATATGTTAGTGTCTAAGCGCAGTAAAGAGTGTACTACTTTACTGTATTAACAGAGTGATTGTTCGGAATACCGGTACCTGGAAATTTCAGGGAATTTCACAGCTGCCAGAGAAAGTCAAAGAATTGGCCCCAAAAGTCAGAGAATTATTAGGAAAAAAATCTTGTTCAGAAAAACCGTTCTTTGATACTGTCATGTTTGAATCAACAACAGTGTTTGTTTGCCAGATTGCATTGCATTATTCTACTGATCTAGTGTTATATTTTATTATTATGCTGTTTTACTATGTTCATTACCTGGGTAATATCGCAACATTGATAAGCGTGTCATGAAGTGTGTCAGGAAAAGTTGGGAAATTTCACAAGAGTGGCCGCTAGTCACCAAGTATTAAGGTTTGTAATAAATAACTTTGGTTTCGAAAGTAATAATAAATTTTGGTGCAAAAACTTAACTGTGTTATCTGCAGTTGTGTTAATGTGTATACGAGTAATTATGTGCATATGCCTACCAAATGTTGTTTGATTTGTACTTGTGCCATTAAAGTTTGCGCTGTTTTGTTTGAATGTTTCTGAAGTTTATAAAAGTAATTAAATAGCTGATGTGATGGCTACTGTTCTGTGTTTGTCTACTTACTACTTAGTTCACCTGGTCATTTTCCCAGTCAATCAATCAATCAAAACAAATGATTTATATAGCGCCAGTAATCGATAAACGAATCTGAGGCGCTGGCATGTAGGTGACTAGACATGATAAGCAGAAGTGAAAAGGTGAGATTTAAGACGAGATTTAAAAAGTAGATAGACTGTCAGATCAACGTATGTGAAAGGAAAGAGAAGGGTCGGATCATCCATGAGACTGGTGACGGGGCTAACCTGGCAGCCGAAGCTGCAAAATGTTCGAGCCGAGCTGAGCTGCATTTTTTTAGCTGTTTAAGCCACAAAATATTTCAGCCGAGTCGCTCTAGCTGCAAAATTTTCTAGTTTTGTATTTTTTCAGCTGTCTGAAATATCCGTTTTTGTTCTAGGACCTATTCATCGTTTCTTCGCTCATCAATTGTACCTCAGCATCTGAATCGTGTCTGCTTTGTGCATGGCAACTACGCTAATTTTTCACAGTAAATTTAAATAACAACAGTTTGTAGTTTGTCACGCACGAAACAGACACGACTCATGATCTGACGATATCACTAACGGTGCGGCGCAAATGACGAGCGTCACATTGTAGGACTAGATGATGACGCTTTGTATTCAGTTATAACAAAGCAAGACCATATAATTAGTACCATCGTTTGTGTGTTAGAGGTAAATAATATAACTTCAACCTAATGTTCAGAAATTTAAAGAAATGATACTATAAAACAACGCCGTGATATTTCACTTCGGACAAACAGTTTCAGTTCAAATTCAGTAATTCAAGTTCATACCTTGCCATTTTAGTTAAAGTTCTACTTCAGGTTCAGAGAACAGTTTTACTTCAACTTAGTTTTTAACTAATTTTACTTAAAGTTCGATTTGAAACGACGATAAGTAGGAAAGTCTAGTATGTAATACTGATAGGTCTAGGCCTAAGTCGACGCTTGGGGGCCCTGCCGTCGCTCAAAAATATAAAGAACACCAGAATGTGCCGTTTTAAAAAGCAAGATTCAAAAATTTTCTTCACAGGTGGGCCCCGCAAGAATGTGCGTTGAAGAAAAAAAGGCATATAGAAATGAAAAAAACTGCGTATATTGCACCCATTTGCCGAGAAACCCCCCTTGGAGGAATTTACATAAAATTTTGCATGACTGGTCCCCTCGCCGATGTAATCAACCGCGCCAAATTTTATCTCAATCCGATCAGGGGTTTTGATTCTGTGGGGGTCGAATTTTTGGCTTCCCCATAGGAAACAGAAGTCACCGTTAACACAACTTGGACTTGCAAGTTTAATACATATCAGCAGCTTGCAATAAATACGCAGTTGACAGCAAAGATTTTAGCTTGCTTCAACTCTACTGAACAATAATATCTACAAAACACACAAAGACGTCGGTTCAGTAAAGCCACAATATGCGGCCGTCCTCTCAAGTGTCTACAAACCTGAGACAAACTGAAAATAAGCTAACAGTTGCTGAAAACATTTTTGTTCCGGTGTTGAGATCGTAGCATTGCTTTGTGGCTAAGTGTTAAACTGAGCCTCTTAAGCTACCTAACTTACTACCCTACCTTGGCACAAACCCTAATTCTGGCATTTGAAATTTTCGACTGAAAGTAGGAAGCCCACGTAACCCACAATGGTGCTATATCAAATTGTTTTTAGATTAGATTTAGATTAGATAACAGCTTATGCACTATGCATAAGTCACTATCAGTCAGTGTACACAATGCCAATAGCAGGCTTTAGCTTGGTTTAAAGTCCAAGTTTAGAGAGAAGCCAACTCAACAGATTTGGAGTTTTCCTCACATTTAGTCTTCTTTGCATGACAACCTTGCACAGCATTGAAACTTCACCACAAAGGTAGAAACTTGTCAAAGTGACAAAACAAGAAAAGTTTTGAACTATCCAGCTAACTGTACGTAAGATGTCCCACTTCACGACTGAAACAAAATGAAACTTCTCAATAGTCTGCTGCCATGCAATCACGGAAAAATGAACAGTCTGCCAACTTAATTCATAAAAACGGGAACAGCATTCCCATGAGTTCCAACATAAAATCAGGCAATCAACACAGACTTATATTGTGATAATAAAAAACAGCTTTCAAAACATTCATCAATACATTTATCAATAACATAATATGAACTCGCAAAATTTTGACCAATCACTTGGCTACTCTACAAACAAAAACTACCGCTAGATAGGTTCGACAACAATTACCTTACATCCTGGGATGCAAAAAGCACAATATAATATATTAAACAGAACACCGAGTCTACAAGGCAAAACACATGAAAAGAGAAAACAGGCAGTAGGCACACGATGGAAATAAAAGCACTTGCCAAAAATAATCTAGTAACACGGCAGACATAACAAGCTACATAATCCTGGTAGTTAACTACAGCGTGGCAAAATGCAACGTACAGAAGGATAGAACAACCAGGCATTTTCAGAAATGATCAGTGGTGAATTCAAGGAGGGAGGAAGTGAAGGTGGGGAAGGGCGGCCAAAGTTACTCTACGATGAGCCCGGTTAGTACTGTGATGGGTGACTGACTAGCGGCAGGTAAGCCATCTCAGTGTGAAGCCAGCCAGCTAGGTCGACTCAGTCTTCTACCCTTCATGGAATAGTAAAATGAGTATCAGCTGTCTAGCTGAGTAATAATAAATGGTGATGGTAAATTTAGCTGCTGTAGCTGCCTATCAGCGGATCTACAGACTCAACCGGATCGCTTCCGTCCAAAGGTCGACAGCCACCTGGCGCTCGTGATACATTCAGTCAAATGAACCAGGTGAACTCTTGCAATGGCCGTGCCATGATGACAGCATAATAAACATTGGCATTGCTATTATTATTATTATTGACTGGATTCACCTTAAATATGGTGAAAATTTTGGGTGCACAAAAATGCATCATTTTTGCCTAAAATTTTGAAAAATTGTCTAGAGCCCCCTCCCCAGGTCCAACCCCTACCCTTCCCCCTTATTCCCAAGTTCTGAATCCACTACTGGAAACGATTAGCCTTGATCATACATATTCCACATTTTATATGCCACCCTGAACATCTGCCAAATTAGTTAATAATAAACCATTTCTTAACTGGCAGTTAACTGATAGATCTACTAACAAAGGCTGCAAGTTTGCAGCGTGCAATATCAAACGAAAAAAACAACATCATGGTGATCTATCTAAACTCTACAGTGCCCATAAAACAAAGCACAATAATACTAGCAATATGGCCAATGATTCTGCTATGAATCTGACTCAGCGTAAGACAAGCATGTGGTATCAGTCTCGGACATGATGATGATACGATTGCACAGTGGAACATGAAAGAACACCGCAAACATTAACATAGAACGCAAAGAGTTAAACAAAGCGCACCTCGTTAGAATAGATACTGTTAACAGTAACTAGAAATCACTCGACAACAGAATGCAAAACTCCGGCATAAGCATAACCACGCACAATGACTGTACAGGCAAAATTGCTTCCAGGACACTCCCAAAATCCCCAAATTCAAGACATTTATCGCTACATTTTACAATTAATTGATCCGGTAAGTACACGAACAACTAAGCTGTATGAAAATAAATAGTGCAGAAAACGTATAAAACTGATATATGTGGAAATCGTGTAAAGATACAGCAACCAAATAACTGCAAAAATCAAACAGATATTATTATCACAGTCCTACTCATTCCAGAAATTTCCAAAAAATGTTTCCGTAACTATGTCACACTGACCAACAGACAAAAACAGAACGCTCGAGGCAATATACTATCTCTGGCAGTAAAAATAACAAACCACACATTCAGTATATGCATATTATCACAGCACCATACATCTCAGTGGTGCAAAAAGTAGAGCCTGTCAGCCCACAAACAGTTTCAATCTGGCCTTCCATTTTCAAGAGAAAAACTGACAAAAAAATAAAATAGATCTACAAATTGCATTTGCATTTTTTTTAGAATGAACTTGAAGGGTGTTTAGAGTGAACCTTTCATCTGTTGAGTTGGGTGTACCATATTTTGCTCCATATTAGGCAAAATAGCGCCGACAGAATTATTTAAACTTCAACCATGCTTCCTGGTGTGCATGTTTGTGCCATAAGAATACTGAAGCTTGGCTTCTGGACTATATGTAAATAATTCTCCTGGTAGAAGTCTCAGTTATTACACTGATCTGGCCCACAATCACTACAAGATCATGTTTATTGGCCCTCTACTGAAAAATCTTGTGGACCACTGCCATGTATGGTAGTTTGTAATTTGTATGCCAAGGATTGTATCAGGCCTCCAACTTTATATAATTTCTGAGGAGACACCAATAACTGACACAATTTGGAATGTAATCAGAACATTTTGCAATTAGGTTTATCAAATAAAAACAACAAAAATGAAGTGATAAAACTTACGGATATTTATTTAACTGGAAAAAATGACAACTACAATGTCATGTTACAAGCAAAATTTGTCATCTAGAGATTTTATGGCAGCTGTTTTCACTGTCCTTTATGCCAACTGAAGTCAAACAGCCACATATCGGTCCTTATTTCTACTAAACAAATATTTTAATTTTGCACGATTTTCCGGTCAAATCAGACATTACAGACAAAATTCAAACTTCAGGAATTCTGTGACAAGCGGGAAACTCGTACCACACTCAAACCTATACGGAATTAAACTACACACTGACAAAACATGGCAAGTCGGACAGAAACGGCCAGCAGGATAATAACCATTACTACTGTTAGCTAGTAAATATTGCAAATAATGGCTGCTGCCATGATAACTGAAGATCTGAAGAGCGCGGTAAATTGCCTACGGTATGGAACAATTAGACCCACCATCAGCAGCTGCTGTAGACAGAGAAGTCCTCATTGGTCGGCGGCATCTGCACAACAAATCATGAGTATCAATGAACTGAGAAAGTGCTTCAGAAGGCTTAAAATAACAAAACAGCAAAAACCTTCAGAGAGCACAAATCTTTGCCTACATGTTTGTTTACTCCACAGTATTAATAGCATAATAATACCAAAAATAGTTCCAAGGCCAGCATTTTCATAAGAAATGATCTTCGATCAACAAGTGGCATTCAAGGCCAAGGACAGGCCAGTGGTCTTCAAAGCCAAGCCAACTAATCATAGTAAGTGAAGTAAAGTAAGTCCGAAAATTTTATTCTGTGCATCAAAAACCAGCTTAATCTTATTCAAAGTGCAAGACCAATAAACCATAATCAAAATTCTCAGACAAAAATAGTTTCAATGTTTCAGACTAGTTACTTCAAGACTAGTCATAACAGTCAAAACAAGCAAAATACACTGTGTCTCAAAAAAGTCCCACCTTGTGATTGTCTATACCTTCACCAAATATTAACCGATTTTCAAAATTCTTTCACTGTTGCATTCTGTGGACAATTAGCAACAGAGTGATTATTAAATATCCTGTCACATGTTAACTGTGCCGCTACACTACCTTGTGAAATATAAACGCAAGAAAAAATAACAATAATAGACAGCAAGTGTGTTGGTAAACAAAATACACTCTCAAGTAAAAATGCAGTGAATGATCTGTATGATGCTACACTTTGTTAGATCCTTTTCTTTTGGTATCTGGCGTATTGAATGATATGTTTGTTTCTGGGCTTTGTGGTTTAGCAAGCCTAGCATTTCATCCACAGTGATCACGTTCTCTTCAGTACGCGTATGTTTCAGTCTGCCAGTCTCATGCCGTTGGTCGGTGCCGCATGTTTCCCAAATCTCTGTTAATGACATTCTCACTCTTTTCCTGTTGCAGTTTATCTTCAAAAATAATGCCAGTATTCTCCGAAAAGCTGTATTTTTTGAACCGGTACAAGTTCCTTCTTAGTGCCTTGTCTCCAGTGCTAAATGGCACCTTACATCACTGGTATATCGTCAGTGCATTAAAAATTATTATATACAACAATATCATCTGCTTTTGTTTACAAACACCAGAAATGTATGTAAAACTAAACATAATTCAATTTTTGTATAAAAATTAGTAAAAAAAATTGTTTCAGGAAATGATTTTTGCATATGTATTATAGTGATTTGTGATTTTTGAAAATTTATGTTTCACATGGTAGTGTAGCAACACAGTTAGTGGTGGGATATTTAACAACTGCTTCATTGCTAGTTGTCCACAGTATGTGCCAGTGAAAGAATTTTTAAAATCAGTTAATATTTAGCAAAGATATGGAAAATGACCAAGTGGGACATTTTTTGAGACACAGTGTATATGGTTACCAAAGTACAGTGTGGGCCAAAAAAACGAACCTGTTTAAGCCGTTGATAACTCAGCGATAGTTAGTGGTAGAAAGACGTGCGATACGTCAAAAGTTTCAGAATGCTGTAGAAAATAAACGACAAATTTGCATAGTGAAGCATTTAAATATTCTTTGCCTAATTTGCATAAGTATTCATCACCGCAAAATTCTGCCAAATTTGACTGTAACACATGGATTTAACATGGATATTTGACCTTTTATAACTTAGCGATGTTTATTGATGGAAAGGTGCTTAATATGCCGAAAGTTTCAAAACTGTGTACAAAAAAGTGTACAACTTGCACGTCTCAGCATTTAAATATTCTTTGCCTGATTTACACAAATCTGCCCCACCCCTAATAACAGGCTAAATTGACAGTAACGCATAAATTTAAGTTGACTTTCATTTAGCATACAGTGAAATATCAACAATCATTAACAGATACATTGAGTTTAGATAAAATTCAACATAGGCAGTTTCCCAGCTTTTGCATAACTGTCATCAGTCCTTGTAGGCAGCTGATCGATCGCTGGAGTCAATGTGTTCAGGATCAGCTGAGCCCAGCATTCGATTAGCACACGTTTTAGCTGGTCAGTTACTGAAATTTTGTGACCATGCTATCTGTTGCAAT
>Ga0056128_1008662_pt1 | contig 12811 bp, 10 predicted proteins | sample WorMetLIZISLAND2_FD_71113 | JGI IMG/M metagenome (GOLD analysis project Ga0056128, IMG submission 71113) | Marine gutless worms symbiont microbial communities from Max Planck institute for Marine Microbiology, Germany - Olavius geniculatus... ...
CCCGAAAACCATACACTAGAACCAAAAATTACGACTCTATCTTATACACAGCCAAAGTTATGACCGTTTAAAGAATTGCTTAATTTTCCCCATAGGCGCCGATTTTTGCGAATAAATACGTTAAATATTAATTTCAAATTTTGTAACCTCCAAAAGTCACATCCTTGCGCGAGACCGCGTCGTTTGAGTTATGCGCGCAAAAATCCGCCGAAGGGTCTGACCTGTAGGTGAGTTTCTGAAAAAAAGTATATGTACAGCTACAAAAATTTTTGCGTATATTTCACCCATTTGCCGGGAAGCCCCCCTTGGGGGGATTCGCATAAAATTTTGTATGACGGGTCCGCTCGCCGACATAATCAACCGTATCAAATTTTATCTAAATCGGGTCAGGGGTTTTGATTCTGTGGGGGTCGAATTTTTGGCTTTCCCATAAGAAAGAGAAGTCGCCGTTAACACAGGGCTTGAACTACCGTTCAGCCTGTGATAGGCATTTTCAAGATCAGTTCGTTATATTCGAGCTCTTCGCTACACTAACTACTTTGGTATCGTAATGATTTTTTACTGTAAAAACAGTCAGAAACTGACATTAATATTTTACAAGGCAGCTTAGCGATACGTTCAAGGTGTGTTGGAATCTAACTGTCACCTAATTGCAAAATTTGACAGTGGGAAAATAGAATTTTGAAAATCGATCACTATGCTTGATTGAATTATGACAAAAGTGGCTTAATTTTTGGACCACTCTGTTAACAGGTATACGTAAATGCGCTCAAAGTTGTAAACTAATATCTGTAGCCTACGAATATTGTAGACATTACGGTCAGCGTGTGTACATTTCACTGGCCAACGGTGACCTTGTCGTTTATCAACGAAGTGACAGTGGTAAGCTTGAACAGTTGTTTGCTGTAATTTCTGCAGTCATGTCGTGAAAGCTGCTGGCTTGCCGTCTCAGTTTATATACACCCTCGAGGTGCAAGCAAATAATATGCAATACAAATCAAGTGAAACAGTGCAGCTATGCCATTGCATTAACCAAGGTATAAATGGGCGAATAAATAGCTGAACAAACAGAATAGAAAACGCTTGTTTATTGTATATTGACTGCATTACCTCACACTGCCGATCTGCGGCAGACGTAATAAGACTATAAGGTGAATGTATAAAAGGTTTCTATATGTAAAACAAAAAGGCTAAAATTTTTACACAATTCACGCAGTTTTGTTTTTGGCAGCTGTAGAACTGCCAAAACATTTAAAACGTAATTATGTGCGAATTTTAACTTATCAGTTTTCGTCTTACATATGGCCACCACCCGATGCGATGCTAGTGGTTGCTGTAGCGGTTATAGTTTGTCGACGTAACTGTTTGTGATGGCAGATGGGTCGTGGGACTGTAGCGAACCAGACATTGTCGTCAGCGTCTCAAGCTCAACTGCGCCTGTCAACCGGATGCTGATTGTCAGCAGCAAGCTGTGGTGCGCATGTCTGAATGACGTCATCGTTCTCAGTCTTCCAGCGCTCAACGTAGAAGTACGTTTTGTTGGCGTACCTGTTAACGATCATCAACGATGCACGGGCGTAACTATATGCATCAAGAAGTGAGAGTTCTGAGAGAAGGCTTAGAAGTGAAATCCGCTAACGAAATCTAGGGTGTAAGTGTCGAAACTTAGACTGTTCAAGTCTACGTTTAATGCTGAAAACTTCATATGCATATTGTCTTGGCCGTTTGGGCGCAGTTTACTTTAAAAATGTTCGCTGCATCCGAAAATGGCGAAAAAATATTAAAACTCTATATTTGAGGTTTAAGGTCGTTCACGGTTATCGATTTTAGTACCACCGGAAAGCTTTTCAGCAGTGCTTGTTATGATAATTAAGCTACAAGTTTGTGTCTATCTGCAACCGTTTTTACGCTAGACGAGTCATCAGCAATAAAATAACGATTTTTTTAAAGCGGTAGGCTTAACCCCCTTTGACGTCGTCGTTCGAGAGGAATCCTCTCACCCAGCGGCACGAAATTTTATCACGAAAAAAATTATAGTCTTTGTGGCAGCCACGTTAAAGATTTCGTGAGCCTTGCTTGCACAATTTTGATAGAATCGTAGAGTGTTACAGAAAGACAGACAGGTGGACGTCTCTACAATAGCTAAGATGCACTTAGCACTAGGTGCAGTCGCGCGTAAAAGTACAGTAGTATGAAGGTAGACAGTATCTGTAAAGAATAGTAAAAGGAAAAAAGATTTCGAACGAGCTGTAATCGGTTAGTGTGTGATGTGACTGGTAGACTAAGTTCACTGCGGTGAGTTCGTCCGAGTCCAGGCGAGGTGTTCAGTGCATGAGTTGGTCAGGACTCGGTGTCTGGTTGGCTGCTCAGGGCAGCTTCCGTGTTCTGCTCTTCCATGCTTCAACCTACGACCAACTGCTCGACGTCAACGTCGGCCCTGCCGTCGCACAGAAACTACAAGGTCAGACTTTTCTTTCTCTGATGCTGCATTCCATCTTGTTTTCATTCGGTTTGCTTGTTTAATTAACTTAAAATCGTACACGAAATGCACACTAAAATGAATAGAAGCAAGCCAACAAAAACACAGTCACATAGTCACCGTAATCATTTTTTAGCCAATGTCACAATTTTAATTTTGATTCGATAGTCTTAATTCACTTCGCTCGATCAACAACCTGCTCTTCCTTGAAGGTCGTTGTTTTTAATGTGCATTATCTTCTTGTTTATCTGATACATCCAGGATTTTCGTGCCAAGCGACCGGTGATCGGAAGAGCATGTTACTGATGGAACAAACTCGCCTCAGCTAATTATTATAATCTATCATTTGTTTTATGAAAAAGAATAATGACTGCTGAGCTGTGTTTGTTGTCAGTGGCAGACGACATAATCCGGCAGCATAAGATGGCGTGTCTGCGAGTGACGTCATTGCTGGCGTGCCGTGATCAGCTGTGGGTCGGCACCAGCGCCGGCGTTATATTAACACTGCCTCTGCCCAAACTCAGCTTAACGTCCACCAAAGCCACTGTCAACGTGCCTACCGTCACAGGTGTGTGTTCCATAGTGTTGTATTTACTATTTTCATTCTTCGGACTCTGTGCGTCCTAAGGTATTGCATTTGAAAATATAGCGCTACGACCACCTCATGCGTTGACATTATCTTTATTTTATTTTTTTTTATTTTAGAACGGTAGAAGAAACTATAATGATTAAAATCGTAATTTTATTGTGGCATGTTAATGGCTTTGGGCTTTTGTCGCATATTTTAATTTAAAAAAATAAAGAACATTGTATTGTGTCAGACCTACTTAACCGTAATGTAATCTGCGGTCAACTGAAAATGCAGGATCCGAAAATTGCAAGATAGAAACTGCATTTTGAGGCCTTTATTTGTGAATGTTCCGTAACCCGATTAATTTGCAAAAATATACGTCATACTCATGACACGTCGCTGTTTTATTCCAGTGACTTTGAATTTTATTGAAATTGATAGAAATGTAAGCTGGTAAAATGTAAGCCACTTCTGAGTCAGATGCTTTGCAGCCGCAGACTCACAACCGCACAACAGCTTTCCAGTACGTCCAAGACAAAGATAAAATGGTTTCAATAGTTGTTGGACATTTCTGTTTGAAAGTTGAGAATGCGGCGCTTTGTGTCCAACTGACTAAGTCTGAAATGAGGTTTTTAGGCTTTATTATTTACTTACCTACTTACTTACTGTTAAGTACGAAATATGTGTGCATAGGTCTGTTCTACGGGCACACGGGTCACGTGCGCTTCCTGACGTCAGTGGAGCTCGGGAGGTCTGTCACGGGCCAGTCATCACCGTTGCCCGTCGGACCGCTGAACACTGGTGCGAGTGGTGTCGGTAACCCTCCACGACGCCACGCCACGTTCTCAGGACCACCCACGAGCACGTCATTGAGCACCGGGTCCAGCACACAGCGCTACAGACCGATCACTCCGCCGCCTCTACCAGCAGTGAGTGCCAGCACCCTCAGCGCAGGCAGTGTTGCTCTCGTCGTCAGCGGTGGAGACGGCTTCGAGGATTTCCGCGCGTCGTCTACTGACAGTGAGTCCGCAGGCCGCGACGATAGCACCAATCACTTGCTACTGTGGCGGGTTTAGACAACACCTTACTTTCACTGGGCACACATCTCAGACATAGGCATAGGCTGGTCCGATACATTATACTTCTGGGGCATCCAGTTAGGTTGGGAAATACTTCTTCTTCTTCTTGATGACAATTGTTAAACTCCTGTCGGAGCGTTGTCGTACTGATGACTTGCCGCCAAGTGTTCTATCTTTAGCCTTTCTCTATGCAGTGTGAACTCCGAAGTTCTGGGGCTGGACGTCTTCATTAACTGTTTTGAGCCAAGTTGTTCTTGGACGTCCGGCCGGTCTCCTCCAGTCAGCGAGTGGACGGAGTGCGGCGGCTATAACGCGGTGGTGATCCTTCTCTGGGGATGTACGAGCTAGGTGACCGAAAAACCTAAGGCGGTGAATACTGGACCGCATAAATGGAGGAGATCATATTTTACCATTAAACATGCGATTGCTTTTGGTCTAATAGAATTTAAAAATCGGTTTCTGGTGAATAATCCCTGATGATTAACGGTGTGGCGTCGGACTCATCATTTGCAAGGTCGGTAGTGACAGCGTTGGGCAAGTTGTGTATACTGTCGTCTTTATGCCGGTGTAAAAGCCGGAAAGATTGCGGAAGATTAATAAAAAAAATCTGTGCGTGGTCTAATGACGTTAACCCAGTGTTAGCTTGATATTGGGAATCTAAGATAATCGCGAGCACGTAGCTTTCTGTCAACACTTACATTTATTATGTTATTCTGATGGGAATTAACAGTCCGGGGCACTCTACTTCCACTAAGCAGCTACGCTTCTGCTGCCACACGATGTAAAAGTTTTTGATGATTTACGTCGTGGTTATGTCCGCAATTCTTAAACAAAGATGGAATCTGAGTAATCATCGATGCCGTAGTGTTTTTTTTTGATTCTGAACAGTGTTCTAAGAATTGTGGAGTGATGATCTGTCACTTCTGTTGCCCGTCATTATCGTACTGACTGTCAGTTTTAACGTATGATTCATTGTATGGACAATAGGCCTATGATATGCACTTAGGCAAATTTTAGAACGTGCGTCGTGCTTTTTTTGTTTTTTTGTTTGTTCACCGACATAAAAAAGTGATAACTGCATTTGCAACATGTCGTTATAGCTTTACTTCTACGTACTGTGAGTTTTTTTCAGCATGTAGGATATGCAATAGTTTTTTTTCGCAAACTAAAATACTATTACTAAATTTAGGCCTATTTAGGCCCCTAAGGTCTTGCGTGCATACGATGAGACTGTGATTGCTTCAACGGACAAGCTAATGGATTTATCAACTGAGATAATTTTCTTCAACATGTCGATATCTTATATTTTAGTCTTAACTAGGCTTATATCACGCTGTATTTGAGTGATGTAAAAAAACTATAAGTCACTGAATCACTTTGCTATCCTTGTTTTCCTTTTTGGTTTGACATGGGAGTGACGGGACTATTGTTTCAAGTCGTATACCGGTTACTTTTGCCGCTCGTTTTTGTTTAGCTATTGCTGGCTTTCAAGGGGATTAACGTGGTTTTTCTGTTAAGCACATTTTACTTGTTAATCGATGTTAAAATATTTACCAAAAAGCGTGTTGATTGAAGAGTTATTTTTGAGTGTAGCACCAAACAGTCACCCAATATTTATTCTATGAAAACTTGCCAAAATTTGCTAGAATGCTTGCATCAAAATGCATATCAAAAATTACAATTCTAAAAAGGGGCGGTCTCCATCAATGCAGTTATCGACTTGGACTGTTCTAAGTTTAATGTATCTGACGGATGGAGTGAATGGCACCAACGGTTGTTAATAATATTATTGTGATCCTCTACTTCTCACTGACGTTTTTTTACTGCTGCGTCGTTGTTCCAGTCGTGAATTAAACTATTGTGTTTACTTATCTGCTGTTTTAAACCCAATTGTCTCTTTTTGTTACACTACATGGGTGATTCACTTGGAGTTAGCAGTAAAGTTGTTCAACACAATCGATCTAGCAGATATTGTTAATAAACAAATGTACTGCGTTTTTATCAACAAAAACAAAACAATTCACAGAAACATTGAAACAGAATTGCGGTATTTCTGGTGCTCCACGTAGGTCGATAACGGCCAGACCTCAAGCCTTATGCAGTAAGATGACTGCAGCTCAAATCAGACAGATATGGCCTACACCTACAGCCAGTGTGACGTTATGTCGACAGTAATGCGTTTTAGATTATGCTGTAAATCTATATCAACATTTATTATTAAATAACCATTTTGTTTTTACTGTAATGTGTCGATATATAACTAAAAAACTTAACCGCCAAAGTAGCGACTGTCTTACCAGCCAGATTCGCATCACCCGCTAGTTTTGCGACACAATTAGCCAGTTACAAAAGTTAAATTTATGTGTGATATAAATTAACGTTCTACTGTTATTTTACTTATTGTTAAAATATCTTAGAAGATTTCCTGGCTAGTCACAAATTTACAGTTTTAAGGTTTATTTCATTATTCCGTTGTTGTTATCATTTTATTTAACTGACGCCGAACTGAATAAACTTGGACTTAAGTAATGTTGAAATCATAACAGAAACCGGGAATTATAACTGATACTGTTTTTGACAGGATTAACGTCATTATCGTCATCATTACGTCATCATCATTATCGTTGACGTCATTGATACGGACAGCGCTCGTGCTGCTGCTGCTGCTGCTAGTGATGCTATGCGAATGCCGACAGATCGTTACATAACGCGATTTTCCGGCTGCCCGAAAGCTCCAGTCGGACGGACGGACAGACGTACGCGTGGGTAATGTAGTGCGATAGCGCGACGCCCGACGACCGAGCCTCATCCATCATGCCGCGAATAATACGCGCCGTAATCTGTCCACTGGGGCGAGCGAAGCTACACCGCAGTGAAAGCGCCTCGCGAGTGACTAGTTTTCGGAGGACTAGGAATATGGCGCCTGCTAGGTCAGTTTCTTGAGCGGAATAAACTGCTATATCAGACTCGCGCCAGTTAGCTGGCTGCTCGTGCAAATCAACCGTCCATCGATCATCGCACGTACGACTGGGAACTGAGAAGCCGCATTTCTGCCGCTAAAAGCTGTCCAGTAAGATCACTGCGTACATCTATCTCTCGTCATCGTTTGCGCGTTTACGGCAATTTCTTTAAATCCTCCTCACGCCAGATTCGTAGTCCACGCCAAGAAATGATTTCTTTGCGCACTTCTCTGACTAGATGTAGGCCTACGTGAATAATTTTTTTGTATCGTTTTAGGAAAAATGGTGATCTGTTATTAACTGTCTTATTGATATTTTTGTATTAGTATTATTGTTATTCCCTGATAGGATCAAGTTAAAAATAAAAGTTAGAAACACAGCTAACATGTCCAGTTTGACCAAAAAACTATATCTGAAAGCGACCCAACTGTAATGTTAGGGCACCAAAAAACTGGCTGAGTGATAAACAGTTCTAAGCAGTATTGGTGGTTTTTTTATTGCATCTCTTTCTCGTTTTTGTTTTGCTGCTGGTGATGCGTGGTATAAGCCGTGTATTATCATATTAAGCCATCATCTTTTTTTACCATCATCTCTACTAACACAACCATTTCTTTTGTTATTAATATGAACAAACAGTTACAACGTTAAAATTAAAAAAAACGTAATAAAGTTTTTTTGTAAAGACATTAGGCTTAGTACGCACTACCTGGTCATTGAAATAAAACAGTATCCGTCTATAGCACTGTTGGTCGGTAGTCTATTGTATGCGCAGTCGACGATAACAGAACCGGCCACGGTAAAACGGTGCATATAATACTCGGCAGTGATTTATTTAGCAGGGCAACTGAGCGGAATCTATCTCAGTGTCAGTGTGCATGTGACAGGGCGATTTCGTTACTCGTTTTAACGCGTCCGTCGATAGCATTGTGCACTTACATCATGGACGCCCGGCTCAGCTGTTCGTGGACAGACGGAGGATAGTGCAGACTGGAGAAGGCCAATGAATGAACGCTGCATTATCTACTGGGCAGACGGTCGTAATTAATAGCGCTCACTCGGCCGTGTGACCGACCGCTAGCCGTCCAGGAAACGATCAATGCCGCACTCGAACTCGCTCCAAGAGACCTACCGCAGGAGCAGCTCCACTAACAGCAATGTAGTCTGCATAATAGTGTACTGATGTTTAGTTAGTTGAAGTCGATGGCAAAAATGTCGTAATCTTGGCCAGACCGGTTTCGCCGCGTTTCTATTGAAAGGTCAGGTTTTACGAACTAGGTTTTGGTAGCCGTCTTACTTGAGCGCGCTGATTATTCATCCGGTAGCCGTAAATATAACCTATAAGCTATTAATCTGGCAGCCGAATTAATAGTCAGCCCGGTGAGGAACGGCTATTTATTCGGAAAAGTAATTTTCCGAATTCGAAAATTTGAGCGTCGCGCACCGGTATTCGCGAAGATAGTCAAGCTTTTTTTCGGGTATCGCAGTATTGCACATAATTCGAAAATATAATAACAGTTTGCTTTTGGGTTAGGGTTAGTTATAGAGTTCGTGTTTTTGCCGAAATGTGTAGAAAAATGTTGAAAAGTAAGAAAAGACGATACGATATTGTTAGTCTGCGAATTTACAGATATTTTATGCATCGTACAGCTATTTATACGGCTGTCGGATAAATATCCTGTGCCTTACTTGAAACTAGAAATAACAATAAACCAGCTTAAGCACGTAGACCATAAGGTATAAGCAGAACGAAACAATAGGCAAGTCTTAGTGCTGGTGTAACCGGGTTTCACTGCCATTATTACCGTGCCCGGTTTATCAGTGATGCCTCAAATTAAACTCTAGTCAATAGAAACCGAAAAAAACACCAAGCACACAACTATAACAGACAGCAACAGAGAACAAACCAAACGTTATAAATATTTACATCGCTGTCTGTCACTGCCCGCAACGGAAATTGAACCCAGGACCTTCGTGCAGAAGTCGGAAACTCTGCGACCTGACTGTCTCTCCCTGCGCATAAAAATTGCAAGGTTTGCAGCGTCAAACTGCAGTGACTGTTAAGCCCTGTTCATAGCGACCGATCGGGCTTAACTCAACTCGACTGGCCAACTGAGTTGAGTTGAGTTTATTTGAGTCGGATCGGTCACTATGAACAAGCCATTAGAGACGTAGATGTACAGAGAGCGTGTGTGGGCGAGCGTCGGTCGCAGTGAGTGTAGTATTGTCTCTGCAGCGCTGGCGTGTTTGTGGTTGTCATGGCAACAGACAGGAAGGCTGACAGCAGCTGCAGCAGCAGACTGTGATGATGGACGAGCTGCAGGAGACTCAGTCGCCGTGCTGGCTGTAGGCCGACTCCGCGCGTCACATCGGCACTGGCTTGACTCGTGGGTCAAGACGACTGCAAATCAGACACGCGCCAGCGACTGGCGGACGTTTATTTTCACCTCGCTACAGTCCACACACTCCTACTAGCCACGGGGCGACATTTCCGACAGCTCCGATCGAAACTGGCGCCATGGATATGCGCACACACCAGAGTGACAGATACATTCGCCGCGCAAGACGAATACGAAATTAAATCCGCGTCGTCGTGTTCTTCTGTATTCTTTCTCAGTCTGTCTTTGTTCACTCGAATTTTCTTTTCTCATTTCTCGTGCCTACCGGTTTTGTTTATACATTTATTTTTTTTAAATTTGGTTTATCAAGCGCAAAAGCGCTGAACGGCAGCCAGTTTCTATGCAGTAATTTCGCGCTGTATGTCGTGTCTCGTGTTGAGATGCCGGTTAAAATGATACCAGTCTGTGTTTTTTAGCATGTGTCGTTTATACAGAAGATTGTCAAGGCTAGCATTTTTTTTATGTTACACGCTCGAAACATTATTTTTGTTTGAAACATGCACAAGTAGCCTAAATCGTCGAATAATACGAGAAGTTAAATTATAAGATCAACTACTTTAAAAATTCTTTTGCAATTCCTGCAGTAAGGCTGCAGAAAATGTTTCTCATTTTATTTGCATGTGCAACGAGTTGCCAGTTCATTACTATAAAAAAGTAATGACATGACAATTAGTTTACACCCCGGTTCTGCAACCGTAAAAGACGCAGCGAGTTTCATTAAAACCTATTACTATTTCCACTATTCCAGTGAGTAGCCTATTAATGTAGCTAGCTGACATTATAATAGGGATCCATAGCGATGGTTGATGAGACCATTGCTGAATTTTTTGCGGCCTATCTCTACCTTTCCACATTGGAAATGCAGGTGGTCGTCGTCGAAATAACGAGCTGGGTCTGCAATGTTTGCAAGATCTATAGGGTGGGCCAAAAAACGTGACACTTTGCTTTTGTCCATATCTTCGCCAATTATCAATCGATTTTTCAAAAAAATTTTACTGGCACACTCTGCAGACAATTTGCAATAACGGGATTATTACATATACCACCACACCGTAAATGTGTCTCTATACTACCTTGTGAAATATCAATGACATATGCATGCGCAACGATAATAACATTTTGGTAAAATTGGAAAAAACACTTCAGACCAACATTGCAGTGAATGGTCTTTATGACATTAAACTGTGTGGGTCTAACGCAGTCTAGTGTCATACAGATCATTCATCGCAATGTTGGTCTGAAATGTTTTTTATTTACCTAAATTATTGTTATTATCTTTAGTTTTTGCTTACAGTTATATTTCACAAGGTAACGTAGAAACGCATTTACCATGTGGTGGAATGTATAATAATCACATTATTGCAAATTGTCTGCACAGTGTGCCAGTGAAAAAAAAATTAAAAATTGGTCAATAATCGGCGAAGATATTGCCAAAAGTAAAGTGCCCGTTTTATGGCCCACAGTGTATATTTGAAGCAGCTATTTTTCTTCACGGCCAAGAATAAAGCCCGGCCGGTGCCCCATGCAGTTCTTGGCTGACAGTTAAGCTCTCTGCGTGCTTCATAGTCAGTTACATGACACATTTAATTATGTTTTTTTTATTTGTAAGCGCATGCATTACACAACGTAACGCTGCTAACGTACACGAAAGTATAAGAAGATTTAGTACTTTTCGATATTGATATATCACGTTTCATAGCGGCATTAAATGGAAGTTTAGACCTCCATGTCCGGATAACGCCTGCCATATGCATGTAATGCACACACATCTACACAGCTGAGTCCGGCGTCGCAGCAATATTATGAAACGACAGACGGACAGCTAAACACAAACTACACTACTTGAACTTGTTGTACAGCATGTTGCACAGCATGTTGTATCAACATATCAAACTAGAAATTCACAAAAACGAGCAAAGCGATCGAATTTACGTGTCTGTGGAGATAGTTAGTCTTTCACATGTTCGAGCAAGACAGTGCACTATCACACCGAGCTTGTAAGATGTTGAGTTTTTGGATCACAAGACGCCCGATTTCATGTTTCCATGTTGCTCAGTGCTAACACGATAAGCATTTTTCATTAGCGAACCAGATTAAGTTCACCATCGAAGCAGGGTAGCAACTGACAGTACCAATTGAGACTAGCAAGTTTGTACTTGTGACACATTATAACGTCAGCGTTACATTACGACTAGCAAAAAATATTTAGTCAACTGCCATATTTTGTTCAAATATTTCGAATTAGTATTTTTCATCTACAACTGGTAAAAAATTCATGTAAATTGCTCATAATTTGAGTAAATTATGAAAAAAAGAAAAGGGGTCCTTTTTATAAAACACCGTGTACATTTGGCGTATAGTGGTGCATCTTGCTGTAATAAGAAGTAGGCCCTAAGTTGTTTTCTTGAGTCGTGAACTCGAGATGAAGTACTAGTATAGCAGCGACTTCAGCAGCAGTGTGCATTAGCCACTACGTCAGAGAGACGACGTGCCGGACAAATGCGCTGACTTCACGTTTAAGTCCTGCCGTACAACAATAGCCGTCTGGGCATGCTGCCAATGCGCGTGGTCAGGCACACGCCGGTCACCATAAAATTCTCTAGCGCTGCAGAACGAACGGACGTCGGTGCTAAGCCACGACGGACGTGTGGAATAAAGCCCGCCGGTGCCCCATTATAGAATCGCGCCCCCCAGAAAAGTCTCCTCCCGGCCGACAATTTACAGGCAAAAATCCGCCCCGCCCGGCGCAATGTCGGCCAGGAAAGACTTTTCTGGGGGACGGCGATCCTATAATGAAGAAAGACTTTTTATGGGGCTGGCAATATACAGTGTGGGCCAAAAAACCGGACCTGTTTGAGCGTTGATAACTCAGCGACGGTTATTGGTAGAAAGACGTGTGATACGTCAAAAGTTTCAGAATGCTGTAGAGAATAAAAGACAATTTCGCAAAGTGAAGCATTTAAATATTCTTTACTCAATTTGCATAAATATTTGTCACCCCCCAAATTCTGCCAAATCTGACTGTAACACATAGATTTAAGTTAACATGGATATTTGAGCTTTTGTAACTTAGCGATGTTTATTGATGAAAAACGTATGATATGCCAAAGTTTCGAAACTGTGAACAGAAAAAGTGTACAACTTGCATGTTTCAGCATTTAAATATTTTTGCCTAATTAACACAAATTTGCCCACCCCTAAAATCATGCTAAATTGGCAGTAACACATAAATTTAAGTTGATTTTCATTCAGCATACAGTGAAATATCAACAATCATTAACACATACGTTGAGTTTAGATGAAATTCGACATAGGCAGTTGCCCAG
>Ga0056128_1008663_pt1 | contig 12808 bp, 8 predicted proteins | sample WorMetLIZISLAND2_FD_71113 | JGI IMG/M metagenome (GOLD analysis project Ga0056128, IMG submission 71113) | Marine gutless worms symbiont microbial communities from Max Planck institute for Marine Microbiology, Germany - Olavius geniculatus... ...
CGTGTAGATCTAAGCAGTATTTCTGAAGTTAGAAGCTATATAACAGAGTGGCCCCGTTTTTTTGGGCCACCCTGTAGATGATGCGAGGGGCCAGTGGCTGATTCAAGGGGGCGGCCCCTTTATTGACTTTATGCCTCTCAAAAATGGTTAAAATGTTGCACAAAAATGCATCATTTTTGCTTACAATTTTACATTTTTATGGCGAGGGGGGCAAAGCTCCCTCCCCAGACCCCTACCTCCCCCCTTATTCCCAAGTTCTAGGTCCGTCGCTCTGAGGGGCGGTGGGCGAGGAGCACAATCGTTTCACTTGCCGCCGTGCACGACATATTCAGTAAAGCAGAATGCAAGACTCGCAGACTCTCACTTGTTATGTAATTTTCCCATTGACTAGATTAATGGCGAATAAAGACTTCAATAAAAACATTATGGCGCCTGCATGACGGTCGGCCTGTGCCCGCAATGTCACACTTCTGTCGTGAGTTTTCGGTCATTCCCCGCTGTCGCCATACATTTACTCCGATGACACCAATGGCGTAGACAGGGGGGCAGGCCTCTCAATCCTCCATACCACAGACAAGACATAAGCATACGTTTAAAGTGCACTAAATCAGCTAATTTGGGCAGCTTGTTCTCAGAAAAATAATTAAAATTGTTGCCACCAGAGCTTATTTTTGAAGCTGAAATGCACTAAAATCGATTTCGGCTGGGACTGCGCCCCATATCTTGCTGGGGAGCTCACAGCGCTTTCCCAGACCCCCTATAGCTGAATTTTATGGGGTCCTACTTTGAAGGGACGGGCAGGAAAGGGAAAATGAAGAAAAGGGAAGGGAGGGGTAAAAAGGGGAGTAATAGGGAGGAGAGGTACGAAAGGGATAGGGAGGGAGGGGAGACGAGCCCCTCCCCCGAATTGACATTTCTGGCTACACCACTGGATGACACAGGCACCAACGCGAATGCACGGCATTGCGATGCATTGGCTGCAGTACAGAGAGCGTCAAAACATTAGAAGTTGTCAAAACGACATTATGCCTATAGCCGATACACGCATATAGACTATACATCGTGGTATATGATCGATCACTAAGCTGCTGTTTCATCACCGATATGTTTCATTTACACGCTCCGCTTTTTATCCGCCCGATTCTTGACCGATTCACCGATCCAAATATTGACGATCGTTATATTCGCTAAATGGAAAGTGTGCATACACCTGTCAAGTCAATTTTCAACCCTTCTAGAAGCAGTTGATAGCGCTATCTGTGGGATAGGGCCATGAGCATCCCCTTGGCTTTTCTTTCACCTATACAGTTTAGTTTTGGACAATAAAAGATGTAAGCCTAAGGCTAACTTTGCAGTTCGCAAGACCAACGCAAGTGCCTCACGACAACCGATGTTGGGGATATATCTTTGCGCTCCTCATTCGCAAAAAAAATCGACTGTTAGCCTATAGAGGCATTGGCGTTGTTAGAATTTTCAGGTGCATTGGGGGGGGGCTTCCAAAGATGCCAAAAGTGAGACATAGAATAATTCGATAATGTGAAATGCGAAATATTAACCACTCAGACCAAAGTTATTACAACTTTGGTCATGGCATCGTCATGCTGCACTTTTAAAATGTTTGGTTGAAAGGACGCTATCGTCGTCCCTATAGATATATGGGTCTCAGGCTCGTAAACTCGAACGGTTTTCGAAAGAGTCGACAGAGACAAAGATCCGACCAACAACGTTACTATTTCGAAATCAGTGCAGTGTTTATCGATATCGCGTAGATTTTACTCGCGACTGTTACTTTGGTCGTTCACTCTTCGGCGTATGGTCGACCGATCAATTTAACAAGTTGAAGACTCCTGCATGACCACTAGTGGTTGTGGACTTGCCGGCAGTGCTGAGTGCGTAAAAAACCATGAAGGATGTCCCGGTGCAGAACTAAGTGCTAATTAAAATAGAGAAGTGTCTCTGGCTCCTCATGGAAGGGTCGCGACTCCCAGAATCGGTGGATACCGCAGTGGAGTATCGTAGGGGCCTATATCGCGCACGCACGGCGCGCAGATTGAAATCGACGGCAAGTGTACTATACCCGGTGATGTAACGATTTGTATAGGCGTAAGCCAGGGATTGAAGCGTTTTTATTAAAGATACAACTGTGGAACGCGCAACCCAGTATCGGTTGAAATCTGGTTACAACAGCTGTTCAGTATACAGATGAAGGTTGTAAAAGATGCTGTCTGTAAAACAGGTGCTCTCGCGCAATACGTCCAGCCGATATGTATCAATATGGCACGCGCGCGAGAGATGTGATCAGCTGTGAAGATCGTAGGCCTATACGGGTTGTATTCACGGAATCGCCCGGGATAGGATGAGCGGATGTTAGGCTATTGTGCCAGTGATACATCGGTTGCAGTGACCGTATACGATGGGTCATCAAAGCGTTGCACACAGAGTAGATTGGCCGCCCACAGTCCGTGCAGGACGCCGTCATTTCGCACGCGCGCGGACGACGCTTTCGCTCCCTTCTTTGAAAGTTGACGCCTCGTGTTCCACACGCATCGATGGACGACCCGGCGACAACGAAAATTAACCCCTTTGAGTTCCGCGGGTACTGCGCCGTTTTACTGACGTTTTAATTCTGCAGATAGACGTGGAAGAGTAGATTGGCCGCTGATTTATTTGCTGTTATGCTGCTCAGTCTAATCAGAAGATATTCTGCGATTCTAGTTAATTAAATTCGTTCTCGAGACTTTAAATGTTTCGATGTTTCGTCGTAACTGCCGATATTGTTTCGTTTTGCGTTCATTTTTCTATACGGACAATGTCAATAGAAGCTAATTACTATAAAGATTAGATGTAAAATGCCGGGAGTCAAATTTTTTTATCCGTAATTAAGCCAACTTTATGTGTTATGCGTTGGTATTGTTTTGTGGTCGGCGTGATGTTCTTTTTTGTTATTTTGTTTTATTGCTCTCAGCTTCTTTGTACCACTACCGTTCTACGGTAAATAAAAATATTTGTTCACAAAAATGATGGGAAAACAAAAATGCCGAAAACAACAAACACATGAAAAATAAAGCGAATAATAAATACATCCCCAATTTAATCTGCCTAACCGCCGCAGTACCTGATACTTGTTTTAAGCAGCTGTTTTGTGAAAAGGGGTTAACGGTTGCGGATGGGCTAACTAGACTACCCCACGCTGTGCGTGCATTTGATACAGCTCGTAAACATCTTAGCCAGTAAGCACCACCCGTGTCGATCGGATGCCCAGCCTCAGCAGCCCTATAGTTCTCAGCATCAGTAGGCCTAGTAATGCACTAGGGCGGCGTCAGACGCCCTGCTACTTAACAGGGTCGATTCGCACCTACGTCCATACTTCGAAGAGTCTGAATATTTACGACCTCCGAATGACATGGGAACGGAACGGCCTCGCACTTGAACAGTCTCCGAATCCGGCGTCTAACTAGCTAACTATACTACCCCGCTATAGACCCACACCCACGCTATCTTGATCAGGCCACCGGCCGTTACATAAATCGAATTAAATCGGATACGATATCTGTAAACAGTTCTCGTCTCATAAATGCACGCCAATGTCCAGGACTTGCCGTTATAACAGCTTGTAGGGGCCTATCGCACTTCGTAAATCGTGTCGTACGTCGGTAAACGGTGTGTAAATAGGTCTAAAAGCGTTTATTGCTCGCTGCTGCATGCTGTCGCGGCTTTGTCGTTTGATGTTTGTTGTCGCTGGGATTTTTAAAGCAAAGACTTCAAAGTCGGATGCCTTCGGCCTGACAATCAATCCGGGATTTTTAAAGTGGTCCCGTCTGGGAAATAAAAAAATCTTCTGCGTGTCCACTGTGGAAACAGTTAATGGAGCTTAGTTGCAGTCAAACAAATGCATGGGAAGAGGCTAGTTTTGAGTCGCTGAAGAAAGGTGGACAGTAACTCGGCAGATGTCACGTCGTCCGGCTGGTCGTTCCACATCCGTAGACCGACAACCGGGAAAGCTTGGTCGGTTGGCGATGGTTGTCAACTTGACTGCCCGCCGTATGAAAACTCGGGTTTGACCTTGTTGCGAGCCTGATTTTGACTCTTCGACCTTGAAAACCTAATTACATTATCAGCTAAAGTTTGGAGGAATTCTATCCATATAGGTTAAGAAAGACGCTGTGAGCCTATCAGCATTGAAGGGATATATGCAAGCCTCGTATCACGCATTGGCTGTGCGCAAGCGTCGACTTCGGCAGTTTTTCGTTATGACTTGCAACTTGCTTGCCCCTTTTCGCGACAGGTTACTTAAATCAGCTTTTGCGACATATGCAGTGTATTACGACGTAAGCAACAGCATAGACATGCAGTAAGCCTGTAGCGGCTGTGCATTCGTGCATAGAAATATGCTGCTTCCTGCATTGTGTCAGCACCAAAAGATAATTTGTCAACTGCATCGTGCAACGTAAAGTAAAGTCCTTTCCGAGCCGTATAAGACCCATAGGGCGGCGCTTATCTTCGTTCTTATAGTCTTTAGCCAGACATCAGTTTACACTGCGAGACCACAGATACTGGGCTAGTGCATCGCACAGTGTGCCTGTTTGCGTCCCAGCTTACGCTGGTACTCACTGCGTTTACCCACGGAGGAATGGCCAGGCTGAGTTGACCTGGGTGGTTGGTTACATGGTTTACCTGCCTGCCGACTGTCATTCATTCAAGTCTTAACCGGGACTGCCGTTGATTAACTTTTGCGACCAACTTAGCCGGATCGAACATTGGCCTATATATAAACTTGCTCTGTACATGTCGATGACTAAGACTTTTCTCATTCTGTCACTTTGACAGCCGCCGACAGTCAAGATGTATCTGCTACGTGTGACATATGCTGTACAAAACTTACCCTAACTGTGACAAATGATCAGACATTTGAAGAGACTTTCGCCGCAGTCGCCGGTGTCTTAGTCAGTGATAATTAACCCATTGAGCCTGGTAAAGTCCTTTCCGAGCCGTATAAGACCCATAGGGCGGCGCTTATCTTTGTTTTTATAGTCTTCAGCCAGACATCAGTTTACATTGCGGGACCACAGATACTGGACTAGTGCATCGCGCAGTGTGTCTGTTTGCTTACCGTTTTTAGGTAAAACGAATATTAATTGATAGTGAGTTACTACGACTTCAGTAATCTAGCCGTTCCACACAGAAATTCAATATTGTTCATCATCATTAGCAGCAGCAGCGCGTTATAGGCCCAGACAAAAAAAATTATGCGAACGTTCCCCAAGGCATGAGCAAGCCGTATGCCAATTTTTGTCTGTTCAATGCAATGCATATTGTTGGACAGAGTATAAAATCACCTAAGTGTCCGTGCGTCCGTCCTTGCGTCCAACTTTTCTTAAGGTCTCTTCCTTCCATCTTCTCCTTCCCTTTTCTTTTTCCTTCTCTTTTTCATTCCTTTTCCCTTCTCCTTTTCCTTCCCTTTTTTCTTCCCCTTATTCCTTTTTCTTTCCCTTTCCTTTCTTCTTCCCATTATCTTCCCTTCCCCATTCCCTTTTCCCTCACCTTCCCCTTTCTCTTCCTTTTCCCTTTCCACTTTCTCTTTCCCTTTTCTTTCCCCCCCTTTCCTTTTTCTCTTTCTCTTCTTCTTTTTTTCTTCAAGTGTCCACGTCCGTGCGTCCAACATTTGAGGCGCCATATCTCCGTAACGGTGCTAGATGGACGCATGGTCATTATGGACCACCCATAGGAAGTCGACCCCCGAGAGTCGAATGGTCACGTGACCCCAAAAGGTCAAGTTCGTGACCCCGTTATTTTTGAGGCGCCATATCTTTACGGTGTCGTCTCATTTCGCCTAATCGCTCCCGAAGTTGGGTCTACTGCAGAGCCCCAACCGAAATCGAACTAGAGTTAGGGTTAGGGTTAGGGTAAGTATACGACGCGAAATGAGATTAGGCGAAATGCTACCCAACCATCTTCACAACGGTGCAAGATAGACGCATGGTGATGATGGACCATTTATAGTAAAGCTGTGGTGACGAATCGAATAGTCTCGTAACTGACAGTATTTATTGTTTAGTTATAATAATAGCGAAGGATGTCAGTAACATTGCTGCTGTACTATTTAAAATTAAACTTTTTGATGTTTTTCTACCAGTCTAAACAGCTCACTGATTATATTTATACGGACATTTATTGTAAAATTATCTTGTTATTTCAAAATGTCAAAGTCTAAGGTCACCTTAGGTCAAAAAGTTTATGAAAATGACGCATATCTGGCGTAGATGTTTACTATCACTGCCGGATCAACTGGCTCAGGAGCGTCAGGTGGCTTTTGCGTAGACTGCAAACCATGCCTAACCATTGTTAGATACACAACCAGTAGGGTTAAATGCAGATAAAGGCTGTAACAGGCCGCAGTCTTTCGGCCATGACCAACAATAAGCGAATGTGACATTCTTGCATCAAGCCGCTTTGTAGCGTTCAGAACGTCAGTCAGTCGCCGTGCAGCAGTTTTAGCAAGTGCCTGCTCTTCTTTTTGTCCACGACGTCAACAAGCCTTTATGAAGCATTGTATATCAGACAGGTGTATACGATCCATCATATTCGTCAACTTTCTCGCAGCAGCGTTTATACCAGCTGGCGATCAAGATATAGGCGCGCGTTGCAGCTATCGCAACAGTACAGCTATCGCTACAGTAGTCTGTCCGTCCGTTCGTCTGTCCATACGTTTTCAAATCGTATACCCATTGATGTTTTGTGCTCATTTAGATTGGGTTACTTTTTAAGTAATTACACGAATGAGAGAGTCTTTGCTATTTTGAGCCTTACCGTTAACGATGTAATCAAGGGGAAATTTTTTTTCGAATTTCTCGAGGAATAGGAAGTGGATTATGCAAAAGTGGATTATTAACAGAAATAAGTATTCAGAGCCAAAAAGTGTAGAGGTACAGAAAAAATATGCGAAAAATGCGCTGTACAGTCGAGGTTTTAGAAGTTCAGCTTAATTGGTCGCGGAAATGTGGTTCAATGTTACGAGCACAACCGTGTCAATGGGCATGGGCATATGAAGGTCAGAAGTAAGAGATGATATTTATCGGTGTGGTGAATTAAATTTACATGGGCTGGTGGCATTTCTGCCGTGCGTGTTATTATGGTGTCCAGGCACCGTCCTGACCATAGGTTTCCATACGTGTGGTAGGGTCTTAAGCCAATGTAGGGTCACACAGTTATTTAGAGAAGAGTTTTGTGAAGTGATCCGCCAACGGACTCAGATCCACAGAAACTTTAATTCCATTCTTTGATCCACGGTTTTATGGGTGATAATTAAGTATCGGTCGTGGACTCAGTTTTTGATGTCTTCAGAAAAGTATAATGCAGTAGTTCTATTTGTTTTTGCTTCGAAAAGAGAACTTGTTTACGACATTTTTCTTTATCAACTCGAGATGGGAATCGAACCCAAATATTTAAGTTCGGGTTAGATTCGTTTGGGATTTGAGCCAATACGTGCGAGTGATTTTCTGCCTCAGATTCAGTGAGTTTCTCGCTGACATTGTGCGCTTTATAAGTTAAATTTACTTACTTACTTACTTACCCAGTATGAATATTCATTGTTGAAAACGGCCAAACTACAACTTCTGCATTTCACAAGGTAGTGTAGCAATAGTATTAAGGTGAAGTGGGCAAAACTGTAGTCATTTACTTCATATTTTTTGCGATGTTGCATGTCCAAAATTATTAAAAACGGTGAATGTTTCAGCTTGTCTTTAGTGAAGCTCTGTCTATAGTTTATATTACTTTGACCGCTTTAAAAGTACCGGATTGATTCTGTGATTGATTGACGCGTGGTGGACCGCATTTCTTATATTCCTCGCACCTCTGCAATTCTTCGGTCTCTAGCTGATGACTCTAGCACACCCAGGGACTGACTCTGCGACGGTCGCCGTCTTCGTTCGACGTTTGTTATTAATACATCATCGCCCTGACGCATGCCGATCCGTCTTCGATTACTGACCGATTCGGATAAAGTATCGAGAATCCGGCGCCCGAATGATGATTTTCGCATACGTCGTAACAGCTGTAAACGCGCGACCAGACACTCAGACAGTGGCATAGCCAGAAAATGTGATTGAGGGGGCTCGCCTCCTCCTCTTTTCTTCCTTTTACTCCCTCTCTTTTACTTATCTTTTTCCTTTCCTTTTCCGGCCCTTTTTCCCCTTATCTCCCGTTAGAAGTAAGACTTTTAAAATTCAGCTAGGGGATCTGAGGGAGCGCTGTTAGCCCCCCAGCGCCGCGGGGTTTTGAATTTGGTGCATTGTGGCTATAAAATGTGAGATCTGGTGGCAACGATTTTAATTATTTTCCTGAGCATTAACTGACTAAATCAGCACATTTAGTGCCGTTTAAACATGTGCTTGTGTCTTCTCTGGGAGATTGTGAGGGCCTCGTCCCCTGTCCCCTCTTGGCTACGCCACTGTGACCAAGGCTGTTTACACACGCGACACGAGCGAATTTTTAGTCTCGCGCGTGGCGGCGACTGGCGAAGACTGCGGTCACCTTGTGCTTTGGACGCGCGTAGACCTAATCATGGCGCTGCAATGATATTCGGCGTAACTATAGCCGCAATAAAACAACCGACAACGGAGCCAACAGCCGGGAAATTGAACCGTCGTACGCATTAAACTATTTTCTATAGCAATGTTTGCTACATATCGCGGTCCATGGTGACAATGTGGTTTATTATATAAGCTTATACGGGCAGCAGTGGCGTCAAATTGATACAATAATCTCTTTGTCGCTGGCGTGGCTGTATACCTGATGTAAATCAGACGGGAAACGGACGTCAAAATTAAACGGTTTGCAACGAGTGACTGATATAGTTTCGTCGGTTGTGGAAAGTCTCGCGTGCGAGTTAGCAGAAAAGTTTTGGCGGGCAGAACAACAGCCAAAAATTGTCATCAATTTTACTATCATTGGGCTATCGTTGTCGCTTATTCTCAAGTCCTAATAAACGCATTGTATAAATATAATTACCGTAAAACATAACAACAGGACAGTGTGAACTGGATTACACCAGATCATGACATTAACAACAGTGCAGCAAATGAAAAAATAAATAAAATACGATATAAAATCACTGATATACTTTTTGCTTCCAAAGGGCGGACGTCAGGCGCAAACTCCATCCCACCCCTTAAATAAACCACTAAAATAGTCTAATATAAAACATAGTTAAAGCGGAGTCACAATGTGTGTTTTAATTTCCTGGACAACAGTATTGTTCTCGTCGTCGTCGCTCTGTTTCTCTATTATACTAGGATATATTATCACAAACCGCGGTTGCCGCTACACATGACATAGCTTGACGAAATGTTGCACGAACATGTGTCTTAACCACCTGTAGAACTCTATTGAATATCGAGAGGTCATAGCTCAAAGTTGAAGGTCACATGGGTTTTTGTGTTTTTCTGCCAGCATGATACCCGCGGGCAGCACTTAGTCTTGAACGAGAGTTTTGCCTATTTGAATATTGAAATCTAGTAGTAAGGCGTAAGAAATAATTACTCCGACCCTAGAAAAAAAACCTGCGTTGCTGAAATTTTTATTAGACCCCTGAAAAATATTAGTGCAGTTTTTGCTTTGCTTTCAAAGTTTCACTGAAAAAAACCCTTGTATCTGATCTGTAATGCTGCAGTTTTTTTACTTTGGTTTTCGTGGGTACTATTTAGTGTATCGTTTGTTTTTATAAGTTGTTGCATGCGAAATACTGCATAACATGTCATAATGAAAATGATAATTAAAAAAATATTTCATTCTCTTCCCTCCTTTTTAGCCGACTGCAACAGGAAGTACAAAAAGTTTTTCTTCAGGTCTAATAGACTGCGCGTGTTTGGTGGGTGTCAGGTTGTTGAACGACGAGGGCAAGAAACCCTTCGTACAGGAAGCAGAACGTCTGCGCCAGCAACACAAGACCGACCACCCCGAGTACAAGTACCAGCCGCGCCGCCGCAAGCCCGCCAAGGGCGCCACCTCCGCTGGCACGACCGGGCACGGTGGAGCTGGCGGCGGCGAGCGGACCGGGTCTCCCGGGGGACGGACGCCAGGAGACGGGGTCGGCACGGAGCGACCGGGGCCCGCCTCCCGCAAAAGACCGTACCCTAGCCGCACCAACACAGGACGAGTACTGCCCGCAGACTCCACCACACACAACCAACCCGCGTATGTTCTGAAACGTTTTTCGTTAATTAGTTCACTAAAATGATTAATTAGGCCCACATTTTATCCGCCTTTCTGTCATACGTGCATGAAAAGGTGCCAGATTTGACTGAATAAAATGTATCGGCGTGCTGTTACTGGATTTTATCATCAGCCGATTTTTCTCGAAGACGAATGTCTTGGATATCATCAGTGTTTTGTCATATTTAGGATTTGATTTACATAGCGTCATGATTGAAAAACGTGAGACATTTTAGCGGGTTATACAAGAACTCTTGCGCTAAGTAACGTTAATTAAGATTTGGTAAGTTTTTTACTCTGATAGTTCTTTTACCTTGATAAGTGACTTCCTGGCGTAACGGCAGGGTGTCGGACTTACGATCGCGAGGTCGCGAGTTCGACTTTCGGTCACGTGGTTACTGCGTGGATAAATGACTGTCTGCGGACAAATGTAGCTCGGTATATAACCAACACCAAGGTCACCTAAGGCTTTCATCTCTCCAGGTAGGTAAATCGGTACCGCCTTGTGTGTTTACCTGTGTCGGGTGGCAGGTAACATATGGCAGATGGCGCTCCGTAGCTCACCGATGGGTTTTCCATAAAGAGCTATGCACACAATTTTCAACCTTTTCGTCTTTCATATAATATGGTAAATAAAGATTTTAATGTTTCAGTAATTACAATAATAACAAAACTGTCTTATGTATAGCATGTTGGAGACACAGAAGCGCGGCTTTATACCTCCGCCGGAATATCTACAGCTACATCATCATTATCAGCAGCAGCAGCAGCAGCATCACCAGGGTGTGCTACAGACCGTCTCAGTTGGGACACCCTCACATCACCCTGGACTGGGCAACTTCTCTACCTACTGTCACCCTGGCACAGCCCTTCATCCAGGGTTCTTCCCGGCAGCCCCCGCGGCCGGCGAGGACAGGGCTCGCTCGACCACGACCAGTCCTGACGGGTCGCTGCCTGACGGAGACCAAAGGTACGCGGGGGGTTCGGCGGCGAGCCCACCCACCCCGCCGGTCACCCCTGGCAACCGACATCAACTTCTACCTGCTCTGCATCACCAGCAACAAACTGGCCCGGGCCACATGACGACATCCGTCAGTACTACCACAGGTATTCGTTGGACATGTTTCAATTGAGAGAATAGTAAAGACGCGTACAGAGCGACGTAACTGAACTGAACTGATAAACTGACCAACGGGCAGTCGGTAATGCATTACAGTAGACACCGTCTAACGGCGTCGGTGGCCTGCGTGACTACGCTGGCGTATACGTCAACCAATGACCAGTGGCCTCACTCTGCTTGACCAATGCCCATTGGTTATTTCGTCAAAAACTACACCGTGTCAGTTCAGTTCAGTTCAGTTACGTCGCTATGTGCGCGCCTTCAAAGATTACAAGGTTAAAGGTATCGCTCGCAATAATAACCCAGCTCAGACCTACAGTTTGAGCACCACTTGCCATATGAGGTCATGCAGTGTTACCTGCCACCCGCTAAGACTCAGGCCGATATACTCGATTTACTTACCCCGGAGGGATGGAAGGCTGAGTTGACCTTGGTTGTTAGTTACGTAGCGAGGAGCTTGAACTGTCCGCAGACAGTCACCCATTCAGGCTTATGAACCATGTCTTAGGCCGCGTTCACATAGACACGAGTACAAGTACAATTTCGGATTTCTGTTTACGAGTCAATGCTTTACGAATAAAACAACAATATTTCACTAAATAATTTTATTAACTGCACAGTGCACGCCTATGGGAGTGAACAATTCAACAATGACGTAAGTTCCGACCTCATATATGTGTCATAGCTTGTAAAATTAAATTAATTTTACTAACTCTGTTATGGTGTTGTTAACTTCACCGGTAACCCGTACTCCCGTCTATGTAAACGCGGCTTTATTGATTGAAATCTTGGATCCGCCACCGCCGCACGGTCAATTATGACAAGATTTTGTGTCAGAATAATAATGGAGTAGATTGTATGTTTACAGGGTTCGCTGTCAGACAGGTGACTGGTCGGGCGATGGACTACAACAATTCGTCGTGTTCAATGAGTGATCAGCTTTCATCATCCTTGCATCCCACCCCAGCGTCAGGACCTGATGACGTCAAAGATGCGCTCCATCAGCCAGTAGTTCTCGACGTTGATACAGATTCTTCTCAGACCACTGGCCCCACAAACGACACCATCAACACTATCAACCCTGCGACGGCAGACGAAGCCTCTATCATTGACGAATACTTTCGCCGTCTTCATGACGTCACCGCTACCACATCTGGTTGTGACGTCATCGCTGACGCTCATTGGCTGGCCGGCTCGACGACCACGCCCACCACGTCACAGCAGCAGCCCCGCCTCCTCTTCACTTCTGGCGGTGATGAGATCGCCCGCAACCGGAAATACTATGAGTCCTTCGACGGGTTCGTGGACCTGGGCGGTGCTTACGTCACTTCCGGTTGTACGGAAGCCCGGCCGCCCCCGCCGCCATCTTACCAGCTGCCGCTGAAGCGAGAAGACACAGGCGACGAAGAAGTCGTCATTCGTGCGTCGTCGGAAAACGGAGGCGGAAACGCTTCGCGCCTGGACAAGCTCTACACC
>Ga0056128_1008664_pt1 | contig 12807 bp, 8 predicted proteins | sample WorMetLIZISLAND2_FD_71113 | JGI IMG/M metagenome (GOLD analysis project Ga0056128, IMG submission 71113) | Marine gutless worms symbiont microbial communities from Max Planck institute for Marine Microbiology, Germany - Olavius geniculatus... ...
TTCAACAGAATCACATTTTACTTGGCTGTTAGATGTAGAAGGTTTCAGTAAATAAAGCTGTAAAATTTCGTATTAAAATCCCAAACGGTTGCTGAGAAAACAGCGAAAAAATTTAGGGGTTTACTTTTTTCTGCCGCACCCTGTAGACGTGGCTTGATGAGCGACACGACCAGCGACGTAAAAACAGAATACGGATACGGATCGCCGAATGCTGCGTATTTGACGCAGAACCGCAAAGCAGCCAGGTACAGCCGTGATACATGCGATCGCATACTGACGTCACTGTCTATCATAATGCCTAGATCGCGAACAGTTGATGACGGGGAGAGGTGGACGACACCGACTCACCGACTCTTTTTTCAGTTTTTTCTGGGTTTTAGTTTTTATTATTATTCTTTATTTTTTACCTTTTCAGTTTTTTCTTATTTCAGTTGCCTTTCTTCAGTCATTTTTCGAATTTTTCAGTTTTATATTTAACACTATTTTTGTTCTCAGCATCTCTTATTTCATCATCATTATTTCATTCCAATCTCAGAACTTTTCTTGTCTCAAATCCTATCCTCCATAGACATCTAGCACCTCCTCGGACTGACTCCACGGCCATTCGGACCCGCTCACGGCTTTTATGTTTACTGTTGCTCTTTTCAGTTTTTTTTCTGATTTTTGGTCTTCATTATTATTTTTATTTCTTACCTTTTGCAGTTTTTTCTCTTATTTTAGTTTTTTTTTTACTTCAGTCATTTTTTTGAATTTTGTCAGTTTTACATTTAACAGTATATCTATTCTCTGTATCTCGCATTTCATTTTCTTTTAAACATTTCAGTTCTTTTTAGTTTATGTGCTAGATTAAACTGACGGTTTGTCTGTCAGTTTTTGAGAGCAAATTTATGATTGTATTGTATTGTGCTGTATTGTAGTTGGCAGTAGGTGACGCCGGCGGGATGTCGAACACCCGAGTATCTCGGGGGGATAGCGTTTAGCTGTAGCCGATTCGAACGCATCCAGTCCGACACTTCATCGAGACAGTCTGACAAGAGCGTTATCATTACAGTTTTAAAATATACACCGTGGGCCATAAAAACGTACCACTTTACTTTTGTCAATATCTTCGCCGATTATTGACCAATTTTCAAAATTCTTTCACTGACACACTTTGCAGACAATTTGATCATAATGTTTGTTATTATCGTTATGTATGCATATTTCGTTGATATTTTACAAGGTAGTGTAAAGACCCATTTACGGTGTGGTGATAATCGGTGTGATGACATGTATTATTACTTTATTGCAAATTGTCCGCAGAGTGTTCCAGTAACAGAAATTTGAAAATCGATTAATAATTGACGAAGATATGGACAAAAGTAAAATGCCACGTTTTTGGCCAACCCTGTATATGCAATTTGATGGCTACAATTTTAATTATTTTTCCAAGTCCCTGATGTCCATATTTCACAAAAAAACGTTGAGATTGGAGCTAGTGCCTCATTGTTTACGCCACCAGTACAAATTTGACAAAATTGGGCTTAAAACATCTTTATTTGCTGACAACTGGAAACAGTTTCAACAATCAGTCGGACATTCACGCTAAATTACTTTTTTGAAAACATTGATAACATTAAAAATCACACACAACGCGGGCCTAATTTTACGTAGTCAAAACGCTTTTGTTATCGAAAAATGTCAGTAAAACGCCCGGATTATACCTACAAGTTACCAATTATTGCAGTTGCAGTTGGTCGTAAATTGTTTTCATGAAGAATGTGGGCCCCCTTTTGTGGGGCCCTGGGCAGCTGTCCATACTTTTTGCCCATGCCTGAATTCGGCCTTGGCCAAATGGGAGCCAGTCCGGGCTTAAAATGGATACAGATATTTGATACATTTTCCACCCTATATAGGCATGCCCATTTCTCCATAGCGTGGTCGGTACGTCTGCCATCAGTCATACACTTTGCTTATACCGCGTTCAATAGATTTAGATTTTATTTGGCTTTATGGGGTTTAATATATCAGTGACACATTGTGTTAGCTAGGTGTCCAGATCCTCAGTCTCCAGGGGAAGAGAAGATTTAGGGGTTAAATTCCCCAGCCAAAACTTCCAGTTGCATACTTCCGATAATCACCAGGTGGCAGCAGCGATCATCGAATTACTTCGGTCGCTTGAAGTATGTCACTTAAACTTGACGTCGTTTGGCAATGTCATAATAATCAATAAATTAATGTTTCGTTTTTGTCAACGGAATTATATTTCTTGAACTAAACTGTACACAACGTTCAATTAGCACAGTGTAGCATGCATTTCATGCATTCCAACAATAAAGTATAATGTAAAATACGCCACGAATGTCAACATCCACGCAGATAGGCGCGGCTTAGCCTACCAAATAGGCCTATCGAGGATACAAATTCGGAATTCTATTGTGTTATTGTGCCAAAGTTATGCCGCTTTTTAACTTTTTAATCTTTTAATAGGCCTACCGATATTTGCTAATCAATAACATTACTGTTAGGCCCTATAGTAACATACATGGGTTTTTCCAGGGGACTCTTTTTCATTGGCGCACCTTGTATACGTCGTAGTAAAGAAAGAGTCCGTACGTCCAGCGTCGGATGTGGTTTCAGGCTCCACAAGTGGAGCAAAAATAAATGCAAACGAACAGCAGTTAGCGGCCACATGCAGCGACGAACACGCCGAAACAGCGAAAAAGTCACGAAGGCCAGAGACTCACTCCACTGATAGATGGAAGCTAGCAGCTTTCCAGAAAAAAAACCCCAGAAAGTTGGAAAAATTAAACAGGCGTAACATTGACAAATCAATAAAACACAGCTATTTACACTGCACATAAACGATCAAAATGTCACGAAATGCGTTTTATGAGTTCAATAAGTTTGCGCCTACAGCTGAATATTTGGGAAAGAAAAAAAAGAAAGAAGGGTAAAAAGGCGCAAGGCAGAGAGGAGAAGGAGTTGGTGCAACTATGGGGAAGATTGCATCCTGCCGTTGAGTGGGATGGATGCCAATAACGAAAGCTGATATTATGTAAGGCCTATAAGACAGAATGGGCCAATCTTGATAATAATTTTCCAACCTCGTAACACATAGCGCAAACATCTTTAACTAATCTGAGAATGTCTCAAAATACGCGCTATATACAAGCTATAGACAACAATAGCGCAAGCAAATCAAACAAGTTAATAAAAGACCATGTTCTTAAAACGTGTGCGAAGCGACATAAATTAGGCTATTCAAACAAAAATAGATTCATTCAACATGCGCGCAATTTACTTTCTGACGGCACAATTATTAACCTTATAAATGACAGGTGATTTTATACAGAGGTAGCTCAAAGTAGCTATGACTGGTTGATTGATTAGCCTAAAGATCTTAACACGCAGTTCGTAAGTTTTTTTTCCAGGAGCGACATACGAAACACACTCGACGTTGTTTTAGTTATCTCTGTGGCAAACATCGTCGACATTTTCGTACTGTTGCCAAAGTTATGCCGCTTTTTAACTGGACACAGTGTAGTTTGCTGTATATCTAATTATAGACCTATTGCCATTTTGGTTAGGCCACACAGAATGCAAGCTCAAGGGCTTGGCGCTTAAACAAGAAACGGAGATGGCGCAGATTGCTCCAGAAAGACGAACGCCGACGCTTATATGAGTAATATTCGAGTCAAATATCAAGTCAGTTATGCAATATGAACAACAAGCAACAAGCGTCTCGATGTAACGGCTCGAGTCAAAACTTGAATCCGAATCCGAGTACTCAACTCGAGTTGCCATTTCTGAAATCAAGTCGACGGATCCTCAATAGGTCGCTGAGCTAAAGCTCAAGTTCCACTACTTCGGGCTGTTGTGGACTTGCCGGGACAACAAGTCGGATACGATACGCTTTAGGTCTACAGCATCTTGACACGTGAAGACTGAAAATGCGAGTCGATTCGTTGTAGGCTAGGTTTTCTTTTTTGTGGATTTTGCAAATTTACTATGCTACAAATTCAAAACTAATCAAAGCAGGTGGAGTTTGGGCCAAATTTTATTTTTTTGTGAATTTGCCGTACAACAAGCGGTAGACGACAGCACGACAAAAATCACCAAAATGTCGAAAGTTCCACACAAGTTGCACAGAGACACATCAACTCCACATCATATCGAAGGCATAGAATTATTAATACACAACATCCCAACCTGCCAGAATGTGTACACAGGCCCTGGGTGTACCAACAGGAAATAGCTATCCAAATAAAACCAAGTATAAACTTTTTGTGGGCAAGAATAACGTCAGAATGGATATATTAGACGTTCTGAGCCTCCGAAAACGTTACACCTTCCAAAAAATATCCGGCTACGGTGCCGGTTACACAGCTTTGCCCAGCGAATCGAGGACAAATCAGAGCAGTGGAGTCTGTGCTTGTAACATTTTCCGTTTTGCTCACAGCTCGGTGTATGATGTCCGTGGTCGTCAGACTTTGCGGACGGTGAAGTAGCCGACGCCGCGTGCTCCGGAGCGCCAGTCGAGCGCCGCGCAGAAGAACCGGTTCTCTCCGTACTGCAGGAACCGGTACGCCTCCTTGCCGACGTTCAGATAGCGCACATCCGGCTGCTTGAACCAACCGAAACGACCGTGCTGCTCGGCCCGTACGTGAAACGACTTGGGTTCAGCCCAGATGTCGATGCCTGGGACCTCGATACTCAGCGGCAGCGCCGTCGCTTCCGCTACCTCGAACTGCGCGACACAGAAACATACAACAACGACTGTACAACTATGCCGGTATAGTCATTAAAAGTTAAAATGTTAACAGTACTGTAGGGCTCTTTATTCGACACCCATTGCAGAGCTACGGAGCGTCACCTGTCATATGCGATCACACCTGTCACATGACACAGGTGAAAGCGCCCCGCCTTAATCCCAGACAGATCTACTCATACTCGATCTAGCTACCCCGGAGGAATGGAAGGCTGAGTTGACCTTAGTGTTGGTCATATAGCGAGATGGTTTACCTGTCCGCAGACAGTCACCCATCCAATTTTGTCACGATAGCGACTCGACCGTGAGTCGAACCCACGACCTCTCGATCATAAGTCCGACGATCTTGCCGTTATGCCATCAATCCGTCTTTGTCTATGTACATGTACATTTTTAAAGTTTTAATATTTTCTATGTTATTCAACAGTGAGACGTGCTGTAATGCTTTTTTTCAGTCGTATTGTGCTTTTAATGTACTGTGCTCTGTATATCTTACCATTTTTATCATTACTTTTCTTGTCTGCTTTTGGCGACTAAACTTACGCGTGTCTGTGTATGTGTATTTTAATTTTAACGTCGCTGCTCATAACGACGACGATGAGCGACGTCGACAAATGTCAGTTACAATATCTAACAAACAAAAATGTTGAGCAAGCACATCTTAACAAACATCTCTGCAAAACACAAATATTGACTAAACGTAAAACTAACACAGCCGAAGTATTTTGCTCAAAATGCCACAAACGAAGTACGAGTATACAAGATATGTAATGTGAAATGGTCATATAAATCCAACTACACTATATTTTACGTTTTATATTAACGTAAACTACTTCGACAATGTCGGGTTTTTAAACAAGAAATTTGAGCTAATGTTCACGAGACGCGCGAAAGCCTATAGCAGTTCCAGTTTAGTAGTTTAGCGAAAAGTTGGGGTGTTCACGCTAAGTTAATATACAAATACCAAATTCTCTATCTGGATCGCATAACGATAGTTCCGTGGCGCCACCTTGTGAATTATATAGACTTGTGTCGAAATCGCCAAAAAATCCATAAACCTCCTATTTTGGCGTTCAAGGTCATTCAAAATCATTGAATTCGGCGTCAATCGAGAGCCAGTGTACGACTTCCTATTAGTGATTAACTTACGCCCTATCTCGCACCGTTACTGAGATACAGCGACTTATTAACCAAAAATCGCAAACTTTGCCCACCCTTCTCTCATTTAGCGCCCTCGTTCGGGGTGACCCCCTTTGAATTTATGGAAAACCTTTACGGTTTCTGAAACTAGAGTCTTCCAGGCAGCCGATGGTGAAGATTTCGTGATCCTATCTTGCACCGTTTTTGACTGATCTACCCGTGTGACGGACAGACAGACGGACGGACAGACAGAATTGCGATGGCTAAGACGCGCTGAAAGCAGTATAGCTGTTTTCGCGCGTAAAATAATTTCCAACTGCGAAATGACGTTTAAAGCAGTACAAGCGCTCAGTATTTTACAACGCAAAATACTTTTAGCACATTCTAGTAAAATGTGTTCCAGAGTTTCCACACATTCATTACATACATCACATACATCAGATACTGCTGTATTAATTCTTTTCAAGTAATCATTTGTCAAACAAATTCCAAAACGCATTCTTGTTATAATGATTTTTTTTCTTATTGAGTTTTCATACTGAATTTTTAGGAATATTTTGGGTTCTATTCTGCGGACTGGTGTATAGCCTATTTACATGAGGCCCCGATGACCCATAACGCGGACAGCCAAACTGACAGACAGACAGACGGCATAAAGCACAAAAAGCATACAAGGCGTTAGCGCACAAATTATGCGTGCCACTTTTATGCGCCACCTTGCGTAGTGCACTGTGGAAGGTGGCGCATAAAAGTTGCACGCACTTGTAGTACATATACACCGTGGACCATTAAAAACGTGGCATTTTACTATTGTCGATATCTTCGCCAATTGACCAATTTTCAAAATTCTTTCACTGGCACACTCTGCGGACAGTTTGCAATAATGAGATTATTATATATCCCACCACACGGAAAATGCGTTTTATACTACCTCGCAAAAATAGAGGCTTAAATGTAAAAAAATTAACAACAACAGACATTTAGGTATATGAAAAAACATTTCAGACAAACATTGCACAGTGTCATACAGATCATTCACTGCATTGTTGGTCTCAAGTGTTTTTGTTTACATTTCGTTTGTTCATGAAAACTGTTTTAAAATATACTTTTCATATGATGTACTTAAAGTAGCTATCCAAATGATTTTCTTGACGCAGGAAAAATAGCCTAATTACATGCAGATGGTTTTAAGTTTGCACAGATTTAAAACTGTCATTCTACTCGGTCAGACGAAGTCGATTCGGGTGCTAACTTTAATCACCTTTCGGATATGCCGTTGTTAACTTCGCGAGGTTGGATAATCACTAATTCGCTTAATTTTTTTCACTTGGCAAACAGGATAGATGTGTATAATATGATGCTATTAATAACAGAACGGCGAGTCATTAGGCCCACGTTATCGCTAACACTTTATAACGGAAGGAAGGTTTTAGACGACCATCGATCGTTGGTCGTATATCAGTTGGACGTCCGGCCGTTTTCTAAGCGATTAGCGAATCACTTTTAATGAGTCCACTAAAACAGTTTATTTATCCACACACCAGCTCCTTATCCGCAACTTTACGTCCGCCAACGACAGCAGAGGTCATGTCATACTCAGCGTTTATTTATCGCTATAGATAGTTGCTTTGTTTGTTAACAGAATTATACAAAAAGTTACATGCAGATTTGGTTGAAACTTTTTAGGGAAGATTACACTTGGCTGAAGTAAAAGGTAATTAAATTTTAATAATAATCTGAGTCAGCATCTAGAGACTGGATCCGCGATAAGATGAAAGAATTCTGTAGCACTGCCATATAGGAAAAAGCTCCACCGAACCGAATATGGCGATGCCACGACTGCATGGTGCACATGGTGGAGTTCTGTGTTCTCTATCTGTCCCGTGCGAAAACAAAAAAGTGTAGAAAAAACGAAATAGATACGAACATTACTCAAGGCTAGAGTAATTCAAGCGCTAATTTTTAACTCAAAAAGTCAAAGGTCAGGGGTAAGATCAGGACTGCGCAGCTATAGGCGGACGGCCGCACAATACGTCGGCACTCGGCCGACATATTTTTTCAGTTACACATTTATTCTACACATTTTATTACACAATTGTATAACAGATCTATATAACCTATATAATCTTACAGTATCCTGTCGAGTCACACACAATGCACGGATACGTACAAGAAGAAAATAAAAATATCTTGCAGGCGTTTGGCTGAGAGACGCTAAGACAAATGTCGGTTTTCGTTTGTTTTGACCGCGACACAGATTTGTCATCGGCCGTTCTCGGGGCGCGGAACCTGTTTTCCAGGCGCTACCACATACCATAAAACACCCGGAAATAACGGCGCAAAGCGGGCCAGCAGATAACACCTTTCTGCACGCGCGAGAGAGTGAGTCCCACTGCAGACACTGTAGAGCAGTAGCAGCTGCACCTCTGTCGACAGCTGTTGATTTGTCAAGGCGCATTGCGGCGACTCGACATGGGCTGTGATAATTAATCAAACACAATGTATTACATGCGCGTTTCTCTCCGTCAGCTAATAAGATCGATGATACTTCAGACTTTTTGCCACTTTTTCTTCCCGCACTTGTAGCCTAAGTAGGCTATATCACAGAGCCCAAAGTCCACTTGCAGAACTTCCCGGCAATGCATTCCTTGCAACTATCGTTCAACAAACAAGTCATACAACGAGCTGTACTGAATTCGATTTGCGTTGACTTGCTCTACAGTTGACTTTTTGTACAGCAAAGCCACGAAAATTAGAAGCGAGTGAACTTTTGACTATAGCCGATAGACCTACTAATAACGCGTTGTGCGGTACATGTGCTTATTTGTCAGAGAACTGTTGTAAAATAAATCGGTAATTTATTGCAGTGGCCACTATCAAACCGCTTAACGTATAAGCATATATATAGTGAATTTCATAGGCCACTGTATATACTGAATATATTTCTGTTTATTTTTTTTATCCAACTCTTTAATAACGATTGAATGTTGTTTGTCCGTCTGTCTTTGACTGCTTGTATCTGTCTGTTTCTGTTTGTTTTTATGACATATTCGTTGCCTTAATTGGCAAATAAACGTAGGCTATATATAATTACATCAGAACTATTCTGGCTTTGCGGCGAGTATTCACGGACGATGGACGAATAACGGATAGATTTCAGCAAATACTGCAAGCGGGCAGCATTTCCATGCTGCTATTTTTGACCTGCTTTCATGCAGGCCGTCTCGGTTATTTGATCATGTTCGTAATTATGCACAATCACGCACATGAAGGTTGTAGTCCTTGGTGAACATATTTCTATGTATATAAATACACATTATACACTAGAGACTTCTAAACACGATACTACGTACGAGTATAGCCGCCCTCTAGGTTTGCGAGAGATGACGTTACAGACGACTGAGAACGTAAATCTATGCATAAAAAAATGAAATGACTCGTGCCTCATTCATGGGCGGCGCTAGGAATCTGAAGCTAAGAGGGCAACAAGGAGGCAAGGGCTAGGGCTCAGGGACAATATTTTTTGGTTGTGTGGGCCAAATATGATATATCGACTTATTCAGTTGTTGTGTGCATTGAAAAGATGTAGCAGGGTGCAGGGGCAGAAGAACCCCTGGTCAGGAGTTCAAGGAGGCGAAACCCCCCTAAAGCTGAAGCATTTTTACGCGCGAAAGCACCTACTGCTTTCAGCGCGTCTTAGCCACCGCAACTCTGTCTTTCTGTCTGTCCGTCTGGCACACGAGTGGATCAGTCAAAAAAGGTGGAAAGCTAGGATCACCAAATCTTCACCGTCGGCTGCCTGGAAGACGTAGTTTCAGAAAACGTAAAGCCTTTCCATAAATTTGAAGCGGGTCACCCCAAACGAGGGCGCTGAATGACAGGGGCGTAAGCAAAATTTGCGATTTTTGGCAAATAAGTCGTTGTATCTTAGTAACGGTGCGAGATAGGGCTATAGGTTACTATTAATGACTAATAGGAAGTCGTACACTGACTCTCGATTGGCTCTGAATTCAATGACTTTGAATGACCTTAAACCCACAATAGGGGGTTTTATGGATTTTTTGGCGATTTTGGGCTGCAACACGAGTCTATATTATTTAATGGTGGCGCCACGCTACTATCGTTATGCGATCCAGATAGAAAATTTGGTATTTGTTTATTAACTTAGCGTGAACACCCCAATTTTCAGCTAAACTACTGAACCGGAACTGCTATAGGCTTTCGCGCGTCTCGTAAACATTAGCTCAAACTTCTTGTTACCTTTTGGACGTGCAATAAAAGCCGCACATTTGCCTGCTTTTTAATATTTAAAAACGCAAAAACTTACAGACATCTGTGTTGTCTTGCAAAATATGACGTTTAATAAGTTACATCTAAAGAGACAAGAGACAAGATGGCACTTTATCACCGTCAACATTTTTCCTGGAGGGAAGCTGAGAGGGTAAGAGCACAGAACACAAAGAGCAGCTGGCCCCACCCTCCTTTTCACTCCCCCTCTAATCTGGCGAAGCCCATGGCCTCAAAGCTTGCTGATGAAGTGACGATTTCTTGCCTTTATAATTATTGTGCGCGCAAAATCGGCAAAAAAGTCAAAAGCACGAGCGCTATAACAGGAAACTGGCCGGCGTAAAATTATCTTTAACCAGTAGAATGGCCCAAAGTCACAGAAAAGAACGTGGCGCTACAAACTTTCAGAAAACTTGAATTTTGTTGCAGGGGTTTGAATATACTGCAATACAACAGAATAATGTTTTATCGTAGTTCTATTGCAGTTTATTGTACGATTGACGGCATTCGATGGCCCATCCCCGTACACCTCCTATAAGCGCAAAACTCTCGCAAAAATTTTTTACGCAAGCCGAGTTATAGCCAATTTTGTCCCAAATTTCGTTGCCATGGCAACGGGGTTTAATGGGGGTCAACCGCGGGTAAATATAAATGTCACCATTAATTATTAAGCCGACCTTAAAACCCTATTTTAGAACCAAAAATTACGACTCCATCTTGCACACAATGGAAGTTGACAGTTTAAAAAAAAATTAAATTTTCCTTAAAGGCGTAATTGTAATTTTTTCGAATTGTTTGAATAAATAAGTCAAAAATTAAATTTTTATTTTGTAACATCAAAAAGGCACTTCCTTGCGCAGAACCGCGTCATTTGACGTATTAAGCGTAAATATCGGTCTAACGGACTCGCGGCGTGTAAATGTATATGAGGAGCAAAAATCCTTGGGCGTATTGAGCCCAAATTTTTTTTATTAGTAGGGGTCCACGACGTAATCACGCCATTCAAATTTGGTGATGATCGGTTCAGGGGTTTTTGGTTGGCTGAGGGTCAAAGTTTGCCCTTTTCCATAGACTATGAAGGTCGTCCTTACAACACTCACACTATCGCGATGGGTAACTGTCTGCGGACAGGTAAAGCATCTCAAGGTCAACTCAGTCTTCCATCCCTCCGGGGTAGGTAGATCGAGTACAGACCTGTCTGGCTAAGGTTATGACGGGGCGCGTTCACCGGTGCCGGATGGCAGCTAACACTGTGTGATTCCATATGGCAGGTGATGCTACGTAGCTAGAGCTATACACCACCTTTACTTTTTTCACTTTTGAGTGAGGTGGTGCGTGTACATACGTTGTATATAGAAATACGTACGTAGAATCCGACGCGGAGTCGTGACTTGTGCACGTGTGTGACGCTGCGCACCGAGCACTCTATGGTGACTGCGTGTCTGGGTGCCAGGACGCTGTGTCGTGGGTAGACCTTGACGTCGAGGCGTGGTACTGACGCGTACCTCCACGGTGTCCTGCGGCGTGCGTGTGGCTCGACTGACGTCACCGCCCCAGGCAGGCAAGCCGCTACTGCCAGCGTCAACAGCAAGCACCAGCAGACAGCAGTTGTACCCGCACCCGCTACGCGACCACTTCCTGTTACGTGACCATCATCCACCGCAGCGTCGTCCTCGCTTCCGGTCTCTCTGCAAGTCAAAGTAACAATTAATATTGTAAAGCATCGTGACCAACTAAGCTTAAACATAAGACATTGTAATAAACGTTTACGAAAAATAGGTCTACTGGCACTATTACGCGAAATCGCCTACAGCTACACATTTCTCCCTACCGTGGTCTGTCTGTATCTTCGTCGTCTGTCACATTCGTGTACGGTGCTTAAACCATACGACGGATTTGGATAGCCTACCATTTGACATGTAGGCCTACACCTGTAAGATCTAATGACACGTTGTGTTAGATTGAGTTCATGACATTAGGAAAGGGGGAAATTTTGAGTCAACCCTTAGCTAAACATGCAAGTGCAAATTGCTGCTGTTATAGAATACGATAGAAAAATCGTATGGACAGGGATCGCACGTTTTACGAAATTACTTTGTTGCTTGCAGTTTTCTCCTCTGTTTTTCTTTTCACAGCTGCTCTCTCGAACTCGACTCGACTATTTTATGTGCCAGTTGTAAAAAGCGTATTCCGCAGATACTGAAATTGTATAGGCCATATTATAAAAACAACAAATCAATAAAAATTTATTCGTCGCATTTTTTTCGAAATTTAAATCAGTGGCATAGCCATAAGGGCAGGGGGCCCAGGCCCCGCCCAATCCTCCAGACGAAACATAAGCATACGTATTTTAAACTGCACGAAATTTGCCAAATGGGTTCGTTTATTTTCGGGAGACTAATTAAAATTGTTGCCACTAGATCTCATCTTTTAAAGTTAAAATGCACTAAATTCGATTTTGGCGGAACTTCGCCCCAGATCCCACTGGGAGAGCTCTCAGCGCTCCCCAAACCCTAGCTGGATTTTAGGGGGTCCTAATTCTAAGGGAACGAAAAGGAGGAGAAGAGGAGAGGACAGGGGAAAAGAGGGGAGGGATAGAAAGGGGCAGGGAAGGGAGGGACAAAAGGGAG
>Ga0056128_1008665_pt1:0-5000 | contig 12807 bp, 5 predicted proteins | sample WorMetLIZISLAND2_FD_71113 | JGI IMG/M metagenome (GOLD analysis project Ga0056128, IMG submission 71113) | Marine gutless worms symbiont microbial communities from Max Planck institute for Marine Microbiology, Germany - Olavius geniculatus... ...
CAAATATTTGAACTGCTGCACAAATGACAACATTGAGCCAGCAAGAGTAAACTGAGGGAAATTATCAGTAACAATTTTACATTTCTCATCTGGGTTAAAAATCATACAAACGGTTTTTTCCGTGTTGAAGCTGATATCAATTTTCTTAGCTGCTTTGTAAATGACTGATAGTAAGAATTGCAACCCTATATAATAAAATAATAGTTAGCGTCACCTAATAGTTAGCGTCACATATAATGCACGTAATAACTTACAGGCTGGCGTTGAACGCAGACGAATTGGCATCTACGACACATATACACCACAAAATATACTTGTACTACACATTGCTCAGAAACAACGCATATAAACGGTGCTCGTAAATGAAAAAAAACTACTTTAAACGTACACCAACAACAACGACTACAACTAATCCATACCTGGTGGTACACAGTGGCAGTGGTATAACGCAGGATTATCCTCATCCTCTCTCACTGTACCCAGTCTCATTGGATTCTTGTCGCGTATCTGCCAATATCAACGCATTACTTTAATAACGATGATAATAATAACTAGAAATACGTTCCGTGGAACGAGGTATTTGTCCCATTGCCACGCTATATATACTGTAGCCTAGCAGCCGCGTATAAGGAAGTAGGTGCAAACAGGGCGCAATTATCTTTCACGGGGGCCGAGTTGTAGTCAATTTTGTCCCGAAATTCGTTGTCATGGCAACAGGGGTCAGCAGGCGAGAAATGTAAATGACACAATCGGATAGCCCGGGTTCGAAAATAGGGGGTAGGGAAAAACAACGCGCAATTATTTTTTACGGGTGCCGAGTTATATTCAATTTTGTCCCAAAATTCGTTGCCATGGCAACAGAGGTCGGCAGAGGAAAAATTTTAATGACCCCACCGGATAGCGCGGACCCGAAAATAGAAAGTAAGTAAAAACAGCTAGCAATTATCTTTTACGGGGGCAAAGTTATAGTCAATTTTGTCCCATAATTTGTTACCATGGCAACAGAGGTCGGCAGAAAAAAAATTTAACGACACCATCGGATAGCGCGGACCCGAAAATAGGGGGTAGGTGCAAACAGCGCGCAATTATCTTTTACGGGGACCGAGTTTTCGCTTTGAAATCTACATTGGCTGTAATGCACAATTTTCCAACTTTTGAATAGTTGCTATGGCAACAGTGGTCGTTAGGGAGTAAATTTAAATGACACCGTTAAATTGCCCGACCACAAAAATAGGGGGTAGGTAAACACAGCGCGCAATTACCTTTTACGGAGACCGAGTTATACGGCCGCTTTGAAGTCCCCATAGGCCGTAATGCAATTTTTAAAAAATTGGGTTACAATAGGGAAATGAGTCATCAGATTTTTTATCTCAAACAAACTCGATTTTCGATTACTTTTCGGGCCCCGAATCACTGTGCAAAATTTCATCAAGATCGAATCAAAATTGCGGCCGTAGGAGTGTTTATAGACAGACTGACACAATGACAGAAGTGATTTTATAATCTGTCCCATACTATGCTATAACAATAGCTGCAGCGTCGGCCGCTCCACCAGCAGACTGCGATGACAGGTGGACATAGTAGTCTGCCAGTGTGCTGACTACCGTGACGTCCCAAGTCAGCGGGTTTGTGCGGCTTGCCAAGGAGTCATGGTAAGTCCGTCCCGGGCGCCTGCCGTCAGTTCTTGTCAAGCCGCATGGCTCTTTCCGCCACTGGAACAACGGCCGTGGTCAGAAACGTCATTCATAGCATGGTGTCTGTTATTACGATTATTTTTATGCTTCCGGTAAAAATAATCGTAATAACAGACACCATGCTATGAATGACATGCCATTGTGAACTGTTTCCGTGGTTTATCTTCTTGGCCGAGTGCGAGATCTAAATTTCCACAAATCTTCACTTGCCACTCATGGAAATGAGTGATATGATAACGGCAAACTTCTTTTCAATAGACACAAGTTTGTCAAGTAATGTAAAAGCTAGTAGGCCTAGTAGTAGTAGTAGTAGTAGGCTGGCACCTGGACGGTTTTGCTGCAAGCTTCGTAGATGAAAATGACCGAGATGAGAACAGCGAAACTCTCCTCAGTGAAGCGAGTGATGTAGCGCACCAGGAAACTCAGATCAAACGCCACGATCACCAGTAAAATTACCGTCACCCACAGTCCGATCCAGAAACGAAACGACAGAAAGTCCAACCCGTTGTCACTGTATAGCAATAGTTAGAATTTGTTAATATAGCTCTTTATGGTAAACCCGTCACAGAGCTACGGATCTGCCGTTTGGGATCGCACAGTGTTATCTGCCACCTACACAGGTAAAGACGTGTCGCCCAGAGGGATGAAAGGCTGAGTTGACATCGATGGTCGTTTATATACCGAGGTGGTTTACCTGTCTGCAGGTAGTCACCCAACTAAGTACTAATCACTCGATAGCGACCTGATCGAGAGTCGATTGTAAATCCAACGTCCTAACTCCTAATCATTACACTACTAAGCCATCAGAAGCTGTAATTAAATTCTGTTTACTGTAGGACTTCTACGCAACGCAACGCATGCAAGAAAGTACGCAATAAACGCAATAAACGAGTGATGGTGGAAAGAAAATTACGCGCAAAGAACGCAGCTGACGCAACGGCACAAAACGCCGCAAGGATATAGAAGCGGTCGTTACGCCAGCTGCGTCTGTTGCATGCGTTACGTCAGCTGCGTTACGTCCGACGCGCTGCGTACGTTGCGTGCGTTGTGTTAAACGGAAACGATGCTTTACTGCGGGTTTCTCAATAGCAGTATTCGTTTTGTCTCTGAAACTGATTACGCTATCACTTGCGACTGTCCATCTGTCTGTCTGTCTGACTTATGGCCAATTCACACTTACGACGCGACTCAACTCAACAGCTGACCCACCATGAATATCTGCCAAATTGTTTCTGTCAAATTTTTCTTTGTCAAATCTATACCAACTTTGACAATTATTGTTTTGGCCCAACTATGGAAAAAAACATAAAATTACGGAAGGAACACTCACTTTCTGACTACTACTACTACTACTACTACTACTACTACTACTACTAACTTGCAAATCTGATAGACGATAGATTCGAATACAAGAAGGGGTCCCGTGGCTCCAATGATGGTGAGTGGTTGACCGGAGAAAAGAGCGTAACCAAAGCCACAGATTGCGCCAGCCAACAACATCTCTATTGTTCCCTGCAACCATAACATAAAATAAATAAATAAGTCTACAACAACAACAACAACAACAACCACCACCACCACTTCTACTACTACTACTACTACATATTACCACTACTTTTGGCAACATCTCAATTGTTTGTTGCAACAACAGGACACAATAAGCAACGGTAAGATGTCACAGTTAACAAATTGGTCTGTAATGCAAAGCACAATAATCAGCGGTTAAACGGACGGCAGAGGGTAAAAGATAAAGGCAAAGGACGCCAATTTGTATAGCGCATCGTCGCAAACACGCCTCTAATGCGCTTTCGTCACTAACCAGAGCCACCGGCCGCACGGCCACCGCGTGCAGCCTGCAGACACAAGCTAGCGCAGCGGCCGGCTAGGCAGCCCCAGTCAGCTGTACCAAGGTCCCCCACCTTCCGTAACCCATTTAAATGAGTTACTACTCATTTTACCGTCCAACGGAGGGTAGGAGGCTGAGTCGACCTAAGAAGGCTGAGTCGTAGGGTAGGGCTGCAGAGCTAATCTCCCATCTTTGTTTCATCCTCCCCGCCTCACCACGTTTTTGTTCTAATTAAATATATAAAAAAAAACTTATTAGTTTACAGCATTGTGTAAGAGAGACTAAGTCATACATCCAAAACAGCAGAAATCATTTTATCAGGAAAAGTTGACAGAAGAAATTGACTGCCCCTGCAATCCCACGTCACGTGACCCTATTCATCTTTCGTTCCAGTCTTTTTTAGCCAATAATACGTTCTGCTTATTCCTGACATTATCACTAAACTCAAACCTGATCGTAAGCTTAACCATTTACATTAAACATGGTCTGCAGGAAGGAGCTTTTCCATCGATTTACCAAAAGAACCAGTTATTACTATAATCATGCTTTTCTACAGCGAAGCGACCTATTTATAATTTAAACTTCGTCATTTTTTTGTTAACCAATAATTGTGACATGTATGCTTATAGTGAAAATGTCACATTAATGTGACAAATGTTGAGTACATAATATTCAGTCAGTAACAACTAAAAATACGTGAGATGATGTTCTTCTGTAACAAACATCTCGAAATGTAGTGTACGAACCACGTAGTAGTCACTCAAATCATAGCCAGTTTATCATGCTGTAATTTTTTTGTTGCTGCAAGCAAACTATTCAATTTTAAAACTAAATAAAACAATGATTAAGCTGGTAAAATCTATCAACAGGTTGTCACGTTGTGGCATTGTCATACCGTATTTGCACTTATATTTGGACTTTGAAAAAAATATTGAAAACAGTAACACAGGTATAATGTACATTTGCATATATTTTAGTTCTACTTTGGATAAATGGAATCAAGTGATGTGGGTTTGTAAGGGCAGTCAATTTCTTCTGTCGACTTTTACTGATAAAATGATTTCTCCTGTTTTGGGTGTCTGGCTTAGTCGCCCCTACACAATACTGTTAACTAATAAGTTTTTTTTTATATCTAATAGTTACTGTTTTATAACAGAAATGCATGTAAATTAACTAATACATCAGTCAGTTTGACTTGAAGTGATAAATTTTATTAATTTTTGGAGACACATTAACATATAAAAAATTTCGTTAAACAACAATACGCAATCGATTGTCCTCTATTCTACGAACTTAGGACTTACCCTGGTGCCCTTCTAATGATTTGACATGTTAAACCTATGGCGCGATAAAAATTGTCCGTATCAGCTGAGAGCCTGAGAAGCCACGTCGATATGACTGTATAACCAAAAAGCGCTTGTGAGAAAACATACATACGTTAAATGAAGTAATTTAAACAT
>Ga0056128_1008665_pt1:10000-12807 | contig 12807 bp, 5 predicted proteins | sample WorMetLIZISLAND2_FD_71113 | JGI IMG/M metagenome (GOLD analysis project Ga0056128, IMG submission 71113) | Marine gutless worms symbiont microbial communities from Max Planck institute for Marine Microbiology, Germany - Olavius geniculatus... ...
TACAAAATCAACCTACCAAAACGACATCAACAACTACTACTACAACAAAGACAAAACAATCATGGTATCTGGTTGTACTTAGCGACAGAACACCATCATTGGACAACATACGAAGTCCACCTGCGACAACGACAACAACTACTTCAACTACTGCAACAACTACTACTACAAAGTCTATTGCAACCACCACAACAACAACAACAACAATTACTTCATTTACGACATATTTGCCATGATATTTGCCTGAACCAGACGACAGAAAATTATCATTGGTCGACGTATGAAGTCCACCTACGATAAGGACAACAACTACTAACACAACTACTACTACAACTACTACAATCACTAATACGACAAATCAGCTTAGTAGTTGGCTAAACGAAACCACGAAAGATTATAGTAAAAAAGCTACGTCTATAGTCCACCTACAACAACGACAACAACTACAACTGCCACAATTACAACTACAACAACTACTACTACAGGGTGTGCCAAAAATGACCCAACTTGTTTTTATCAGAACTTCATCAAATCTTAAACAAATTTAATAATTTGTAGCCAACAAATAGCCAAGACGATAGAAATATGTAAGGTACACTCAATGTCCACCTCATCTAATTTATGTCAACGCACTACTGTGTAAAACGCAGATGCTTCAAATTGTTGCAAGATGCTTAGTTGTTGTCTTCTTAAAAGTTTTAACAACTTAATTAAGCACACAATAAACTAAAATGTGATTTATTTAGCAGAAATTGTAAGTTTATGTAGCAACTTGCTTCCAAATTATTAGAATTTATGCCCAAATTGTATATAATGGCTTAGCCGTGACGCCACGGCTGACAGCAGCATTAACGATGAACTGATAGAAATTCAAAATGCACAGCAGTCATTCATAGATAAAATGTTTTAAAGCTTATCAATCAGTTATTTTGGTGTTTGATATTTATAGCGTAAAATATTTAATACCACGAAATTATTACATCACCTGGCAGTTTCTGTCAAATTGATAATTAAAAAAATGAACAATCTAATAGTGATAATCACCGTGTAATGTAACAATTTGGAGCATCTGCGTTTTACACAGTAGTGCGTTGACATAAACTATGTGAGGTGGACATTGAATGTACTTTACATTTTTGTATCCTTTTAGCTATCTGTGTGCCAAAAATTATCAAATTTGGTGGCGATTTGACGAAGTTCTTACAAAAACAAGTTGGGTCATTTTCTGGGGCACACCCTGTACAATTATTACGATTACTACAGACCTGTCCGACGAGTAGGTTGGCAACTTCACATTGTTTCGGTAGTTTCTTCGTCAGTCGCTTGTTTGACTGCAACGCACAACGTTAAACCCCGGGGTTTACACGATGAAGCTGGTTCGTCAAACGCTTGTCGCGCTAGCTTCAGCGTATAGGAGATGTTATACACATCTCTCACGTATCGGCAACTAAAATGCACTGGACTATAGGCACTATAAAACTATAAGTCCGCAACAATAGCGGAAAGGCGGCCTATGGAAATATAAACTAAATACAGGACCAGTAACGTATTTAGGATATGGCAAAGGGGGGACATGGCGAGCGCGCGGAGCGCGAGTTTATAACGGGGGTCTGGGGGCATAATACGCGCCAAAGTGAATGAAAAACGTCAATAAACGCTGTCAATCTTAATCTGTGGGCCCAAACAGCCGGTATATTACAAGGTTTGACTGTCATGCAGCAGTGTATCTACCAGATGAAGTTTAGGAATGTTTGTGAAGTCAAGAAGCGACTGGTACACCTGGATTGGTCTGGAGCAAAACATTATCGATACTGCTGTCAATGAATGGAGAAAGTGTCTCCTTGCCTGTGTTCACATAGTGGGCAAACACTTCAAGCAATTTTACTGCAGGCAGTTGGATAATAAACAACTGGATGAAATGTCAGCTAGAGTGTTAGAAATGTGAATAAAATGTGTTTTTTGCGTTATGTTAATTAAGCAATCATATCGCATTGGATAAAAAGTGATATTTCGCTGGTTTTGTTTTCCCCAGGTAGTGCAGAAACAAACGTTGGGTAAAGTGGGAAACTGAATAATCATTTGATGGCAAGTTTTGTCAGGAATACTCTTACCAAAAGGTATCAAATTTTGATAGTTGAGTTTCAAGTTATAGTCGAAAATATCGGTGATGCTTTTTTGGACGCAGTGTAGTTATTACTAATACTACTACAACTGTAGCGAGTAACCTTGTATGGAGCAAGGTTGTTAGGGTTGGTGCCGGGTGGGTAGCTGTGTAAGCTGTCGCCAAGGTCAATTGACTCGAAGTCAACGCTCTTGCGAGGCACGCGGCTTCTCATTGGTGGCTGCTCTACAATCATTGTTTACAATCAACAAACTTTCATAGACAAACTGAAACACTACCATTGTCAGGAATACTCTTATGTGCAAGTCGGGAAATACCAGTAGCCCCAAGAATTTAAGACTGGCAGAAAAACAAGATCTGAATCGAATCTGGTACTGCTATTGCGCGTCTTAGCCATCGCAATTCTGTCTGTCTGTCTGTCACACGGGTGGATCAGTCAAAAGCGGTGCAAGCTAAGATCAACAAATCTTCACCGTCGGCTGCGCGGAAGACTCTAGTTTCAGGAACCGTAAAGCTTTTCCATAAATTCGAAGGAGGTCACCCCGAAAGAGGGCGCTAAATGAAAAGGGGGATGGAAAAAAATTGCGATTTTTAGCCAATAAGTTGCTGTATCTCAATAACGATGCGAGATAGGGCTTAGGTTACTATTAATCACTAATAGGACGTCGTACACTGGCTCTCGATT
>Ga0056128_1008666_pt1 | contig 12805 bp, 7 predicted proteins | sample WorMetLIZISLAND2_FD_71113 | JGI IMG/M metagenome (GOLD analysis project Ga0056128, IMG submission 71113) | Marine gutless worms symbiont microbial communities from Max Planck institute for Marine Microbiology, Germany - Olavius geniculatus... ...
GGTATATTTGTGAATTTACATTAGGCCTACTATTTCGAAGTGTTATGATTGCTATCTTCTGATTTCGTTTGAGGATTGATTAGCACGTGACTGAATGTTTGCCGCCCATGGGCCTATTATTGGTATTGGACAAATGTTGTGTGTATTTTTGTAATGTAGATTAAACACGTATTGATTGCACGAGTATAATACAAGGGGTCAGCGTTGGACGATTCAGTTTTCTATAGTTCGGCTTGAGCTATCCTCAAACTCAACCACGTAAGAATTGGGAGACTGAACATGCGTAATCAGCCCCGGCCCAATCCAACGACTAAAAACTTTCGAAGCTGAAGAATCTTTCTGGAGAACTAAGACCGATTCTGTGACGTGGAAAGATTTGGCACGAGAATGAACATTATACCGATCAACAAACTGCTGCTGAGCCTTCTCAGCATGTGACGAAGCCAATGACAATGACAAAGCAGTTATCAATCTCTCACGCTCCAGACCGTCCCCGCAACAGATGGGTTCACTAGATTCGGCAGGACAACCTCCCGCCTGCTGACCTCTGCCGTCAGTCGTGGTCACCAGCGTGTAGGTCTATCTCGTGCCGGCTGCAGCGCAGTCTGCGGCACGTGCTGCACTCAAACTAGAACTAGAGCTGTAGATTATTAAGAGCCAGTCTTACCCTATGTGAGACTGAGAGTCATGGCATTGCTGCAAACGCGCGCAGACACCGAGACACTCTAGTGATGGGCGGAAACACATCACGTGACACAGTCGACCGCCACACAGTCCACACTTTGCGCTAGTAATCAGAACTGCATCATCGGCATCAGCGGCTGTTCGACGTTGCTACACGTCTGACTGCTTAGTCTACAGACGTAGACAGAATGCGTCTTGCGTCGGGTACGTTACATTTCAATATCGCGGTGACTATTTTTCCGGCAGTCGTGCATATTTTACGAATTCGGTCCGTTGAAAGCTGGCGCTTGTGAATTCCGAGATATAATTAAACTAGAAATTTGGCGCAAAGCCAAACCCGAGTCCGCCAGTCGCCATATAAGTCCGATCGGGGAGAAAATTTAGGGGTTGAAATTTCCCCGGTGGCAAAATCACATGGCTTGAACTCAAATGCATTAGCATTCGCAGAACGCGCACTGTCGACTTAAGGTGGCTAAACATAAGCAGCGTAATCTCTGGCGTTAGCGGACCAACGATCACCAATTTTTGTTCAACGCGAGAGGAATCTTAGTTGGTAACGCCGTTTACCGCTTGTCGATATATCTATTCGTTCCAGAGATATTCGCCGTCAAAGTCGAAAATCGTCGTAAAACGCACTAAATTTTGGACGTTTTTGGCCTCCCAAATTTTAAGGGGGCGGTGCTCCCAAAAGTTGTACATAAGTGATCACGCCTACCATATGACATGTCATGTGGCAAAGTTTCGTTAGCCCCAAGTTTCGTTTTGGAGCCCCTTAACTCTAAAGATCGTGAGGCTCACACGCTTAATTTTAAGCTGATTTTTTTAGCTTTACATTAAAAACACGAAATTTTAGCTAATGTTCACGAGACGCGCGAATTTATGGAAAAGCTTTACGGTTGCTGAAACTAGAGTTTTCCAGGCAGCCGACGGTGAAGATTTGGTGATCCTAGCTTGCACCTTTTTTGACTGATTTACTCGTGTGACGGACAGACGGACGGACGGACGGACGGACGGACAGAATTGCGATGGCTAAGACGCGCTAAAGCAGTAGGTGCTTTCGCGCGTAAAAACTGTAATAGGGACACCAGTCCCCGGTGAGATGTGCGCTAGTAAGACTTGGTCATTCTCTAACGCGTGTAAAAATTTGGAGGCGCAGCGTCTTCTATAGGGCCCGAAAAATGGTCTTCCGAAAAAGTCGATTTTGGTGGCTATGATTACATTTCTAGATCTCAGAAGTTACTGGACTAAAGTTCACCCAATTTTTTCGCCAAACGCAAGAAAAATTGCGGTAGCTCATATACTTGTCGGATTTGGAATATCTTCATCTCTTCCGGAGATATTCGCCGTCGAAGTTTGAAGTCCTCTGAAATCGCGCCGAATTGTGCATGTTTTTTTGGGGAGGACCCTTTTCCCAAATTTTTGGACCCAATTTTCTAAATTCAGCTTACTAGTACCCTACACCACGGTGCAAAATATCGCGGCGATCAGCCGACGGAGCTCGGAAATACCGTGGCGAAACAAAAAAATAAATAAATAAAACATCTGCAGTAAAACGTAAGTCCGCTTCGAAAATTATCGTTACCGGGCGGACCAATCACAGGCTGCGTGGTAGCGCAGCACTGTTGTAAGGGTGACCAGCCATTTCAATGGGAAACTCCAAAATTTGACCCCTCGTATTTCCCAAACCCCTTAATTTTTTCACACCAAAATTTGCACAGATTGGCATATCTCCTGATGTGCAAAATTTGGTGAAAATCCGTTTACGAGGGGTTTCCCCACAAATAGGTGAAATATAACGCTTGCGTGACTTTTTATACCTTTCCTTCCCTTTCCTTTCCTTCCTTTTTTTCTTGCCCTCCTCTACAGGAAAAACGACCGAGCCGATTTAAACGCACGATGCGATGACACGATGGGCGTCTTATATGACGTGGTTTCGCGCAAGAAAGTGCCTTTTGGGGGTTACAAAATTTAAATTCAACATTGTAACCTATTTTGTCACAAAAAAGTGAAAAATTACAGTGGCGGCTATGGGGAAAATTAGACAATGCTTTAAACCATCATAACTCCGGCTATGTATAAGATAGATTCGTAATTTTTGGTTCTATGTTATAATTTTTGGGGTCGGCCAATTTAACAGTGTCATTTATATTTATCCTTCATTGACCCTGTTGCTATGGCAACGAAATTTGGGACAAAATTGACTATAACTCGGAACCCGTAAAAGATAATTGCGCGCTGTTTGCACTCTATTTTCGGGCCGGAACTATCGGATGGTGTCATTTAAATTTTTTCCCTGTCGACCCATGTTGTTATGACAACGAAATTTGGGATAATATGGCCTAATACGACAAATAACATCAAATGAAGAAGGCTTTAGACTATGTTAGTGATTACCAACTAAAGTCAGCTTGTAAAGACGCCATATGCATAGCCCCGTCTAAGATTAGTGATTACCCAAATGATTTTTGCTGTTTTAGAGGACTGATATCATCACATCGTTCACACAGTTGTAAACTGGTAAGTTTTGTTACATATATACGGTGTAAGGGTGACATCGTGGTTGTCAGATGTGAATGTCAGAAGAACTTTGCTGTGTAATGGTAAAGTTTGAATTATTAAATTGTGACTTGTGCTGTTTTATATCTACAACCACGATGTCACCCTTACACTGTATATAAACTGAACAGAGTTTTACATAAATTACCAGTTATATTTGGGCGTCACTGTTTTGTCACATAATTTGGTTGGATTACAGTTGCTCAGAACAGCTGCCGGACAAGTAGGCTAGCAACGGCTGTTTGTCCAGTAACCGGACTTAACAGCTGCCCTTAAACACAACACAAGACACGATTGAAAAAATGCTAAGCACCATTTGTTTTTTGGCAAATTTTTAATTATGGCGGCCGCCATCTTGGATTTTTGCACAAACAGCAATAACTGAGCCGCGGATTGACGTAATTGAATGTAATTTTGTAGTAATGTAGACGGCTGCCACTGGAAAGAGACTATTTGATCAAAATAGACAAAAATAATAAATTCAAGACGCATTAGACAGACAATAAAAGAAAAAGAGTGGGCCACGTAAAAGAAATAAAATACAGGGTAAAACATTAAAAGTGAGGCATGCTTACTTTTTTACTTATTTTTTGCTTACTCTTCGCGCATTATCATCTGACACTGAAAACTCTAACGAAAACGGTTCGATTAGCTGACGCTGAAAACCATACCTGAAAAGCAAACCTTAAGTGGATCGGGTAACCGGTTGCTGAGATATTTCCGACTGAAGTTCTTTCAGGAAAACTTCCCGGAACTGAGGTCGGTAGGTTGGTCTATATACCACTTCGCTACGCCAGCAACGTTACAACGTAGCGTGAGCATACAATAAACAAAGCGAGAGCGGTCTCCGTCGACTACATAAAATTTTACGTCTTATCACAGAGCTAAACTTGGCGACGTAAACTTGACAAGAAGATGTATTTTATTGAACCAGTGCTGGCGAGTACTGCAGTAAAGCAAAATAACTGTTTTACGGTTGTTTTAGCTGGTTTTGTATCTACTAGGGGGCCTACATCGCACTGCTGGTTGAATAGACGAGTAGGCCTACGCAATGCAGGCTATTGCCACTTCACACAGTGCCGTAGCCTATCGTATCGATCCAGCAAACTTCCAGCAAATGTATTTTAAAAAATACACGTGAATTGCTGGACGTTTGCTGGATCGTGTAAACACCCCAGTACTTATATCACGTTCAGGTCGCATGCGTTTGCTCTATGACGCACGACTGCAGCGGAATTTAATTTGTGAAAATAGTACCAGTGTAAGCCGAGTGTGGTTTAATTATTTCCATTGCATTACGTGCACTGAGTTGCAAATGATGACAGCGATAAAGAACTGTAAATAAGTGAGTAGGCCTAAGTAGATAATAGTTATAAGCGATTTATTATTAGTAATGTACTTTTAGTGGAAAAAAACATTTACAGTATGTGAAAAACATAAGACCCGATGCGTTCAGCTGGATCACTGATATGTCTGCTGGCTGCACCGCGCGTCCAGTTGTTCGCTAGAGCGGGCAGTGGATAACTGCATAGTGCGCTGCGATATCATTGGCTCATGCTATCAGGTGCCACTTCGCAGATTGTAAAGCGTTTTTGCTCATGAGTCTGCATCATGTAATCAGCGCTGTAGTATTATTGTGCTTGGGCGTTTTGTTGTTTTTGTCGTAATAAACATACATAAACGTTTTGTTTTAATTTTGCACGTTTTTTAACGTTTATAACGTTTTTTTAATTTTCCGAACGTTTTTTGTATTCAAATACGTTTATCAAAACTTTGTCAAGAAGTTTAAGAAAAATTTTGAAACCACAAATACGAAATAATATGTACAGTGGTGGTTGTTTTTTAAGTTAGTCTAGTGACACTTGGTCTTGTGACCACACGGTTGAATTGAAATTAAATTAACCTTTCTCTCGCTTTAGTTCCAGCTATGCTGCACCTACAGCATTAAGCATTAGGCAAAAAAATGAACGCCAGTTCAGTTGCAGACGAACTAGCGGTTCCGTTTAGTTCATCTCTGTCGCTTTTTACACGCTTTTAGCGGTTTTATGCAGTCGCTATCAAAATGCCTTGGACTGATTGGATTGCGCGCTCGTTATCGCACAGAATAATGGACTGCTGCGGACGGATGTGACAGGCCCGTGGTATTAGATTAGTCTGTCATCATTGCAGTGTTGTGGTTGTTATGTGCGTAGGAAGAGACAAGAAGCCAGACGGCTCAAGTTAGTCCGACGGACGCTAGCACCACCGCCACCACTACTCATCACTCGCGTTGAGATGGCAACACTACAGTTAACAGATACCGACGTCTTACAAGATTATGCAGCTATCGGATACGATCTGACGTTATCAGTTACGTCACTGTCACCGGAGATGACGTCATCGCCCGCAAAGGCTGGGTCAAGTCTTGTCGCCGCGTTCTATTTCCAGTGCATCGTAGTCGTGGTCGGGCTGGTGGGAGCGTCAGCCAACGCGCTCATACTCTACGCTATGGTAGCGTCTGTCTGTCCGTCCGTCTGTCTGTCTCATGGGCTACTGTACGCAATGGTAGCGTCACAGCAACACAAGAAACAGTTGCTGATATTTAACCAGAACGCTCTGGATCTGGCTAGCTGTCTGTTCCTGGTGCTGACCTACTCGGTGAAGCTGTGTAACATTCACCTCAGCGGCACCGCCGGCTACTGGTTGTGCATGATGATACTGAGCGAGAACATTATGTGGTGGACAATTGTCGGCTCGACAATAAATCTTATGAGCATCACGGTCGAGCGCTATCTGAAAGTTGTTCATTCTGTCTGGAGTAAAAAATGTCTGCGCCGCTGGATGTTCTGTATTAGTAGCATTAGTAGTAGTAGTAGTAGTAGTAGTAGTTGTTGTTGTTGTTGTTGTTGTTGTTGTTGTTGTAATGCTTGTAGTAGCTTTCTGCGTCGTTGGATGCTGTACGCGGCAATGTCGTTCGCGTGGGTCGGCGGCTTCGTCGCTAACGCGGTGCCGATATTCCTCACGAGCGCCATCAAAGACGGTATCTGCCGCTCGGTAGCGTTCTGCCTGATCTAATACTACTACTACTCACACTACTACTACTACTGCCACTCGGTATCGTTCTGGCCAAGTCCTGCCGCAGAGCTGGCGTACGGCATCTGGTATTTCCTGTCGTTCTACGTCGTCACGCTGTCGTTGTTTCTGTTCTGCTACGGACGTATTCTCATCACGATCCGTCGACAGGTGAACGTCATGGCCAGTTACACGACGGCTCAGAAGAAGTCGAATCAGATTCAGTCGAACGTTATCAAGACGATGGTCTTCGTCAGCGCGTACTTTGCCATCACCTGGACGCCGCTTGACGTCTTCTATCTACTGGTCCAGATCGTTCCCAGACTGTCACTTCTCCACACCGCTTACTACGCGCTGACGTCGGTGGCATTTGTGTACATTTGCACCAATCCCTTCATATACGCCATAAACTTTGACCCTGTGAGGCGCACGTTGCTCGGTCTATTCGCCTGCAAAAGGAGCTCTGCAGCAAACTCTTTACAGTCGGCCGAGCTGATGGACATACAAAGCAGTTCACTGACGGGCCAGCAGACTCAAACCGCCGCTGCTAAATCCAGGACTGAAAATTGACGGAAACAACTGCTGCTCTTTAATCCGCTAATTTCTCGTTCTGCATTTTTCAATTTCGCATTTTCAGCGCCCGACCGGGTAAACGTCGTTGCTACTTAACTATACATGACGTCAGCACTCAGCATAGCCATGTATCAGCTGTAGTCGGGACGTCCGTCCGTTCGTCTCTCTCTCTGTCACGCGTGCGCATGGCGTTAGAACCACGGAAGACAGACTCACAATTATTCATAGCGAAAGCTAGCCTATTTGTCAGGATTTATAAGGTTCGTGTTCGAACAAGGGGCACAGTGTTAAGTACAGCGGGGTTAGTTAAAATCATCGATTTTCAGCGCTTTCAGTCGCTAAATCGTTAAAACGTTTGGAAAATGGGGTCAGCGTCATCATTATGCTGATATGTTATGTATCGTCCGCTATGCATTAACTTCAAAACGAGTTACTTAAACGCCTTTTCACGCTAATTATGTTTTCGCACCAGTAGGCTACATTACGTATCACTGTCGCTACACGCGGTGAGGTGCTAATGCAATGACGGCGATGCGCTGACACGTCCTAATGCGTTCTGTTGCAACACGTCGTATTCTTAAGCCGGGTTTCGATCCAACGGAACGAACTCAAGAAAGTACGCAAGAAACGCAAAGGACGCAGCTGACGCAACGGCCAAGACGCAAGGATAGAAGCGGTGTTCGTACTGGCTTTGCGTTCGTTGTCTGTTGCTTACGTCGCGTTGCCCGTATAGCGTTCGTTGCATGGATTGCGTTGAGTGGAAACCTCGCTTCACGCTGCTCGTATACATAGCATTGCAACTGTCAATCAACAACCGAAGCCAAAGAAGGCGACTTAAGCAGGAACATATTTAAAAGCGTCAAAAGGTGGGTGTCGGCCTACTTCTAGCAGAAATGATTCTACGTTGAAATTGCGCTACTTTCGTACCGTAGGCCTACAGTTTTTTCCTTATTCTTTTATACTTTCAATCTGAGCATGCGCAGAACTCAGACGCTACTAGAAAGAGTGCACTGCATGAGAGATCTAAACATCATCAGACTGAGACTCATCAGGTTACCAGTATAGTCAGTGACCGAAGCTACTGGACGGGAGACAAGCTATAGCTGCTTCACTCTTTCCTGGAGACTAGCATTGACTGACACGATACATTAACCGGATACTATGCGCTAAGACGACGACAGCTGGAAAGTCAGCTGGTTTAAAGAGCGGCAGATTTACACGTCTACCCATACACCCAGCACATGGTTGCAATCAGTCGACCAATTCATCAGCCAATCAGTCAGTCAATCAGTGAATTACAGTGATACACACCTGTCCGCCGCGTGTCACGTGGACAACTGGAGATGTGACTTACAGTCTGTCTGCGTCATCTATTCATTACTAAGATTTCACTGACTAATCGTTATTGATGACATCAGTCTGTCCTGCGATGTCGTCCATTTATTCATTCTGTCCACCGTCTGTCACTGTCACCGTCGTAAATATGTAAGTAAGTAACTAATCCTTTATTGTACAACGGTCAAACGCCATTTTTTGATGAGCTGCCAGCCAACCTATTTGCGGAGAGAAGCCCCCTTGTGCAGATTTAAATGAAATTTAGCATGACGGGTCCCCTCGCCGACGTAATCAACCGTGCCAAATTTTATCTTAATCGGATCAGGGGTTTTAATTCTGTGGTAGATCGAATTTTTGGCTTTCCCATAAGAAAGAGAAGTCGCCGTTAACACATGGCTTGAACTACCGTTCAGCCTGTGATACAGCGACTTATTGGCCAAAAATCGCAAATTTTGCCTACCCCCTCTCATTTAGCGCCCTCGTTCGGAGTGACCCTCTTCGAAAATATGGAAAAGCTTTACGGTTTCTGAAACTAGAGTCTTTCAGGCAGGCGACGGTGAAAATTTGGTGATCCTAGCTTAGAATTGCGATGGCTAAGACGCGCTGAAAGCAGTAGCTGCTTTCGCTCGTAAAAATACGACAGCTGTACGTTGCCTACTGAAGAAAACGTGACCACTCGGTATGAATAAACTGGCATTAAGCCAGAAAGACCAGACACATCTTTCAATATGCCAGACATCCAGGGAATACGGGTTTAGCACCGTCCAGCATCATTAACCGCCATGTTGATCCGAAGTGTCTTTTTCGTTTTTACGCGCAACAGCAGCTACTGCTGTAGCGCATCTTAGCCATCGCAATTCGGTCTGTCCGTCCGTCTGTCACACGGGTGAATCAGTCAAAAACAGTGCTAGGATCACCAAATCTTGAACGCTAAAATAAAGATTTTTTGTAGATTCTTTTGCAATTTCGGGCTGCGAGACACATTTCAAGAGCGAATTGGGCCGAAAATAATTGAGATAAACATGGAAATGTTGCACATGAAATTTTCAGCATTGAACGTAGATTTCGACGGTCCAAGTCTAGACTTTCTAGGTTCAAGGAAACCTGCGCACGAGGGCATCAAAGAGCGGTACCCTCGTAAAAGTAGTTATTTTACCGTTGTTGGCCAGTCTTTCGTGAAAACTGTTGCAGATAGGCATGGACATACTCCCTATCACAACAAGCAGATAGTGACGAGCTTTTCAGTCGTGTCAACATCGATGACTTTGAAAGACCCTGAACTTTCAAAATAATGGATTTTTATTGATTGTTTGATCTTCGCCTGCAGCGCACACCGCAAGAATGAACTGCAACGAAATGCCTGGAGATATACTGACTGCGAACAGGAACTGCTATAGGCTTTCGCGCGTCTTGTGAGCATTAGCTCAAATTTCTTGTTTTACCTAGCAGTGTGACAACGCATGCAGTGAAAGTGTGGTAAGATATTCAATACCAGCAACATCGTTATAACTAACTTTACACAAAATATGTCAGTGAAATTGACTGAATTATTGTAAAAATCGGTCAATAACTGATGAATAATTTGTAGTTTACTTTACTTCTACTCTACTCCCTTCTCCAGTTCTCCGTCTCGTATTTCAAATTGCTTTTGTCGTGGCAGTTGTTGCATCTGATGATGTATTAGAGACTAAAGACCATCATTCAGTCTGTCTGTCTCTATCTTTCTCTATCTCTATATTTTTTTCTCTGTGTTTGATGTTTGATTGTTGCTCCCATCTGGCGAAATAAAACTTGATATGCCTAAATGTGAGTTCATTTTTAGCAAGACGACGCCTTTTCGCGGCGTACAGGGCAGTGGGCACCCCAGTTTCTTCACATTAATATTTCACATAACAGTCTGTACCGAGATGTAAAATGTACTTCGAACCTTCGGTGAAGTTAAAGCACGCTGCATTTGTTTGAAATGCACTCCACGACAACGACTTCAAAGTCAAAACTGCTTTTTTGCGACGAATCTAACTTCGAGTGGCCTTAAGTCGTTTCATCCATCTGAGTCATTTTAGTCTGAGTAGTTTACACTTGAGTTGTTGAGTGCATGTTAAAGTCGACACCCACATTAGCCGGATTGGCTTAAAAGCATTTTTTTCGTCAGTCATTTTTTCTTTGTAACAATTGCACATCAATTTTATGTCTCGAATTTACTTCCGCCGCGGTACTTCAGTCGTGGCTTAAATAAAAATGTTCTGTGTCTCGCTGCAGGCTGTGGGAAGTAAAATGTTTCCATAGGCTTTCGAAAACAGACGGCCAAAATGTCCGGGCTAGGAAAACGTAAGTAAGTAAGAGAAACAAACGATTAGAGTGTCCACAGTAACACGAGCATCACTGCGCGGACACCGTAGTGTTCAGTCACAAAAGGGTGAAATAAAAGATGTAGAACAGATGAGTTTTCAGACTGGACTGGAAAACAGCCACGAAAGGCGCAAAGGTGGCGTGTTCAGGCAGAGTGTTCCAGACACTAGCAGCAACGACTGGAAAAGCTCGGTCAGCGACGGTAGACACTCGAGTGCGGCTGATAATTAGTGATGAAGACAAGTTGGAACGTAGTCGCTGACGAGCCTCGACATCTGCCACCCGACATAGCTCGTCGATGAGGTACGAAAGGGGCAGATCCGTGAAGACACTTGTACACGAGGACTGCACATTTGAAAGCAATCCGCTCCGGAGCCTTCACCCAGTGGAGCTGACGCAGGAACGGGGTGATGTGGTGGAACTTAGAAGATGAAAAGATGAGCCGAGCGGCGGCGTTCATCACTGACTTGAGCCGTGACAGGAGATGTGATGAAACGCCAGCCAGTGTCGCGTTGCCGTAGTCTTCTGAGATGGAGCTTGCTCTGAACTAAGCGATCTTGTTACATAGTTTCCTAGTGCGCAGTAAGAAATGACTGACCCCATCACCCGTGGTGAAATTTCGTGGGAGTAAAGTCGTGAATAGTTTGCTAAGAAATACCACAGTCAGTCGCAGCTTGCAGCTGTATCTCTTTTCCACCCCATACCGCATCTGCCGTCGCCTTACCTAGGCCTAGACCTACGTCACTTCCGGTCGATGCAGTCCACTGTCCGCCAGACTTTCCAGACTCAGTCCAGTCACGATTTCTCAACGCTGACCACAGCCAAACAGCTAGGCTATGGGCGGAAATGCTGGGCCTATGGCCGTGGAAAGCAGGCCAGCCAAATTCGTATTTAAGCTCGCACGGAAAACCCCTTTCGCGAGTCACCCTCGAGCAAGGGAGCGTCCAATGCGGCCAACGAAAACACTAGACCAACCACGCCAAACCCAACGGTAGCTCCCCAAAACAATGTCAACACCACTAGGCAGACTTCTACAGTCTAGCCGCGAAGAACAATGAAGGATCAATCAGTATTTTACGAAATTGTGATAATATCTGGCAACATAGTTTTTGGCTCACTGTTTAGGCCACAACACGTAAAAAGAAAATATCTGAAAACTCGAACATCGCACCTGAGACAAGTCTTGCAAACGTACAACGATAGAAGTTTTTTTTCACAGCAAGCAAGCACTCAACAGGAGATCTTATTAGGCAATAGTTGTACAGCCAGATAATGGGCGTTGTTACCCGGGGCGAAAAGTATCATGATCACGTTCAGATTACGCCACTCGGCGCTGCGGCGTCCATTTAGCTGCGTGCGCAGAATGGCAAAACATCATAAACCTATTCTGCTTTCGACATTTAGAGAAAATCGAAGAAGAAACTTTCTACGCGACGTATTTTTCCATACAGTAGTGCTGATGTTGTTTTATCGTTTGTTAACAAATAGCATACACGTGCATGTGCAGCGGATTTGCTTGCTATTTTCCTTTGTAATGAAATAGATATAAATTTATGTAGAATCTTGAAGACAATCATGGTAGGCAGTTTTACTTCACGATTGCTGCTGGGTAGTCGAATAGCTAAATAACAGTGCAAACTACAATAGAACAAAAAATTTGAGATAATGCTCACGAGACGCGCGAAAGCTTATAGCAGTTCCGGTTAAGTAGTTTAGCTGAAAATTGGGGTGTTCACACTAAGTTAATATACAAATACCAGATTCTCTATCTGGATCGCATCAAATGAAGAAGGCTTTAGACTATGTTAGTGATTACCAACTAATGTCAGCTTGTAAGGACGCCATTATGCATAGCCCCGTCTAATTACCCAAATGATTTTTGCTGTTTTAGAGGACTGATATCATCATATCGTCTTTACACACAGTTTTAAACTAGTAAGTTTTTTTACATACATATATACATATATATATATATATATATATATATACAGGGTGGCCCAAAAAAAACGAGGCCACTCTGTTATATAGCTTCTAACTTCAGAAATACTGCTTAGATCTGCACGATTTTTTTGCAGAAATCAAGGTCGTTTCATTCTCAACACGAAAACATAAGTTATTGAAATTAATTATGTGCAATAGTGGCGCCACCTGGCGAATACGAGTCATATTGCTTCAAATAGCGATCGGTAATAGTTCATGACGCTTAATAACAGAACAAAATGCACATAAAATTACAACCACATTATAACACTTAGTC
>Ga0056128_1008667_pt1 | contig 12805 bp, 17 predicted proteins | sample WorMetLIZISLAND2_FD_71113 | JGI IMG/M metagenome (GOLD analysis project Ga0056128, IMG submission 71113) | Marine gutless worms symbiont microbial communities from Max Planck institute for Marine Microbiology, Germany - Olavius geniculatus... ...
GCGCTGTCCTGCTGGAAGATGAATCCGGTGGGCAGCCGGCGATTGCTTTAAAGGAACGATAATTTAGTGATAATTTATAAACAATAATATAAATTACTGTTTATCAAAACGTCACTGGCTTAAGTGTAGGCCTAGGCTTAGCCTACAACTGATCACGTGTTATATAGCCCGTCCTCCTAATTAGCATGCTAATTACCATAGCTCGTCGAGCTAGCTCGATGTTTGCTCGATCGTGTAAACGGGGTATTGTCGCGTGGTATATATGCTGTGGTATTATTGACCACTATCCAAGTGCCCCAATTCGCCCCACAACAGTTCGCCGTATTCTTTCTTGTCCTCCACGGTCTGGACAGCCCACATCACCTCAGAGGACTGCCACTCGCCGGTCCCCGTCTAGCTGGCACAGCGTCGTCACCGCTCATTGTCTCTTTCATTCGTCTCAGCTAAGTGCAGCAGCTTTTAAACGAGCCTTTTCAACTTTTCGCTGGCCGTCCCGAGCCACCTCGCCTACCGGCTTGCAGTATTTTTTGTTCTACATAAATGGCTAACAGCAGTTACATTTCACTTTTTTTATCTCATTCTCATTTAAAGCGGTTTAGTTTGTTTTAGTTTAAGCGGTAGATTAAACTGGCAGCTTGCTTGTAATTTTTTTCGTATCGTATTGCATCTTAGTGAAGGATGGACTAAAGTACGTGAAACACCTGCGGTGCGATAGAACAGGTCGTGGTGCTATGTATACACAATGCAATGCAATACAATATTTTTTTAAAATCACGTTCAGAATGCACATCATGCACACATTTATATTACACGTTGAATTAATTAAAATATTCAAATGACTGTGCAGGTGCGCCAGGGAGTTCGTGTGCGGCTGGTGGTCAGCAGACGTGTAACACTAACGCTGAGTGCACTGACTATGCCACCGGATTCTGCTGTAAATGCACCGCCCCCTACATTGGCAACGGCTACGAGTGTGTCCGGCCAGGTAACTTAGGTCGCGTTCATAAACTTAACCCGTATAATTGGCATCAGCCCAAATTCCATTACGCCGACTTTCACCGAAACTTCCCGCGGGAAAAGTCGTGGACACAAATCACGAAAGTTGCTTGGTAGTCTAATGGTAACGTGTCGGACTTGTAATCCTGAGGTAACTCAGAGGCGCAGGTTCGACTCCGCACCAGGACATTGAAGGGTAACGACCTTAGGCAAGTTGTTCACACACATGTGCCTCTGTCACAAAGCAGTATAATTTGGTACCGGCTTCACCGCTGGGACGTAAACTGGCACATCGCGCGATACACTGGCCCCGTATCCGTGGTCTCGCAGCGTAAAAACTGGTGTCTGGCTGAGGGCCTTAGGTAACGGAGATCAGCGCCGTCCTATGGGCCGTAAGGCTTGGGAGGACTTTACGTTTATACGTTTTACGTAATTTAGTAACGGTCGAGCTATTGTCGTGATTGTCGTCTGTCTGTCTGTGACAGATGCACTGTGGCTAACTGGTAGAGCGTAGGGGAAATTTTTTACATGAATAATTAGGCATGGGTGTTAAACTCGGGCGTGCAAAATTTCAGCCATTTACTTCAGGTGGAACACTTTGAAATTGGGAGGGTTGAATGGAGGGGGTAGGGAAAATGTGCGTTTTTCAACGGAAAACTGGCCATATCTCGGATACGGTGAGAGATACAGGCAAAGTTACTATTAATCACTACGTAATAGGAAATGGCATACGCCCTTTCAGATGAAATGAAAATAATCGAACTTGGATGAACTTTCAGTACTGCATCAGGAACTGTATAGGCGTTTTCCCTAGCGATAGCTGGGCTTTCTTGTGCGCTGTCAGACGAGGCTCAGCGTATCAGCGGCAAAGTGAGCGGCACGGTGAACGGCGTCGACATAAACGACGTCGACCTTCACGCGTACGTCGTCACCAACGACGGTCGGACGTACACGGCGATCAGTCGCATTCCCGACACTATCGGCTACTCGCTGCAGAGTCTGTACGCCGTCGGCAGCATCCTGGGCTTCTTGTTCGCCCTGCCGCAGCAGCCGACCCTGCGCAATGGATTCGTGCTTACTGGTCAGTAGCCCACTGGACTTTGTAATCTGCTTGTCTGTCTGTACATATACATCAGCCAGAGATAAAACATTCTAAGATGGCAGTTCAGTTGACAAATGACGGAGAGATATCTCAACAAGAAGCTAATGCGAAATCAGCTGCGTTGAAATTCGGGTGTTTTCCAGGATTTGATAGCACTTGGGCTGATGTCGAGCGTACCCTATATAGGCTATACACATTCACACAGTCTGCAGGCGATTGACCTGTAAAATATGAAACGAAGTAGAAAACAACACACCATTATCGTTCAATCAATTTTATTCAGCTTTCAGGGGACTGGGATGGGGCATCGGGAAAGGAAGCCGGGGCGGGTGTTGTCGGGTATTAACCCCTTCCGGCGATAGGTATAGAAAACTCCCCATGGTTGTGAGATGCGACTGGTGTGTGCAGGGGGCACGTTCAATCGGAGCGCGGTGGTCGAGTTTGAATCGAGTGGCGACGTGCTGACGATCAGGCAGACGTTCACCGGACTCGATGCTCAGGGACACATGAGAATCAGCACCTTCCTGGACGGACGCATTCCCGACATCGCCGAGGACGCACAAGTCGAGATAGACGACTATTATGAAGAATATCGCCGTGTGTCGCCAGGTTAATTGGTTTCTGATTTTTTTTCAGTTTTTCTTTTTCTGTCTCATTTGTTGTTATTTCTTTCATTTTTAGTTTTTTTGATCTCAGGCAGTTTGCTAATCTTTTTCTATGTTTAACATTGTAAATATACTTTATTTCAGTTTCACTCATTTTAAATCTATTTCAAACATTTTAGTTATTATTTGTTTTTGTGCTAGATAAAACTGACAGCTTCTCTGTCAGTTTTTGAGTGCACATCCTTACAGTATCGTATCGTAGAGCATAGTTCGTTGTAGTTTTAGTTACAACGGCGGGCGCTCTACTGTCGTAGCAAACGAAGTGCGCGATGCGTTGATTCGTCTTAGTTCTTTAAGAAACTATATATCACACGTGGCACTATGAGTCTAAAAATTATGAGGTGTAAACATTCTTACGACGCCTTCCTTTTCGTCGCACTCGGCCCTTACCTCTGTCTTTCTTTTTCGATTTTTTAAAATTTACCCGTAACAGGTTAAAAACATCCTTTTTTCTGTAAGAAATTACAATATAATTTTTTATTTAGGTCGCCAGAAATATACAGCATAGTTTAAATCCCCGATTGTTGGACATTGAAAACTCAGGGGGCTGAACTAGCCCCCATAAAACAACGTTTACAGTAAAAAATGCCGTATAACTTGAATTTATCACAACATGAAATGTGTCAGGTGTGGTGAATTCGCGTTCGAGCCAGACGCTGCGCGTTGATTCTGTGGAGCACCCGATCACGGTCGACCAGACGATAACGTACACCGAATGTGCTCACGAGGCGCCACCTGTCGACAGCGTCCGCATTGCGGTCTCGCGAAACTTCTTCACTTACAGCGGCGACGAAAACATCGTCCGATACTCGCAAACTAACCGGGTTCCCGGCACAGGTACTCGGTCGGCCGCTTATACCCCGTTTACACGATCAAGCAAACATCAAGCAATTAGAGCACACGTCGTGCACGTGTATTTTGAATACATTTGCCTGATGGTTGCTTGATGTTTGCTCTACGTTTGCTTGATCGTGTAAACGGGATATTATGCAGCAATTGCTCTCTCTCCCTGTCATTGAGACGATGCTAATAGGTCGAGCCTAGGTCGCCTAGCCTAGAGCTTTAGGTCGAGCCTTGTGTACAATGTGTTTGTCTGTCTGCACTCATTGTCCACTTCACCTAAGTTATGCCAACGTACTACCGTGTTAAATACAGATGCTCCAAATTGTTGCATAACGCTGAATTGTTTTCTTTAGTAAACGTTCTAACGATTTAATTAAGCACACACTTGTTAAAGTTTAGATAAAACAATATTGTTTTTAGAGGGAAACGGTATAATGTGATTTTTACCTTGAACAATTTGTTATTTTTAAAGTTCTAAGCTACGTGGAGCTGTTAAGCAGTCAGTTGTCAGGCGTTGCTGTCTGTGCAGGTGAGGCGGACCCGTGTGCTGACGCTGAATGTGACGTGAACGCTGACTGCATTGCGCACGAGACCACCTACCAGTGCGTCTGCAAGCCCGGCTACGAGGGCACTGGGCGAAGATGCCAGGGTCTGTTCTGTTCCACTTCTATACTCTATGACTGTGTTGAAAATATTTTATGTTTTTGGCCGACTGGTAGGTCGAGTTTTTGGCACGATGTGTCGTCTGTCGTCGTCTGCCTGTCGTCTGTAACGCATGTGTTGTGGCTAAACGGCATAGGTTTTACCGGAAAACTTATTACACAGTTAATCAGCCCAGTGTGACGACTCTTCGTGTGCAAAATATAAGCGATCCAGTGCAAGGGGAACATTTTCAAATTTGGAGTTGTTCAAAGATGGGGTAGGAAAATGTGCGTTTTCAACTGATAATTCGCCGTGTCTCAGAAATGGTGACAATTAGGCGGTACGGTCGGCCCACTCTAGCGACAGTTGGACTTCTTGTCATTTGTTTGTTTTGTAGTCAGCAATCACGTCAAAGCTCGATAAGAACAGTGTTGCCTGCTTGAATGTGTTCAATATGATGGAGTTCTGGTGTTTATTCAGTAATACCCCGTTTACACGATCAAGCATACATCAAGCAAATGTATTCAATATACACGTGCACGACGTGTGCTCTAATTGCTTGATGTTTGTGTTATCGTGTTATAAATCGTGTATAAAAGGCTAAAAAGTGGCGTGTGTGTTACGTTTGTAATGCAGACGTGAACGAGTGTGGCTTGTTCCCGCGGCCGTGCGACGAGAACGCTGAATGTTACAACACACGTGGCTCGTATCAATGCCGCTGCTTTCCCGGATTCACCGGCGATGGACACACCTGCCAAAGTATGCTCGTTTGATTTACACCTCAGCGATGTAAACAAAAATTTCACCAAGATCTGTTTTAAACCAAGACCGAGATTTCTTTCAAGACTAAGACTTTTCATGCGTCATCGAATGTTTCAACGTATTAATGTCACTCTCTGAGTAACAGAATTTTCGTCAGAGAATAATATATGGTTAGATGATTGTGACATAGTACTCAAGGCATGCTATTCGATGTCGTTGCTTAAGTACGGTAGGGTAATAATTATTCCGGGACTTTTAACCAGTTAACTGCTGTCGGTATATTTAATAGTAATTATTTCCAAAAAAGGCTTGAAGTTATCTGTTCTCTCTTTTCTGTCAAGACCAAGACTATTTTTTTGTCATCGAAACGCCTTGAAACTATAACCTTGATCTGCAGTTCTACATCACCGATACACTTACACATTTATTCGCACACGACATCTGCTTCTTCTTTTCTGTTATGTCGTTCCGCAGTTTCGTGCTTACAGATTAAGATAATGCTGAAGGCTAAAGCCTCTGTGCACTGGCTTTTGTGCGCAATAAAGAAGTGCCGGATTTAAATACAGGCCAGGTGTCTTATCTCATTTCCATTTCTGAAGAACTGTACGACACGAATAGGTTTTTGCAGTATGTCATTAAGAGTTGTTTCAGCAAAATATTCCAGACTAGGTCTGATACGTTATTGCTGAATGAATGGATATGTTCAATTGTTTACCTGTAGCTGATACAATTTCTAGACGTAAAAGAATTTTTTTGTCACGGTTCAGCCAGTTTAATAACTCTTTATGTCAACTCTGCTGTCTTGCTGCATCAATTGAGTTCTGACTATATTACATTTTTAGTTATGTCTTAGTTAAGTTCTAGTTAAGTTTTATTATTTTCATTGTTTATTCTTTGTTTATTTCTTGTCTTCTGAATACGGTGAATGTGTGTGAATAAGCTTATCGTTATTTGAATAGAGATCATAGTCACTGTTGGCAGCGGCGTCGAAAAGTAGGCGGAGCAGAAATTTGCAATCTTTTCACAGACACGTCAAATTTCTGACAGAGGAGATTTTTGGTGCGTAAAATTTCAGGGTTTTTCGGCCCCAAATGGACGACAATTTTCCGACAAAAGTGATTTTACGGCAGAAACCCAAAATCTGTCTTCTCCCCTTTGTCACGACACCACTGGTTATTGTATTCTGCTGTTTGTATGTCGTTGCTCATCGTAGGAGACGGTGACAGCTGTGATGTGTTACACAACTGTGACGTCAATGCCCAGTGCATCTTTGACCGTGATCTTCAGTCGTACGCCTGTCAGTGCAACCCAGGATATGCAGGTACACCTGCATTTCTTGCTCAGCTTACGCACATAGACAAGCCTCTTTATTTTTTGTTCAGAGCTATAACCAACAGTACGACGTTGGTCCAATAAACCAAGAAGTCAAAACAAGAAATATGGGGGGGGGGTTCAAGACGGCCTTGGACAAACAGGAATCGACTGATACAGCGTACATGTAACGAACGACGGCTCAATACGAGTAAGATATGCAGCTCTTGTGATGATGCTGACGATGATATCCGCTGTTGACACCACTAGTTTTCATTAGCGTCACGAATACTTAGCCATGCAGTGATATCAGCGCAGCTATATTGACTGCAGGCAGTCAGATATCAACCCAGTTTTAAGTTTTTTCCATGGTGGGTAAATTGGGCAAAAGCCTTCTTGGCTGGGGTTAAGATGGAGCGCGTTCACCTGCAGTGTCGGGTGGCAGGCGACACTGTGTGACCCCATACGGCAGGTGACGCTCCGTAGCTCTGAGTTAGATTTTCCATGAAGAGCGTGTACAGTATTTTTGAGGTAATCCGGTTATCTTGAAATAGCCTATAGCTTGCCAATGATACAGTGCTGAGTGCATGTGTATGCGGTGTGCAGGCAGTGGATATGAGTGCAGTCTACGCATCCAGGAAGACTGCAATGACGTCGCCGGCCTATGTGATGTGAACGCCCAGTGCATCTATGATGACGATCAACGCCGCTATACTTGCCTCTGCAACCGAGGCTTTGAGGGAGACGGTCGACAGTGTGAACGCATTGGTAATTAGCTGTTGTTGCGTCTTAGCCATCGCAATTCTGTCCGTCCGTCCGTCTGTTGGTCTGTCTGTCTGTCTGTCACACGGGTGGATCAGTCAAAAGCGGAGCAAGCTAGGATCACGAAATCTTCACTATCGGCTGCCTGGAAGACTCTTGTTTCAGGATCCGTAAAGCTTTTCTTTAAATTCGAACAGGGTCATCCAAAGAAGGGGCGCTAAATGAGAGGGGGTAGGAAAAATTTGTGATTTTCGGCCAATAAATCGCCATATCTCAGAAACGGTACGAGATAAAGCCTAGATTACTATCAGTCACCGATATTAAGTCGTACACTCGCTCTCGATTGGCACCAAAATCAATGACCTTGGATAACCTTGAACGCCAAAGTAGGGATTTTTATGGATTTTTTGGCGATTTCGGGCTGCGAGACACATTTCAAGAGCGAATTGCGCCAAAATCAATTAAGATAGACAAGGTCAAGCTGCATACGAAATTCTCAGCATTAAACATAGATTTAGACGGTTCAAGTCTTGATTTTCTAGGTTTAAGGAAACCTGCGCACAAGGGCATCAAAGAGCGGTACCCCCGTAAAAGTCGTTATTTTACCGTTGTTGGCCAGTCTTTCGTGAAAACGGTTGCAGATAAACATGGGCATACTACCTATCACAACAAGCACTAGTGACGAGCTTTTCAGTCGTATGAACATTGATGACTTTGAAAGACCCTAAACTTCTGAAATAAGGGGTTTTATTGATTTTGCGGTCTTCAGCTGCAGCGCACACTCCAAGAATGAACTGCGACAAAATGGCTGGAGATAGCCTGACAGTTTGTGAACAGGAACTGCTATAGGCTTTCGCGCGTCTCGTGAGCATTAGCTGAAATTTATTTTTACTACTCAGATCCCACGTCCATATGAGTTTGAATGTAGACAGGAACGTTTCAGCAGTAGTCAGATGGCACACAGTCAGAAACCAAGGTTGCAAATAACCGGTTTTTAAAACCTAACCCACTTGTTTTATTGGGTTTTTGAGTTTTTTGGGTGTTTTGGTTTTGGTTTTTTCAAGTAAAACTGCTTTTTGCACAAGGCCTAACTTAATGGGTTTTGGGATATTTAGAGGTTTTCACTTTTTGATTGGTTGACTTAGGGGGGAAAGTGCCCTAATATGGGCATGCTCATAATATGGGCACCTGCTGTAAAAAATTACTAACTACTGAATCAAGCCGTTACCTGGCGAGTACAACAAAGAAACATATCGAGGCGTCACATTTACAGAAAAATTTGTTAGGTTCTTAATTTTTTATGTTCACAGTTTTCTGAAATGACCTAAAATGCTAAAAGTTACAGATAAAATAAAATGTGTTTATTTCGGCTTCTGATGCATTATTATATAACCGTGTGATGTGTTTTATACAGAAATTTTCTCGTTCTTTCAGGATCGAACAATCATAAATCCATTTGCCCATGCTTTTTTGTGCGCTCGCTGAAAACCGTCGTACGTCTTGCGCGCCTAATATGGGCACGGGCCATTTTCCTATTATGGGCACAGTGCCCATAATAGGAGCCCTGCTTAAAAGATAGATAAGTAGAAATAAGGTGCCCATATTAAGACACATTACAATCACATCTGTCTCACATTTGTATCATTTTTACCTGAGCAAAGCTTACTGTTACATTTGCTGTCTGTGTTAGAAGTTGTTATATTTAACGTTATTTTAGGAGACTTAGCTGCCTCGGTTTACTATCACAATACAGATTTTTTTCACATGTAGCGCAGTAAAAATTAATGTTTATAATATTGACAATAATAAGAATGGAGGGTGCCCATATTATGTGAACTGTGCCTAATATGGGCATTATTCACTTTGATAGATTTTTAGCTCTCAAAAAATATGTAATTGTCTTATAATAGTTTTTATGGAGATATTACTTAGCAGGGACTGAGAGTAAAGTACTGCAGCAAAAATTAGCACAATAGTTTAAAAATTGTTGGTGTTAGACCATTTTGTCCTTAAGGTGCCCATAATAGGGCATTTTCCCCTATATGAGTTTCTGGTTGTTTTCCACAGCATAAAATATACAAATATTTGCAAATTCGTTGGTCTAAATGTTTCCAAAATGTAGTTATAATAAAATATTTCATTATTTATGGCATACGAAACTGAAATTGGATTAAGTATGGAAAGTAGGTTTTTGGCTGGGTTTCAGCGGCTTTTTAAGAGGGTTTACCGCCAAAACACTGGGTTTTTTGGGGCATCTATCCAGGTGTCTCAACCCTGTCGGAAACCTTGCAGCAATTGGTTGCTTTTACTTTTCAATAATCCTGCTGTTTCTGTTTATTTGAACTTAAGGTTAAAAGCTGAGTCAGTATTAATATTCACATCTTTAACGTTGTGTTGGTAATCATTGAACTTGCTGCTGTTGCTCATACATGGATGAAATTTCGATTTGGCAAATAATTAGTCTTTCTTGCTGAGAATATTCGCAGTGTTTCAGTTCTATTTAGTTTCAGTTATCGTTATTTTTACTACTTTATTTTTGCACCTCGTTTTTCATCTCTACCATAGCTACAACTTCTTGATTTTCAAATGTTTTTTACACGACAATACTTCCATTTTGATGTAATTTTAAAAAAAGTTTTTTTTAGTTTATGTGTTTGCTTAAACTGGCAGCTTGTGACCTTGACCTTTGACATATGACCTTGATCTTCAATAGGGTTCTAGAGGTTTTCAAGTTGCATGTTCGTGCAGAATTTCGTCAAGCTAAGCTCGATGATTTAGCTTTGGTTGCAGACTGTCGCCGGGACCCTGACGTGTGTGACTTGAACGCTCGTTGTCAGAGGCGAGGGTCTGAATATTTCTGCGTCTGTTTGCCCGGCTATCACGGCGACGGATACGACCAGTGTACTGGTATATACGCAGTCTTTCTGAATAACATACTCCAATTACGTGCCGCTTAAACTAAACTATCTTACCGGCGTGCACTGGTTACTGCATAGAATTATTTTCGTTGAAAGTACAGGGTGGGCCATAAAAGTGACAACTCTTTTGGTATTTGAGTTTTTTTGTTGTTAGATGCATTATATTCGCAATTTGTTTTATTAAATGGCGTCGTTTTTTGTCTGCCAATGTCAACAAGTTTTGTTCACATGCGAATGAGGTGTAATTTTGTCACGATGGTTGGAATTGGATTAACTAAAAATGAATGCTATTTGATATGTACAGCGTGTATTGCAAGCGTATGACAGTGAAAATCGGTCAATATCTGACGAAGTTATGAAGATTGGTTGCTTACTTTTTCATGACCGTCCGTAGTATACAGTTTCATCATATTTTACACGATGGATACGCCTCGTGCGCAGGTACAGCTCCCGGCGGAGACATGTTGGTGTACGCGCAGGGCATGTACATTATGCACGTCCCGTTCAACCCAACTGCAGAAAATCCCGGCAGCCAGACACTCTATATTCCCGGTTCGACATTACTGTTTACTTTTGTTGCTTTCTAAAAATAATGATGTGCAACGTTTTTTATTACTGCTCTGTGTGACTGTTTGTTTTTTCCTTATTCGGCTGATTTATCATTTTATCGTAAACTCGCAGACTGCAGTGAGTGATGGCAGACTGATAGTTTAGTTTAGGCTTATTTATGTTGCAAAAGTTTATAAAACACAGATTCCTATTTCTCTCGATATAAGACCAATAAGACGGCGCTGACATCGTACAGTGTGCCTGTTTGCTTTCGCTGGTATTCATTGCGCCTACGCACGGAAAGATAGCCAGGCTGAGTTGGCCTGTGTGGCTTGGAGACCAAGATAGTTAATGCAACTAACGGTGCTATCGCTAGACCAAGCCGCCAACCAAGCTGAACCAGAGGTTTACTATGCGAGTGTCTTAAACCTTGTTCATAGCGACGAACTCAACTCAACTCAGCTGACTCAGTTTTCCATTCCAGTGCGTGGAATTTGGTGATGAAATGAGCGATTGTTACTAAACCGAACCCATAATCCCAGCACACTTAGGTGTTCGCATTCGCAACTTGCAGGGCTTCGCGCGTAATTAAACGTATAGGCCCACTTCTATATGCAAGTAGGCCTATCTTGTTCTTAATGCCGCGTGTGAAAAGTACTTCTTTGGCATCTCCTCCGTGTGTTTCTTTTTCTTATAAAGTTTGAAAGAATAAAATAACGCAATTACCGCAACGGCTTTCCTTTTTCGTAAAGTGCATAGGCATATTGACCTCATATTGGCGCTATAGTGTTTGCAATGCTTAGCGTCTGCCTATCTGCGACCGTATTCGTGTACAGGTCAGACGGCTGTGGGCGTCGACGTGGACTGTTACTCGCAGTACTTGTATTGGACCGACGTCTCGGGCAAAGCCATCAGCCGCGCCAAGCTCGACGGAACAGACTCTGACGTCATTGTTCAAAGTAAGAAAATTCTGTCTCATGTTTGAGCCAGTGGCGTTCTGGCAGGGGAGTAGGAAACATTTGCCCCCGTTCTCTCAAAGTTTAGGCTGTTAGGATATCGTCGAAAAATTTTCTTGTTCGAAAATTTTCGTTCGAAATGCAACATTTGGGGCTGAAAAAAACTCATTTTTAGCGAATTTAGCGACTGCATTGTATTGTATTTTTTTAAACAGCAAATTTGTTTCAGTATTTTTAGGAATTAGTATACTGTAGTGCTGCTATCGTTCTGGCATGTTGATGTGGCCTATGCCTTGTGAGTTTTTATTATGTGTTTGATGTGTGTAAGATGTGCTATGTCAATTAAGAACCCCTGTCACCTGTTAGTCGCATAAGAAAACGTACCGGCATTTGCCAATTGCTAACTGCATTTTGCATTTTATTTTTCTGTTGTATGTGAAGATAGATAAAAGTGAAATAAAGTGGAGCAACGAATTTTAGAAAAGCACTGATTAGTCCATACGAGTTGCTGGAGATGAAACAGAAATTGAAGCATTTGTCTGCAGTTTTGCATCGTCGTATATGTAGGACTTGGGTCTCCGGAGGGCGTGGCCGTGGACTGGATCAGTAAGAACGTGTACTGGACGGACTCGGGCACGGACAGGATTGAAGTGTCGCGTCTGGATGGAAGTCATCACAAGACGCTGTTCAGCGATGAACTTGTCAACCCGCGAGCTATCGTACTCGATCCTGTCAGAGGGTAGGCCCAGTTCTTCGAACCCTGCACTAGTTAGACGTACACTAATCATCATCCATTAAAAATTGGGATGTTTCCTCTTACATAACAGTACTTCCGTTTGAGTTTTTTTTCATTTTATTGACGTTTAAAACATAAGTTTTTTATGTAGGCCTACTACATTAAACTGTTAGCTTGCCTCTGTAAGTTTTCTAGTGCAAATCATTTATGATATCGTATATCACCGTTTATTCGCTGTTGATGCGTTAGACACTTCGCGAATTAGGCCTATTTAGCAAATGGGTGCTAGTGGGACTGTACGTGTACTGCATTAGAGATTTTTTTTACGAGAATGTGCTACGTCCAGTGGCGTAACTATAATTTCTGGGCCCCCCGGCAAATATTCGCTACGGGCCCCGTCCATATTTGATTCTCACATATGGTGATACCGGCTTAAACGTCCTCGTGACAGTCGAAGTGCCGGTGTACATGTTTGTGAAATACGCCGTCAGTCTTGATATTATTTTACGATGACGTACTCTTCAGATTTCAGTCAAAATTACAAAAATGCCCGTTGATATTAT
>Ga0056128_1008669_pt1 | contig 12804 bp, 4 predicted proteins | sample WorMetLIZISLAND2_FD_71113 | JGI IMG/M metagenome (GOLD analysis project Ga0056128, IMG submission 71113) | Marine gutless worms symbiont microbial communities from Max Planck institute for Marine Microbiology, Germany - Olavius geniculatus... ...
GGGGATGTCGAGACTGTGGCGGGGGGTTGCGCTGTGGGTGATTGCGTTTTGTCGCTGTCCTCGGGACAGGATAGTTCGGGCACCAAGGCTGACGCGACCGCTACTGCTGATGCTGATGCTGCTGATGCTTCGAGCCCAGCCATCGACAAACTACGTGCTACGTCTCAGAACAAAGTAAGACTATGTACCAACAAGCGAGAGCATATTTATAACATGTGTCGCGATAATATTGCTGCGATTCTGTAATGCAGTCGCAATAAATTGTAGTTGCTATTACTGTTCTGTTTATTGGCCTATTCTGTTAGTACAATACACACTGCACAATAATTTCATGCAAAAACACAAAAAGTTTAAGTTTCTAATGCATTTTGCTATCCAAGCTAGGAAAAAACAAGCGAAAAGTTTTTTTTGAATAGCCTTCAAAATGTCTAGAAAGAGGGACAGACTTTTCAGACAAAAGTAGAAGTAAGTAAATAAAAATAAAAGTAGAAGTTTTTGTGGTGTAAAGTAAGTGAGTGGCAAGAGCATGGACTACATTTCGTAGGCTACGGATTTTACTTCCGCTGGCAAATTAAAAAATATCTGTTTTTTTCCACAGTTCGCGAAGTGAGCTTTACTTTGTTCTGTAAAGTTACACGTTAAAAATTGACATGCAAGATACATTTGCGTCGTAATCTTAGGTAGTTAATTTTTCTTCACTTAGGTTGTTTTTATTGTTTTATTTCATTGGCCACGTGTAATTAGCATGCGTGCGTTGGCCTCATTTAATCTAAGGACCATATGTGTTTGTTTATCTACGTAATTTTGCAGTCTTTGCATAAAAAAGCAAAATGTGGAAAGTTAAGTTTCTTTGTCATTGTTAGACATCTGCGGGCGCCGGGAGGACGCTGGCGTCACGATTAGCTAGCGACCAGCGACTACGACTGTCTCGAATACGACTACCATTCTTTCAAGACTCATCTACGACTCATCTACGACTGTCTCGTCTGACACGACGCAGCGATCGCACTGCCGATTTGACGCCCAACGACTGCGCGACGAGCAAGTCTAAATCACGGGACAAGAACGCTACACGACGTGAACGCAAAGCTACCAAGACGCTTGCTATTGTCCTTGGTATTATACACTGCAGATCACAGTTGGACATGGGTTGGATGGTCAACCCCTGGGTTGGGTTGTGTTTTATTTAATCGGTTTTGGTCCTGGAAAATTGTTGGCAAATTACTTTAGCAGCAGCACTAACATGTAGAGCGCACATATGAACTACGGCAAACGGTTCCTGAAGCAGCTCAGAGATGGTGCTTCACAATGTCTTTGTCGAGACTGTTCCACCGTAATATTGTACGAGAAAAGAAATGGTTCATTTGGAACTCGGATTAAGTTTCGTTTAATTAGGCCTACTTCTGTAGTTTCCTCGGCGACGGCGATAGTACGAAAGCGCGTAAAAATCGAAAATACAGTCAGCAAAGTTTCCAATTCTGAGCTCACGTTGCTCGTGGACTGTTCAGTGCTCAGCACAGTCGGATAGACTTGTCATCTAAAGACTGGTAGTGACTGGCGGTAGGCTATTACTGTCCACTGATAAAGTGCAATCCATTGATTTGACCCATGTCCAAGTCTGCTGCTGGCATGATTACGCTTTTGTTGTTTCGCTTTAGAATACAATCGAACTACTAAAAAGCATTTAGCTACTTTGTCAGCATGTACACAAAGTCTTGAAACAGCATAAAGTTTAGTTTAGTATGTTTATGTTGATGTAGGTAGGCCACACAATGGTTCTTGCCCGTTCTTCCGTCTGTCTGTTTGTCCTACACGAACTCTGAAAAGGGCAGAAAACCAGAATTAGCGTGAACGATCCACGGTGCAGTGTGCTAATTTTCAAATAAAACGGTTACGGTTAGGGTTAAAGTCGTGGCATGCACTGTATGGCTGCAGGGGCGGACGGCCGGTATTTGTGTCCGCACTGGGACGATACCGGCAAACATTTATAGTTAAGCTACTGTATCTAGTTGACGTTAAACTTATACTATTGCTAAGCGGATTCGGTCACTGACCCTACAGATCTGGTCGTGTAATGTTGACAGGAGTGTTCATGTTTTGTTGGGTCCCGTTCTTCACGATCAACATCGTCAATGCCATCTGCATCCGCTACGACTTGTTCGACTTGAGTTCAGTCGGCCATTTGTACCCACTGACCTTTATGCGCCGCTATTTACAGTAAATCTATCAATCAATCGCCTGTTTGGTCGACGCGTTCGACCTGAGTTCAGTTTGTCATCTCGACCCGCTGCTTTTCTCCTTCTTCGTCTGGCTTGGTTACATCAACAGCTTTCTCAATCCTCTCATTTACACCATCTTCAACGTCGACTTCCGCCGCGCATTTAGCAAGATCCTACGACATCCGTGCGCCTGAGCGCCACTCACTGACTCGCAATAATAGCGGTAAAACCACTGTCTGGAGTGCGATAAGTGAGGGTTAAACAGATGACGTCACACGTTAGAACGGCGGGAACTGCGCGTTTGTTAAGTTTACAGAACGCACGCACGTGCGATAAAGTGAAATGAATACAACAAAACGAACTAAAACAGTTGTAAAACAACTATTTTATTTTGTCGCAGCACATGTTAACCCCTGCGATAAAATACACTTTCTTTGCAAGTTTGAAGCGCTGGGTTTTGCTCTATGATGATAAACCGTAAACGGCGATCATCTTGAGTTGTTTATGTTAATATTATTTCACTTTTATTTCGTCTCACACGTAAGAGCGCTCGTAGTCTGTTACAACAACAAGATAATCTTCCAACGAACACGGAGTCTCTCCAGTGCTTCCTCTCTATCGTAGTCGAATCGCAGGACAGTTCGTTTAGCCTAATTTAAGCAGTTTAAAACAATTTTAGTGGTGTTGTGGACGCAACAAACGCAAAAAAAATGCTGATAGCTGCATCTGCTCGCGGTCTGTAGGAATAATGCAGAGTTTGAACAAATTTGATTTTGCTGCATTTCTGTGTCTCAGCTGTGCGTAAAAAATGAATTACACTGTCATTAAGAAGTTAAATAAAGGTACAGAAACAGTGAAGACTGTGTTGATTTACAGATAAACAGACTACGTTAAAATGCGTACAGAGCGACATAAATAAAACAAACTTAACTGAAGTGAAATAAAATGAAAGCCAGAGCGCACTGCTTTCAATTCATTTAAGTTTAGTTCACTTCTTTTCTGTCGTTCTGTACGCATCTGTGGAATGCGAGTTTGGCTTTGAGATGTGCTTTTCAACAAAAAAACGCTTCTTGCAAACGTATGAGAGGAACCTAGGCCACTCACAGCACGACGACTTTATGACATGTTCATTTGCATTAGTTAACACGTTAACTGTTACATAACGCAGACGCCTTCCGTGAGCCAGAGGCTCAATAGCGCGGATTTCATCTCACCCACGGGTACAAGGGCTATCACCTGGCGCCGTCAACCGTACGGTACCGGTCGTCAACCCCAAGGGTATTAAGTATTAGTTACAGCACTGCTGGAGTGGGTAAGCGAGTACGCAGTACGAGCATTTACCACCCCAGACAGTGCGTACGTAACACACTTAAACGGAGCTCAGATCTCTCAGACCATGACTCCCTGACGACGGCAGCTAACACGACAGCTGAGCGCGGCGCATGGCGCGGGTTGCGGCACGACATCACAGGCATCAACCGACGTCGTGTTGAGTCTAACCAGCGCGCAGATCCAGATGTCACGAGCGACGTTCGATAAGCGCCGATCGGATACTATCAGATAATACAGACTAGTAGGCCTACACCATCGTTTGCTTCATGATGATTGACTGCAATAGAAAATTTTGAAAACACGAGGGTTTAGGCCTATCCAGTATAAGCTGAGTGTGGTTTAAAGAACTGGCCTATGGTAGCTGCGTCAACAGCCAGTCTGTGTCAGATGCATTTGATCGTGCTATGCATGAACATTCAGCATGCATCGTCTCCAACCGAATGAGTTGACTCAACTCTATCGTAGCTGAGACAATGAGCTAGACAATCGCCAGCAAAGAGCCGCACTTGAGCAACATAAGCAAGGCCGGAGTAAGAAACGGACAGGGTGAGCAATTCTCGACAAGAAAAAAATTCGAACTATAGATGCTCCTCAGATTTCGTTCAAAAAAATCACCATCGCTATTTTTAATTTTTTGTCCCTTTATAAAATGTGTTTAAACTGCACAAAAATGTCACGTTTGAAAACGAATTCTGTTCACTTTTCAGACAGTTTCAGTACCGTGGACACGGTTACTTTAATAAATGTACAAAACATCAGTTTCCACACTTGTTAACGGCAACATTTAAGGATTTGCACATCGAAAATAGCAAAAATTACAAAAGGTGATATTATTTAGCAGCACGTTGACACACAGTCAGTGTGATGCAAACAACATTACCTTTTGTAATTTTTGCTGTTTTCGATGTGCAAGTCCTTAAATGTTGCCGTTAACAAGTGTAAAAACTGATGTTTTGTACATTTATTTACAATAATAACCTCTGCTTTTATTTAGAAAATACAAAAAATGTATCAAAAACTAAACTTTTAACAAGAAATTTTAGCTCATGCTCACGGGACGCGCGAAAGCCTATAGCATTTCCTGCCTGCAGGCAGTCACCCATCGCAGTACTAACCGGGCCCGGCGTAGAGTAATTTCGTTTCAGCCGAAACGCGTTACAAACGATGCCACGCCACCAACGCCAGTACCGTGGCGCTGCCTTGTGAATGATTTTGTGTCGCAGCCTGAAATCGCCCGAAAAATCCATAAAAAATCCCTATTTTGGCGTTTAAGGTCATCCAAGGTCATTGAATTCGGCGCCAATCGAAAGCCAGTGTACGATTTCCTATTAGTGATTAAAGTAAAATAGGCACTATCTCGCACCGTTACTGAGATACGCTAACTTATTGGCCGAAAATCGCAAATTTTGACAACCCCATTCTCATTTAGGGCCCTCGTTCGGGGTAACCCTTTTTGAATTTATGGAAAAGCTTTACGGTTCTTGAAACTAGAGTCTTCCGGGCAGCCGACGGTGAAGATTTGGTAATTCTACCTTGCACCGTTTTTTACTGATCCACCCGTGTGACGGACAGACAGACAGACGGACAGACAGACAGAATTGCGATGGCTAAGACGCGCTGAAAGCATAGCTGCTTTCGCGCGCAAAAATTAGTGAAAAATTGTCTCAGAAGATACAGGGTGCGGCAAAAAAGTAATCCCTAAAGTTTTTCGTTGTTTTCTCAGCAACCGTTTCGAATTTTAATTTGAAATTTCACAGATTTATTTACTAAAACCTTCTACATTTAACTGCCAAGCAAAATTTGATTCTGTTGAAAAACGACGAAATTACAGACTTTTAAGCATGACCGCCTACCGATTTTTCAGCATTCAAAAATGTTCCGATACAACACCAATTTAATAACATCGTTGAAACAACACAGTTAAATAATGACCAGATGCCAGAATTCCATTCTCACTGCGAATGTTCGAAGTGTTCACCAGTGTTCGATTTGCCGGGGGGTTGTGGGGTTTAACCCCCCACTGCATGAGGACGACCTCCCCACTGGAACTTGTCTGGGGGGTAGGCTTTGACCTCCCCCCAGAAGGGTTCCAGGAGTAACTGGACAAAACGTGGGATACAAAAAAAAATTATTTGTGTCCCAACGTTTAAATTTGTGACGCCGCTTTTATTTGTTCTTATAATATAAGTTGCAATTAATTTGGTCAGTTGATTTTCTGGAAAATCATCATTGCCAAACGTTTATAATTGCTGCTCACATTTGAAGTAGAGATGTCGAAGCGTTAATTTGTTAACGCGTTAACGCACTGCGTAATTAATTTTTTTGAATTTTTTGCTAATATTGTAAGTAGACTACATCATAAGGGCGAGTTGTGCCTGTGTCGCAAAACCTTGACAGTAGTAATAAAACGTCAAAACGAAATAGTGACAGCAACAGGACAATTTTTAATTACTTGAATTTTATTTGATCGTCAAATAAACGTAGTTTAATGGAATTTTGGAGTTCCTGCATCGTAGAATTAAATGCAGAGCCGGCCGAAGGGCCTCCCGTACCCTCCGGTCGGGGCCTCACGTATGCTCAGGGGACTTATGCTACGTATGAAAAAAATGTCTAGTTTCAAAATGTAAAATGAGGAAAAATGTAAAGAGTTTACCCAAACACAAACTGTATCCGATTTTTTGCGTTTCAAATTTGAGAAAAGTGGGCAAATTTGCGACTTCCATTGAACGTCACCAAGTCAAATGTTTCAGCTTCAGGGGGCTTTGCCCCCTACCCTTCTGACCAGGGGCTCTACCCCTGGACTCTGCTGGGGGCTGCGATAACAGACCCTGTTTATAGGGGTCTTACAGTTGCATTTGGAGCCTAACTCTCTAGCGCCGACACTGAGAATTTATGCACGTTCGTTAATTTTTTAACGCGCGTTAATTTTTTGACCCGTTAACGCATTAAGTTAATGCGCTAATTCGACAGCTCTAATTTTAAGACTATGATGCTCCAAATTCGATTCTGGTTGTGGCTCTGCAGTACACTTAAATGGGGAGCTCACGATTCTCCCGCAGGCCCCGTAGTTAGAATTTCGAGGGCAAGGAAAAGGAAACGAGAAAGAACGGGAAAACGATAGGAGAAATAAAGAAAAACAAGAGAAAGGGAAGACGAACAACGATGAAAGAGGAGAGAAGGAAAAGGAAGAAAAAGGGGAAAATTCTCTGGATTTGTTAACCGGGGAAATTTTCCTAGCTACGCCATTGCAAAAAAATTATGTAAGCTTATTATTTATGCCGTGTTTACACGAGGCGATCGTCGTGGCGATCGGTCGCGGCAACGATCGCCGCAATCGAACAGGCGATCGTTTAAGCAACCCGTTTGCGGATCTTCGCCGCTATGCAAATTATATCGATCAAAAATAAGCTTGATTTCTGGTGTATAGACGGCCATAATAATGTATGTTTTATTGCGTATGGCAGCCAGTGGCTGGATCGGCATGAGAAAAAAAGGAAAATTACCAAGTCGCGGGAGCTTCAAAACAGTACAACTTTCAAGCTGAAACTCACAGTGCCGGATATAGGCCTATTTCCGCTAATTAAACAAATAAACATTGACACTATTACAGTCGGAGTCCTATTTCCAACGTAAACAGTGTGATGACAACAATAGCGTAATAACGATCGCCTCGTATATTTAGTACATTACAAAAAGCTTCAGTTTCTGAACTTACTGCACGGAAGACTTCTGTCACCCAGATCCTCATGCCCTTTCAAATCTTGAATACGCTCCTCAGCCCCTAAAATATGCCAAAATGCGTTAGCGTTTGCGGCCGGGACTCCATCCCGGACCCCGCTGGAAGAGCTCACGACGCTCCCTCAGACCCCTAGTCGGCTCCACCCCTCTCGGCGCCTGCGACGCCTCCACTCTCGCGCCTTCGGCGCTCCCAGCCGGCGACCCCCCACTGGTTTTTTTGACAAATCGAACACTGATAACAACAGTCCGTAACCTTCAACAAGCAACACTAGAAAGCATTAGGAGCCCAACGCTCCAATAAATGTCAAATAATATTCGTTCGCCAGTGGCGTCGTAAGTTAAGAAACGTACGCGAGGCAAAAAATTTCCAATTTTTTGACAAACACCGCAAAATTTTGACATAAGATTATGGGTGTCCAAAATTTTCGTTCTGCTAAAATGGGAGTTTTCAGCCCCACAGTTTGCATCTTTGGTGGACAAAATTTTTTTTTACACATTTTGCATTTTTAGTCAAAAGCATTTTCCGACAATTTGACGACAGCCGCAAAATTCAGAGGAAAGAAACAAATTCGAATATTACCTTTCTCTCCTGTCCCCTCGCCACAACGCCACTGACTGTAGTGTACAGACAAACCAAAACACTAACCACTGATTGCAGCTTAACAAAAGAAATGACCGACTCCTCAGCCCCTACATCGGTTGTTTTTCCTTCCGTTACAAAAAAGTAGCAATAAGTTGCAATTTTCCTAGCTGCATTGTCGACTGAAATTCTAATTTTACCGTTATGCGAAGAGGGAGGCGGTCAATAGGATCACAGCGCTGGGCCTGACAGAAGAGGTTAATGATTGCGCTCAAAATTTTTATTTTTGATCCTAAATTAATTCAAAATGGGAGATTTCCAGTGTCAAATTATGTATGTTTAAAAGAATATTACCTGAAAAGCTATAATTTTGCGGGGGGACAGTTGACCTCTGCCTCTGTGCCACGACTCCACTGGTGACAACTATAATAACAACGGTCGATAACTGCACAACGAATAACAATAGAAAATCATTAGCGCATAAATGATTAAACGAAGGAATTAGACCTAATTATCGCTTGCTGTTAAGTTGAAGAGCCACAAACATAGTCTATTACAACAAGAATTAAGGCAAATGGGCAAACTAACATTTGTACAGTGCTCTTGTTGCTATACAATGCAAACGTATATACACATGTACGAAACTGGGCAACAACGGACAACGTTAACACTTGGGCAAAAACTCAGGAAGTTGAAAACGATCGTCAAACCTTGCTCAAGGTCGAGTACTGTCCGCGGTAACCGCAGTATCATACAAACGGAAACACAAAACCCACGTGACTTTTTTAACTTTTGATCCATCACCTTGATATTTAGTACACTTGTCAAGGTACATGTCCACGCAAAATGTCGTCAAGCTAAGTTCCGTGGTTCACGAGTTCCGCGTTCACCGATAAAAAAGCACAGCGGAAAAAATACTGTCGTTACCACCGACAGTTACAACTGCATTAGTTGCCTTAAATGCAAAATAGCGATTTTCAGTACTGCAGATGTTATATGCCTACTTTATACACGGGTTGTTTAATTAAGGTTGCAAAATATTTACTACGGTACCTAACATGAGGCTAACATATGACAAATGTGGGTGCTGAACTACATACTATAGAAAAAGTTTATGGATAGGGTACTAGCACCGATTGTTTAATAAAATGCAACTATTATTTGGGTACAAAATATAAAATAGCCTATTTGCAAAAACATTAAAAAGGGGAACGATACTAAAAACATTAAAAAAGGGGAACGATACTAGTAAAAAACACTTGACAATTACGGTGTATTTTTAGAAATACAGTGCAGAATATTTAGTAAGTCAGAAATAACGTATAATAAAAATTTGCACTTAACTTAAACGTAAACGGCAAATAGGCCTATGGACAAAATTACATCATACATAGCCTGTGCCAGAGTTAGCGTACGGACAAAAATACTGCAAGGGATTGGCGTTAAACTAGACTTGAACTACAGAGAAAAGGTACCCATTAAATCACATTGCATTATCTACTGGACCACAGTTAACATAATGGGAAAACGTAAACTAAAGGAAAAAATTTGTCAACAAATTTACATCACAATGCATGTATTGGGCCAGAAAGCAAAATAATGAAAGAAATTGACGCTAAACTAAACAAACTAAAGGAAAAAAGTAGGCCTACCAACAAAATTACATTACAATGAATATATTAGGCTAATGGGCCAAAGGTAACGTATGCACAAAATATTAAGAGGAATTTGTGTTAAACTAAATTTAAACTAAAAGGAAAAGAGTACCCTCACTGAACTACATTACAACACAAATATTTCCTAGGCCAGAGGTAACGTATGGGCAAAATAACAGGAATTGGAGAAAACTAAAAACGTTGCTAAATATTTTTCGGTCCACAAATAACAGTGAGTTGAAAATAAAAGGGATTGGCAAAAAAATTAAAAACTGAAGAGAAAAAGAAACTGACAAAGGGAAACAGTACAAAGTTTATTTATTAGCATATGGATGATATGGGCATGTACACTGTGTATAGGGTTGACAATTAGACAGGGAGGTTGCTATTTAAATATGACAGAGGTCAGGTCACTATGTTCCAAAAAAACGTGTTTGAAGATTGAACAAAATAGCAACCAATGTTACACTAAAATATAATAAACTTCTGTGAATAAACGTTTATGGACTTTCACTAATATTTTTATATAACGCGTTTCAAGTTTATTCTGACGTTTTTAAATGTTTAATTAATAAACGTTGAACGGTCAGTGTGAAAGCGACGTCATTTGCGATAATTATGTAGGCTTACAAAAGAATAGAACTGCTACTGATATTATAAGCAAGCGGCTGCGATAGATTTAGTCAGTGTTGAGTAAAAAGTCACTTTTTTATTCTGTTATAACTTGAGGCTACGTTTTTTATTTTTACCCCAAATTTTTAACAGCGTTCCCACTGCTTGTTGCTAAATGATTAGGCTACTGTGCTGTTCAGTAAAATTTTCGCGAGGATTTTGACATCAGGCTGCGTGAGTTTCGTGTCTGTTCAAGTCGTGGAATTCTGCAGGTCCTCTGATGTGGCAATCGGTTTGTGATTCTAGCGACACCTGACGATGTGGCACCGCACTACAGCCGCTAGGTCACACATAGTTGTAGCACTAGTCGTAGTTGTAGTCATGTAGTTGTAGTTGTAGCACCAGTTGTAGCCGTTGCACCACTACTACCATACTAGCCGTGACACCAGCATTACGCCGCACATTCGCGTGTCATCAGAGCGCCGTGTCAGCTGCTCAGGTAAACAACACATGACTCTGTAACAACACAACACAATCGCAAACTTTTCAGTTCTACTATCTTCTATTCGAACACAATTATACACGTTTAATGACTTTTATCCGTCGCAACGCAACTAACGTAGCTGACACAACGACAGCTTCAGTCTACAGATCATCCACGTTTTGGCCGTTGCGTCAACTACGTCAGCTGCGTTTGTTGCGTTGCATTGCATTCATTGCGCTCATTGCGTTTGTTGCCTACTTTCTTGCGTGCGTTACGTTGAATGGAAACCTCGCTTTAACGTCTAATACAACAAGATTACCTTACAGTCACAGATCTAAAATACGATTTTCATGCATTTCGTTTCTTTTAACCAAATACGCTTCTCTGGAAACTTAGTTTTTCTCGTTCAAGTCGACTAGGTAAGCACATCGACAACAAAAAGTAAAGTGTTGATCTTTACATTTCAGTAAGCAAATAGATCTGTTAATGCATAACACAAACGTAAAATGTGCAGAAACAAAAGATACACACAAAACTACGCAAACGCAAAGACTATGTTCCAAAAAACAACTATACAATAAACTTTATCGTAACTAAGAACTGATTTAATTTGACTTATTTTGTTCTAATCTGAGCCAATTTTATATCCACGGCACACTCGCCTTCAATAATCGTTTTTTCTTGTCTTCCAAATCGCTTTTTCAGTCGCAACGTTGCGTTTGATATCACACCCTACCTGTTGCTTTTGTCAACTCTGTCGTGCTGCCGCCTCCGCCTCCGCCTTTCGCTGTAGTTGTTCTTGAAAAAACTGTCGCTGTCCATATCTCTGCTCGAAGAGCTTTTTTCCGACGTCTCGGAGGATGCCGTAACTTTGCATTTTCTCCAATTTTTCGACCACCTACAGAAAAAAACACAGGCTTACTGCCATCGAATGGTCACGTGACTGACCCAGTCTGACCTTCAAAAGACTTAAATAAATAAATAAATAGTTAGGCGGCATATATAACAGCTTTTGCGACCGTTGTAAAAGTAGCGTGCTCTGTCCGTCCGTTATACCCGCGCACCGTCGATGGAACGGAATGCCATTTTGCAAAGACATTTGTGTTGCCCCAATTAACCTATCAAATAAAACTATGAGAGAGAAAAAACATTTGGTTTGGAGGGATCAAATTTACAACAGGAAGAAGCTCAACAGCCAACGTTAAGCGTAATCTACCACGTTATATATTCAATAAGCTTACTACTGTGACATTAATTATAAATGCAATTAATTTCTGAAAAAATTGCATCCACACCTGACAGAATTCATCGTTAACACAGCGTAGTTTGTCTTCGTCTGTAGCCACCGATTGTCTTGACAGCGTCCACGATGTATTTATATCTGGGTACTTTAGAGTAAGGCATAATAATGATATTCGTTCACTTTTTTATAACATTTAAACTAATTTAAAATAAAATAAAAATTAAGACGTTAAATATAGGCAAACCAAATATTTTTAAGCCAACGACATTATTTAGGCCTACAACACAAAACTGTACAGGAACAGCATATACTACAGTTTTACAACACAAATGACAACTGAACAACTACAACATACAGACGATTCAAAGGGTTAATATTATAACATATTGTTAACATGCAGATTAGCATAGGCGTTAAAACTACAAGTTTTCATCAACGCAACGAACGCTGGCAATGACAATTATGCTTCTACGCTTGCGTTGTGCTTCTTGCGCGGACTGCGTTCAAGCTTCGCTTATGGTCTTGCGTTGCGTGCGTTGCGTTGGATAAGAACTAGGCTTCAGTATTTTATCTAAGTGAATAATAATATAATGATAAATATAATACAATAGTATAAAAAAAAATAAAAATAATGCATAATAAATATAAAAAATAAAGCCCACGCCGGTCACGATTATCTAAATAATCGTGAGCTCAGCTTAAGCTAACCGATCGATTTAGTTAATCGCATCTCAACCGAGCTCAGCCGACGGTTCGCACGCACGCACAGTCAACGCCAGTTCGATCAGTCCACAGTCAGCAGAAGTAAGTAAGTAAGTAAGTAAAAAGTAACTAAGTAACCCAAGTACATGTAACTAATGAAGAAAGTAAGTAATCAATCAAATAACTAAGTATCTACGTATGTAAGTAAGTATGGAACTAAGTCTGTAACTAAGCAACAA
>Ga0056128_1008670_pt1 | contig 12804 bp, 8 predicted proteins | sample WorMetLIZISLAND2_FD_71113 | JGI IMG/M metagenome (GOLD analysis project Ga0056128, IMG submission 71113) | Marine gutless worms symbiont microbial communities from Max Planck institute for Marine Microbiology, Germany - Olavius geniculatus... ...
TTTGAACATCTGCTGTAACTTCTGACTATGATGTTGCTAATCAACAATTCGTTCAACTTCAAACGTTGGCGTTATAACATTTAATGATTTCGTAACTGACGTTGTTGGTTCGTTGGAGTAGGCCCTACTGCAGTGCAGTTGCCTCGCCACAGGAAAACCTCAGCTGGTACTCTGTTCTTAAAATTTCTCGCAAAGTAACACATGCTATTAAGTGCTGATTCTCTAGCGATTATTTTTGTCAAAATTTATTGCTATTGAACGAGGACTGTTGGAGTTATTGCAAAAGGTAGCAGGGGTCCGGTTTTTTTTGAGACACAGTGTAGTACATTTATGGCAACAATCTCATCATTAAAGCAAACGATTATAGAAGTGAATTCCAGCAAATCAAATAACTGTCCTGCAATCAGTCCTTCCTTAGACTGACCGTCTCTATACAACTGCTAATACTTAGCAAGCAGTGACGTAACTACGGGAGGCAAGCGGAGGCAGTGGCTCCGGGCGCCGCTTCAGAAGGGGCGCCAGAGGGCGCCATAGGGGGCGCCGAAGGGGCGCCAGATTTCAAGGCTCTATTTTAAAAACCGTATAATAGTTCTTAGTTTTTGAGTATCTTTGCCACGTAAATGTATAATGTAGTGAACTTGTCAGATACGATGTCGTTCTGTTTGTCGTTCACGGTTCTGTGTGCGCTCAGCAGCGTATACGTGACGTCACAATGACAATGGCATCACTGCATTGTCATCCATACATGGTGTTTCATAAAAAGGGACCCCTTTTTCTTTGTTTCATAATTCACTCAATTGATGATCAATTTACATGAAATTTTCATCGTTTGTAGCCGAAGAAATACTAATTCAAAATATTTTAACAAAATGTGGCAGTTGATTAAATATTTTTTGCTAGGCGTGACGTAACGCGCTGACGTCATAATACGTCACGGGTACAAGCTTGCAATTCTCAACTGGTGCTGTCAGTTGCTACCCTGCTTCGATTGTGTAAAACCTGATTCACTGATGACAAATTCTTGAAGTTTTACAGTTGCAGCCACAAAAAAACCGCAAAGCGATTGCATTTACGTGTTTGTGGGGATAGCTGGACTTTCACATGTTCGAGCAAGACAGTGCTCTAGCACACCGAGCTTGCAAAATGGTTGCAATTTTGGATGGCAAGACGCCTGATTTCATGTCCCCATGTTGCTCAGTGCTGACCCGATAAACATTTTTCATTAGCGAACCAGATTAAGTTCACCATCGAAGCAGGATAGCAACTGACAGCCTTAGTTGAGACAAGCAAATTTGTACTCACGACACATTGTGACGTCTGCATTACGTCACGACTAGCAAAGAATATTTAATCAACTGCCATACTTAGTTTAAATATTTTGAATAAGTATTTTTTCAGCTACAACTGGTAAAAATTTTGTGAAAATTGGTCACTGAGTGAATCATAAAAAAAAACAAAAAGGGGTTCTTTTTTATGAAACACCGTGCAGATAGCTTCAAAACGGTTACAGCTACGAACCTTATATTTAAATATTTTGCACGTTTGTTCCAAGAGACAATTTGGATATGACTTTTTAAGTTTTTGATAATGAATTGTGGACAAGGACAAAAGACAAAAAGACATTATTTTACTGATATTGTCTCGTTTAGCGTGACAATGGTTGCAGCTAGGCACAGATATGCTCTTTATCGTAACAAGCACTAACGACGAGCTTTTTAGAAATGTCAACATCGATGACCTTAAATGACCTTGAACCCCCGAAATATGGGTTTTACTGAGTTTTTTGTGATTTCGGGCTGTGACACGCATTTCAAAAGTGAATTTCGCCGAAATGGCTGGAGATAAACCAAGACAACCTGCATATGTAATTTTCAGCATTGAATGTAAATTTAAGCAGTCCAAATCCGGACCCTCTGCGTTCAAGGAGGCCTGCGCACGCAAATGTCAAAGAAGGGTACCTCTTGAAAAGTGGTTATTCATCCGCTATTGGCTTGTTTAGCGTGAGAATGTTTGCAGATAGGCACAGACATGCTGCTTATCGTATATGCTGCTGTCGACGATCTTCTTAGCAATGTCAACATCGATGATCTTAAATGACCTTGAACCTTGAAAATATGGGTTTTAGTAATTTTTGGCGATTTTTTGGCTGTAAAAGAGTGAATTGCGACAAAGTAGATGGAAATAGACCAAGATTACCTGCGAACAGGAACTCCTATAGGCTCTAGTGCGTCTCATGAGCATTAGCTCAGATTTTTTGTTTTAATTGTTACCACCAGATACCATCATCATCATCATGTATTTTTTGCATATATCGCCACCAGCAAGCAATAATAGTAACATAAGATAATATTATGCAACAGGAACGAGTCAAAAGCCAGAGCAGGACTAAAATGCACTAAGTTCAATTTAGGCAGCGGTTCCGCCCAGACCTCTGGGGGCGGGCACCTGCGGAGCGCCTACGACCAAGTTACGCCATTGTTAGCAAGTACTATAAAAATAAGTTATTAATTGATGTTAGCAGAAATAATTTTTGCTCTTTGCGGTTTTATTTATATTTTATCTTGGATTGTTTTGCCTGTTTTAATTGATATTGCTTGATTTCAATTAAACAGGAATTAGCTGTGAGTTTGTTTAGATTTGCACTTTTCGCTATATGTCGTCGGTTGCGTTTTCACCCATGCAGCGCTGGCGGAGGCGCAGGATATCAATCTGTACCTGAAGCCCCTGCGCTCACACTTCGAAGACATCGAGCAGGTTGATTTCGAGGACGTGCGGAAACATTTCGAGCCGATGATGCACGTCGTCTGCCTGGTCTGGGCCAACTCCAAGTACTACAACACGCCCGCTAGAATCATCATTCTTCTCCAGGAGATCTGCAATCTCATTATCACTCTGGTCAGCTATTAACCACATAGTCTTTGTAGTGATATTATTGGATGCTGTTTAAGTACCAGCCTCAGCAGCTCAGCCTGGCCAGACAGGCACAATGGTGCTGTTGCTGGCGAAGAAAAGTACCAGTAGGATTTTTACTAGTATCAGCTATGAAATAATATTAGGCCTATATGGGTTTATACATTATTCTTATATGTTTGCACAATTTGCTGGCTTAATGTGCTGTAATAATATGAAGCGCATTCTGCTACTGGACTTCTCCTACCCTCATTGGGATAGGAAGTGTGTGTAACCAAAATTACGTCTCCCGATTTAGCTGTTAAATTTGGGCATCGGCTACATCTAACTTATTCATAAATAAGTTTGGTTTTCAAACGGTCCAAACCGCGTCTAAATCGGTTCAGCCGTTCTGGAAATTAAATATGTTTTTGTAAAATAATTCTAATCGGCCATGAAAAAAACACTCACTCGTTTTAAACTTAAACAACACTCAATTGCTACGGTATAAGTTTTTCCCGTAGCCGATTATTCGGGGCTGGGTCTCTAAAGCTCCCAATACAAAGACTGCTTTGTAACTACCATTGCCAGCCGATTGGTCTGGTGTCACGGTACCATATCGGGAAGTTTGAAACCACCGGTACTTCGGTTTCGTATTCTATGCCGTAGCTGGAACATTGCTGCCGATAAGGTGGTTGGTCTTGCCGATTCCAACCTTCCGGTGGTACATCCGTCCGACTGGAAAGAGCGGTAAGAGTAGCAATAACTTCGGGTAGCTGCCCCCACCCACGCATTTTTCAAATCCCTTACTCAGCAATTCCTAACTCTAACTCATGTTGTTCTGCGACCCCAAAACCGGAAATAAATGACTCAGAATCTTAGCCTACTAGGCGCTGTAGCCCTAACCCTAACCCTAACTGTAAGTAGGCGGCTTCTAAAAATGAAAGATAGGTATCAACGATAAAAAAAGTCTGTAAGGTCGTCGCTTATATGACATGTCGATGCATAAAGGATTATATGACGGTTCGGTTCAAGCCTTTGAAGTGTACTTTTGACGTTTCGGTTTATGGTGCGTTTGGGGTGTGGTCGTGGGCGGCGTTGACGTCACGCTTCATTGCACGAGTTAGGGTTAGGAATTGCCAAGTAAGGGATTTGAAAAATGCGTGGGCGGGGGCAGCTACCCGAAGTTATTGCTACTGGTAAGGCTTAGATGACGCCAAGTGGATGCACTGTCGTGGCCTACGTGTACCGGCCACACTCGATTGGTAAAAATCCGTAACCCCGAAATATGGGTTCGGATAATCGGAAAAAGATTCTTCCGGGTTAGTGGTACCTTCCCGGGCGCGTCCCGCCTCTAAATCGGTTGGGGTTGCAAGGTCATCGTAGCTTATCGATCGGCAACTGGTCTAAGTACGAATATGGGAAACATCGGTAGTAGTAAGGCGTTCCGGACCCGGAGCAGTAGATCAACCGGTTGTAGCAAGTCTTCCGGCAGTGAATTATCAGTGAGATACCACGCCGGTACAGACAATAAAGGTTACCTCGAACCGCTAGCTTTGCAGCTCTCCGCACACCTCGGAGCACGCCAGACAATCGTCGAACCAATGACCCACCGTAATGACATAACCAATTTATGCTCGACCGCTAGACTGGATAGCTCTACTGAATCGTCCAGTACCGGTAAGATTCAACCGGAACCTTACCGATCGTTTTTACCAGAAAGCGAAGCAAGGCATCTCCAGCTGAATGCGCCCACTGTCAGTCAAGGTCATGTTGTCATGCATAGGTAAACCGGATAGCTTGAATAGCCGATCGTGTTACATGAGTAGTAGTTTATAATGGGTAGGCTCTAAAGTATTTTGCCGCCAAAAATGCCGTTTTTTGTTCGTCAAAAAGTGCAAATTTCGTCAAAAATTTTGCCAAAAATGTCACATTTTACTATTTTTTCGTCATTTAAAAATAAGGCCTTTTCAGCTTTGTATAGCTGTAACTGTTTATAACTTATTCTGTGAAGTTTTGCCAAAACAGTTTCAATTGCTTTTGGCTTCCACTTTTCTTTTCGTTTGTCAAAAAGTGCAAACTTCGTCAAAAATTTTGGCACAAATTCCGAATTTTGCCATTTTTCCTATTCAAAATTGAGTGTTTGTTATGATAAGTAAGTTCCAAAAGATTTTGCCGCCACAGGTGCCGTTTTTCATTTGTCAAAAAGTGCAAATTTAGTAAATTTCGTCACATTTCGTCAGAAATCAATATTTTCGTCACGACCACCAGTTTTCGTCATTTGGTCAGTTCATCGTCAAAAACGAAATCCTTTGGAGCCTAATAATGGGCTACAGAATGACAATCCAGTGTGGCTGATGATCGGGGGAAGGGAGTGGCATGACTGCTAGCTGCACCTGTTCCAAATGCTTGCTGGTGTGGACAGTGGATGTGTCATTTTGATAATTGTTGGTGTGTGTTTTGTTGCTTTAGTGCCGTACTTACCTGGATCCGTACGAAGTGTTCAAGGGCGAAGTGGAGGAGACGGTGGTCAAGGTGAAGATTGCGGTGTCCAACCTGACCGCACTAAAAGACGTCTACGAGCAGTACCGGAAGAAGATGCCGGAGTTCTTCAGACATGGCGAATCGAAGGAATGGGAGTTTGCACCGGTGCTGGTCTTCCACCGCTACGACAAATTCATCGAGCGCGTCCAGCTCGTCTATGTACGTCGTCTGAACGCTCACTTCCAACTGTTGATTGTAATTTTATCGGTAAGCACATCGTCACGTCGACGGCGACCAATAACGCAACTGCTAGTACTAGCGATACAGAATGTAATGAAAAGGATACGTATCATCGCTATCCTGCAAATGTTTCAGTTCAAGTGTAAAAAATGATTGCGATTATAACGAGGTCATTCATCGACTGCACTACGGATTGTCCGTCCGATTGCCGATTCTTCTGTCTCGTACGATCAGTACCTTACTCAAAAACAAAAGATGTAGAACGCCAAAATTGGTGCTAACTTGTCCGCGGGCAGCAGTGATCGATGTGGCAATTTTGAGTCATTTTTAATGGTTGTTGTCACTGAACGTCAAAGAATTTTAAGAAAACGATAAATATGTCGCTTAATCATGACTTATGCGGTGATTCAATTTACAGTCAACTCCTGAGACGCTCGACGGCTGTACGGCGGCCGCATATTATGTTGTCAGTTGGCGCCGACATCTCATGCAGACTATAGACTCGACCGGTGCGGCACATTTTAGTCATGTGCGCTGTGCTGTGCAGGACATGTTTCAGAATGCGGTCGAGTTTTTGAAGCTGGAGAAGGTTGAATACGCTGGGATCAAAGGCCGCATGCTGAGCGCGCAGACGGTTGCTATTTACGAAGAGTTCAATGAGATGTACAAAACGTTCCAGGATGTCACGTACGACCCACTTGATCCACAGGACACGGTAAAGACTCTTCCCACCTGGACACTTGGGTTATAGCGGAGGCGTTGTGGGTTAAGCTAATGCTCATGAGACGCGCGATCGAGAGCCTATAGCAGTTTCAGTTCGCATGTAGTCTTGATCTATCTCCATCCATTTCGACGCAATTCACTCTTCTGCAGCCAAAAATCGCAAAAAAATCACTAAAACTTTTATTTTTGGGATTCAAGGTCATTCAAGGTCATCGATGTTTATACCACTAAAAAGCCTGTCACCAGTGCTTGTTATGATAAGCAGCAGGTCTGTGCCTATCTGCAACCGTTTTCACGTTAAGCAAGCCAATAGCAGATAAATAACCACTTTTTACAAGGGTACCCCTCTATGACAATTCCGTGCGCAGGCCTCGTTGAAAATAGGGGGTTGAAACTTGAACTGCTAAAATCTACATTTAATGTCGAAAATTTCGTACGAGGGTTGCCTTGGACTATCTCCAACCATTTCGGCGCAGTTCACTCTTGAAATGTGTGTTGCAGCCCGAAATCGTGAAAACTTTACTAAAACCCCGTATTTTGGGGATTCAGGGTCATTTAAGGTCATCGTTGTTGACATTACTAAGAAGCTCGTCGGCGGTGCTTGTTATGATAATCGGCATGTCTGTGTCTATCTGCAACCATTATCACGCTAGACGAGCCAATATCGATAAAATAACGTGTTTTTAGGGAGTGTCCCTATTTCACCCGCTTCTTTCGTGGGGATTTCCTTCACCCAGCAGCATGAAATTCTGTCAGGAAATACCAGAGGCTTTAAACCATTATACGGTGAAACCCCGAATTTGTAACTCATCTGGTTTTGGAATGGTACCGGGTCGTTACAGACGGACAGACGGACGGACAGAATTACCGCAGCTAATACGCGCGTAAAAACTGAGTGGGTGAAGGAGTTGCAATTTTTAGAGAGACATCTGCAAATTTCCGATGTAGGAAATCAAGCGTGCTCAAAATTTTATTTTCGGCCTTAAATTTTTTAAACGTTTTTTATTCAGCCACAAAATTTTGCATTTTTGCGACAGAAATTGTCAGACAAGATTTTCGGACAATTTTACTGCAGCCCAAAATATAGGGGAAGGACAAATGCGACGACGCAGACAAAAACGGCCGCTGGTCACACGGAACGTCTTCTGTAGCTTGAGATCGTCCTGGATTAGAATAACAACACCGCTGGCTGCAGTGCTTTTATGCTGCAAATAGTTTATTTGATCTCTGTATGGTTGGTTTCAGTTTGATTGATGTATTTTTATGTTTTTTTTCTGATACGTACTACGTATCAGTATGCAGTAGATTGTTGATTTTTTTGAGGTACTTGTAATTTTTATGTTTTCTCTAAGTATGGTGTTGTGTCTGCTGTTTTGTTTTTGTGTGTTTTTTTGCTACAGCTGACGGAGAAGTAAAGATGTACGAGTATGTTAACGGAAATCATCATCTGATATCAATTAGCACATAAACATAAATATTATAATTGTTAAAAGTCTGTACTGAATCAAGTTTTTAACCAGTTATTGATTGATATATTTTGTTTTGTGTCGATGCAGGCGTTTCTTGTGGACTATGAGCAGTTTAAGAATACTGTTCGTGATCTCGATCTTCGTTTGTCGTCCATCGTCTTGCAGGCTTTTGATGACTGCTCCACTCTTGAGGGAACGTTTAAGGCCAGTAGTCTACGGGGTTTATAGGGTGTTCACACGATCCAGCAAACGTCCAGCAAACTTCCAGCAAACGTTCAGCATTATGGTTGCTGGAAGTTTGCTGGATCGTGTAAACACCCCATTAATCACTCGACATGTAATCGTAAAAAAACGTAAAGTCCTTCCCGAGCCTTACGGCCAATAGGGCGGCGCTGATCTCCGTTTCCCAAGGCCCTCAGCCAGACACCAGTTTTTACACTGCGAGACCACGGATACGTGGCCAGTGTATCGCGCTGTGTGCCTGCTTACGTCCCAGCGGTGAAGCCGGTACCAAATTATAGTGCTTGGTGACAGAGGCACATGTGTGTAAACAACTTGCCTAAGGTCGTTACCCGGCAGTGTCCTGGTGCGCTACCGAGCCACACATTTAATCACGCGACAGTTAATCACCGATCTGTGGTCGTGCATGGGTGGTCGTCGTTGTTGCTTTTAGTCTGTGTCTTGCTTTCTTGTTTATTGCGTATACCTTGTGAAATGTTTTAAGTACTAAGTGTTGTGCGTTTTTGTTGATACATGCAGTTGCAAAGTTATTACTATATTATTATATTATTACTATAGCCTAGGACTTTGTATGTGTAACTGTGGTTAACTATCAAGTGATTATATGTTGGTGATTAATTGTCGCGTGATTAAGTTTTTGTACACCACTCTACAGAGTGTTTGGACAAAAAAACTGTACTATTTTTGAGCATTGATAGCTGAGCGGCGGTTAATGGTTGAACGGCGTGTCAGCAGTTTCGGAATTCTGTCTAACAGTCGCTGTGTATGTTATCAATGCAAAAATAAATAGTCCAGTTTCTTCCCGCATTTTAGTTGTCTTGTTATAACTGAGACGAACCGTTTTTGCTAGAAAAAGCTGTTTCCATTGTACGATCAATAACAATTAATTATCAGTTTTTTTTCAGTGCATAGTTTGCGGTTGTTAATTGTAAATTATCGGCATGTTAGTTAATTTTTGTTATAAATATTTGACTACGTAAAATAGTACAACGTAGTATTTTGAAGAAATGTTGACATTGTTTATTGAGATTTTGCGTATCTAATGGTTAAATTTGTCATGTACAGGGTGCAGCAAAAAAGTAGCCTTCTAAAGTTTTTCGCTGTTTTTCTTAGCAAACATTTGGAATTTTAATTTGAAATTTTAAAGATTTATTCACTTCAACTTTTTTACATTTAACTGCCAAATAAAATTTGATTTTTTTGAAAAACGACGAAGTTGTAGATTTTTTAACATGACTGCCTACTGATTTTTCAGCAACAAAAATGTTAAAGCTACCAGTGCAATAACATCGTTGAAACAACACAGTTAACTAATGAACAAATGCCAGAATTTTATTGTCATTGTGAATGTTTGAAGTGTCCACCACCAGCTCCAAGCAACAACACAAGCCTTCAATCGCTTACTTTGAGAAGTCTTTCACAGTCTTGTCGATCGGTCTTTGTGGCAGGTTGCCCCAGATGACCTGAAGCGCTTCCTTGAGTTCGGCGTTTGTTTTCAGCTTTGTTTTAAGTTTGCGGTAAGTCTCCAACATTGCACCCCACCGTGATAGTCTACTGGGTTTGGCGAATTTGGAGGCCACTGGTCCTTTGTGATGAAATCTGGACAGTTGGCCCGCAGCCATTTCTGTGCGCTGCGCGTTGTGTGCACGCTGGCGCGCCGTCTTACTGGAAGATGAACCCGGTGGGCAGCCGGCTATTGCTTTAAAAGAACGACAATTTAGTAATAATTTATAAATAAAATAAATTACTGTTTATCAAGTCGTCACTGTGACGTCATCGGCAGTAACGTGGTAACCAGTTTTTGAAAATTTATTAGCTTTTTATCTTGAACATTTTTTAATGCTGAAAAAATGGTAGGCGGCCATGTTAAAATGTTTATAACTTCGTCGTTTTTCAAGAGAATCAAATTTTACTTGGCAGTTCAATGTAAAAAAGTTTTAGTAAATAAATCTTTAAAATTTCAAATTAAAATTCCAAACGGTTGCTGAGAAAAACAGCGAAAAACTTTAGGGGACTACTTTTTTGCCGCACCCTGTAGTTGTGGGTCGTCTCACCAGTTGGTGGTTGACGGTTTTTACGCGCGATAGCAGATGCATCGCGAGTCTTAGCCATCGTCTAGGCGTCTGTCTGTCTGTCCGTCTGTCCATCCATCACACACGTAAGCTGAATCAAAACGATGCAATCTAGGATCACGAAATTCTCACCGTGGACTGCCTCAAGGTCTCTAGTTTATCGTGAGAAAATTCTGTGCCCCTGGGTTAAGGGGTTCCGCTCGAACGAGGGCGTCAAAGAAAGGTATCTGCTTTAAAAGACGTTATTTTGCCGCTATTGGCTCTTCTAATGTGAAAACAATTGCAGATAGGTACAGACATGTTGCTTATCATAACAAGCACTGGTCGGTGGTCACGGGCTTTTTTGTCAACACCGATGATTTTGAACGATCTTGAACCCCCAAAACGGGTTTCTAGTGAATTTTTCGCAATTTTGGCTGCAGCGCACATTTCAAGAGTGAATTGCGACGAAATGCCTAAGATAGACCGAAACAACCTGCAAATGAAAGTTTCAGATTTTAGCAGTCCAAGTGCCGACCCCTTAGGTTCGAGGAGATCTGCGCACGTTTTACTGCTATTGCCTCGTCTAGCATGAAAACAGTTGCAGATAGGCACAGACGTCATGCTTATGATAATAAGCACTAGTGACGAGCTTCTTAGGAGTGCCAACATCGATGACCTTGAATGACCTTGAACCCCCAATATTGTGTTTTTAGTATTTTTTTGCGATTTTGGGTTGTGACACACATTTTAATAGTGAACTGCGTATAAAATTATTATTATTTTATTGCATGCTGTATACTGATTGCCAAAGTGGCAGGACCGCTGCTATCGCGCGTCACGTGAGCTTTGCTCAAATTACTTGTTAAACTTTGTTACATTACCGTCATGTTGTAGTTTTGTCTATTGGCATTCATTATGTACTAACTAGACTGGTAATGATTAACGATGACTTACTTATAGGCTAGTCGTGTTTCGTTCGCTGTGGTTGTAGTTGATCGACGTACTCAGTTCGCTACTCGAGCGTCCAGTCATCAAAAAAGACTTTGAGCCCAACTATCCACTCATCATGCAACTGCTGGACTCGGAGCTAAACAACGTCAAGCGACTCTACGACGAGCAGATGGCCGTCTACGTTGAGACTGGCTCGATGCCGATACACAAGAACATGCCTCCAGTCGCCGGCAGTCTCAAATGGTCACAGGAGCTGCGTGACCGGATCACGATCCCAATGAACGAGTTCCGACGACTTGAACATCCGTACGTTCTCATAGTGCCGCCTGCAGCAGCTCCATTATTGCACGCGTTATCAGACTCATTCAATCAATCTACGTGTATCATAACACGCTTATGTGTCGTAGTGTTGGATGCAGTATAATGTAGAATAAACTTATATGACGCACTAATGTCGTAATGTCTGTAATGTCGACGTTAGTAAACAGCAAGCAAATGTAACGTTTGAAAGTGTCAGTAAAGAGCGTGTGATCTTTCAGATAGTCAGCATCGTCGCAGCACTTTGTCTCGTTTTTACGCGCGACAGCAGGTAGTGCTAAGCACGTCTTAGCCATCGTCGAGGCGTCCGTCCGTCTTTCTGTCCGTTCGTCACACTGCAGTATTGTGTCAAAACGACGCAAGCTAGGATAACGAAATCTTCACCGTGGGCTGCCTCAAGGTCTTTAGTTTTTCGTGACAAAATTTCGTGCCCGTGGGTGAGGGGGTTCCCCCTGAACCAGGGCGTCAAAGAGGAGTACCCCCTCTAAAAGGACGTTATTTTACTGCTGTTGGCTCGTATAGTGTGAAAACGGTTGCAGATAGGTACGGACATGCTGTCTATCATAACTAGCACTGGTGACGGGTCTTTTAGATTTGTCATCATCGATGACCTGGAACGACCTTGAACCCCCAAAAGAGAGATTTTGTTGAATTTTTCGCAATTTTGGGTTGCAGCGCACATTTCAACAGTAAATTTGCAACGAAATGGCTGGAGATAGACCAAGACAACCTGTGTATGTAATTTTCAGCATTAAACGTAGATTTTAGCTGTCCAAGTCCTGATTCCCTAGGTTCAAAGAGGCCTGCGCAGGTTTGCGTCAAAGACTTTTATCCCACTAAAAGTGTTTATTCGACCACTATTGGCTGGTGTAGCGGGAAAACGGTTGCAAATAAGCACAGACATGCTGCTTGCCATAACAAGCAATAGTGACTAGCTTTTTAGTGGTGTCAACATCGATGACCTTGACTGACCTTAAACTCCAAAATAGGTGGTTTTAGTGTTTTTTTTGCAATTTGTGGTTGCGGCGCATGCAGATTTCAAGAGTGAATTGCGACGAAATGGATGGAGATAGAACAAGACAACCAGCGAACAGGAACTGCTAGGCTGTCGCGCGTCTCGTGAGCTTTGCTCAAATTACTTCTAACATGTGCGTTTTTAGACATCACTGAAAGCGCCCGTGCATGTCGTCACACTGTTGCATTCTGCTATTTCTGTTGGCAAAATACGATGTCAGTAAGTGTAAGCATTTATTTAGCTTTCTGGGGAAATGAAATGAACTCGCGCCCTGCAGTCCCGCATATCATGCGTGCCATGTGCCATGGAGCTCGGTGGCCGAGTGGTTAGAGTGTTGGACTCAGGTCAACTCCACCAGAGCGAGAGGTCCTGGGTTCGATTCCTGGACGGACCCCTCAAAAATTGCCAGGCCTCAGGACAG
>Ga0056128_1008671_pt1 | contig 12804 bp, 6 predicted proteins | sample WorMetLIZISLAND2_FD_71113 | JGI IMG/M metagenome (GOLD analysis project Ga0056128, IMG submission 71113) | Marine gutless worms symbiont microbial communities from Max Planck institute for Marine Microbiology, Germany - Olavius geniculatus... ...
CCATTGTTACTATCGCTGCCCACCGCTGCCTATCTAGGGCAGCATGGCTTAACTCCTGCAGGGTTGCCCCACACCACTGCTCAATGTCATCTGACCATTCTCGGTGAGGCCGTCCTCTTTTGTTGTACATAGGTGTCGAAAAAACTTTTCCTGAAAAGTCCCAAAAATTGCTTGTTCTTTCCTGGACAAAAACAAGTATTTGGTTCCTTTTTTTGTATTTTAAGATTATAGTGCGATTTCCTTTAAGTTACGCTAGAATTAGTGACGTCTTTCAGTTGCTTAAGCTAGTAAATATTTGTTCGCTTGAGTGATACGTTACAATCGATGCACCGTTTTTTTTCTACTGAAGTTACCTACATGGTCATATTTGACTAATAGAATAGGTTGTGAAATTGGTACTAGAATAAGTCACAAAAAGTCCTGAATTTTGATTGTTATTTCAGTAGGAATTATGTACTAGTCATCTGTCAAAGTCCACTAGACATCTGCTAGTCATCTTATTTTATTTTGACATACTTTTGACATCAATATTTTTTTTCTACAAGGCCTTTTGCCCAGTTATATCAATATGGTAGTACTCTACAATGGTCATGTAATGTCCTACATGACACTGCAGGTGTTTGTTAATTATTATGACTGTATTTTACCTTTGTAGCAGTATTGACTACGATTGTAATAAAAGAATATTTGATTGTGCTGTATTGAAAGGACGTCGTCGCCACCTCTCCCGGCATTCCCTAGCTATCCGCCGAGCAGATTCAGTCTCCCGATGATGACCGGCAGCCAATCAAAAGCCAGCGCTGGTGTCATGGGTGGTTCAGCAGCTAATAGGCAGCCTCCGCCACCAAGCAGGGCAGTAGCCGGGTCAAAGTCTAAGCAATCCGTCGTTACTGAAACTGTCAGCAAAATTGTTGTGAGTAATCTTCAAGTTTTTCCTAGATTTTTAGGCATATGTACATGTGTATCATACACTGCTAATCATTTTTGTAACTTGTGATTATTTTTTGATAGAGCGATTGATTGATTACTTTCATTTTTATATTATTTTCAGTGACTTCGCCGGTTTTTCGATGTTTTGATGCAGAGGCCTCAGAAAGGGCTTCTGGGCTTTACAGATTTCAGCAGTTTCCAGATATCTTCACTTTGGGGCACCAGGTTTGGAGTAAGTGTCAAAAATTAGCCAGTTATTCACAATAGTTGCTGTGTGCAGCAGTACAGCATGTAGTAGTAGTAGTATTTTCGGTTTGCTGTAGGGTGAGGATGGTGAAATAACATGGATCTGCCCTGCCTGTAAGCAGCCGGACGATGGAAGCCCAATGATTGGCTGCGATGTTTGTGACGACTGGTACCATTGGTCAGTAGCCAACCAATCATATCTACTGTTTTATCACTCTTATGTTGCCATAGTTTTCAGCCAGATGTCGGCACTGGAGCATTTCAGTATTCGAGCAATATCTTTTTAAGCGATACATTATTTTACAGTTGTTTTATCTATGGGCCATGTTATTGTCCACGGTTAATAGTCATATTAAAAGAAGCCTGATATGTTTTTTCTAGCTTTGAAATGCAACAGGACCGATTTTGGCACCCTTGTCTATTCCACACATGACAATTTTGTCAGGAACTCTGCTATTATGTTGTGCCGATGATGATACTGTTATTTCTGCTTTTATCGTATTTTAAAAAAATTTTTGCTGTTTGTTTTTGTTGTCGGTAGCATGTTTTCATTTGCAGTCTGACAAAAAAGTAGAGACAGAGGATATTTTCAGTTGTAGTTATGAGTAAGTAGGTTTGAATGCAGGATATGCTTGATAAATATCGCTTACAGATTTTTTTAGTTTGTTGAAAAGTAAATTTCACAGCACGTCAGGGGTGGGTCAAATTTTCCGACTCACACTGCATATGTCTGGTGTGGTGCAGGCCATGCGTCGGGATAGTGACTGAGCCACCGGAGGAAGAACAGTGGTTCTGCAAATGCTGCCAGGTCGCTCCAGCTCTCACTAAGACACATTCTAGATCTGGCAGGAAGAAGACTAGGACAGGAGGCTCAAGAGGGCGTGGTCGGAAACCCACCAGGAGGAGATGATGAACGTCCATTGTGCATACTTTGACACAGACTTACAGGCCGTGCTGTCACAGCGTACATTGTGCGACGCCATCCCCGCTGCTGCTTTATAGACTTAAGCCTAGATTCCATCCAACGCAGTTGCAGTTCAACGTAAGGCCTTTGCATACTTTGCTGAGGTTGCCAATGCCAGAGAACTAGGCATTGAATGCAAGAGCAGAGCTGTAGCACCTGCTCTGGCAAGTACCCGGTCTGGCAAGTCTGGCAACTGTTGAATCGATGTTCGGGCCTAATGACCTTTTGCTCATATATGCATTTTTTCTCAGTTATATTTCACCGTAGCAAAATATTAATGCCAGTTGTTGCGAGGATTTGTCTTCGTGGTGCAAAATAGCCTTCCGCTTCAGAGGGGGCTGTCCCTGGAGCCCACTGGGAGCACGGGCCCAAGACCTGAATTATAGGCTGCCCAGAGGCTCTTGCTATAACTGCTGAACCAGTCCAGATGGGCCCGAAGAAAAATCTGCAACGGACACAGCCAAAGCAAGCAACACTACAGCGAAAGTGCAATGATAGAAGCGGTGCCGATTCTTGTTTTGCATCTATTTTGTTGTATCAAAACTAGGCTTTAGGCTGTGGTGGTTATACGGTGCTGTCACTGTACACACCGTGCGATGCCGTGTGACACAGATTCACAGATTGAAAGGATATTCTGAGAAATATTGTGCACTGCACTCTGCAAAAGGACAGTCACCTGTATGTTTTTATGTTGAGCTGGTTTCCGAGGAACTGAAATGTGTTGTGGGTGATTATTTTAGCCAGAAGTCTGGGCATTTTTTCCTAGGACTGGTTCGCCAACGTTGGGGCTAACAGGAGTGAATACCCTGAGCTAATTATTCGTGTAATCAGTTTCCAAGTGGCCGTGCCTATATCACGTGGTGGCTGACGAATCACGATAGATAACGTAACAGACAATTTACCCTGTTAAGTGGCTTTATAACCTTTACCACGCTTTTGTGGTAATGAAAATGTTTCAAGAATACGTTGGTTTCCAAGTAAGTAAATCAGTTATGAATGCATACTATACGCTGTGCATTTCATGTTGTAATAAAATGCATGCTGTATAGAAAGAAAACAATACAGAATGTGTATAATTGTATTTCTGTCATACGCCAATTGATAAGTGAAGCTACCCATTGAAGTCAGTCGTGGCCGTTGGCCCACGAGGCCGTTTCTGATATTTTGACCCTAAGTGCTAATAGTATAGTAGTTGGATGACACCGTATAGGGCTGCAACTATGGATATGGCCTTAGGACTGTACTCGTAAGACACTGTCAGACGTCTTATATGGCCGTTAAGCAGCATTAGCTAGCTTAGCTAGCATTTTCTGCACCAAATATTTACAATTGCTGCAGTTGTTAATATTTTTAAGAGCCGTATTGGAATTTGGATTATTCAGTGGCGTAGGTAAGGGGACCGAAGCTGCCCCCCTGACAAGACAGCACACGTTTAAACTGCACTGAATTTGGTCAGTTGATTCTCAGGAAAATAAGCAAAATTGTTTCCACCAGATTTCATATTTTAAAGATATATTAAACCAAATTCGATTTTGACTGGGGGAGCTCACAGTGCTCCTTAAATAGATTTTAAGGGTCTTACTTCTACGGGGAAAGAAAGGGGAAGGAAACATCAGCAGGGGAGAAGTAAAGGGAAAGGGTCGAGGCCCCGGTTAACATTTCTGGCTACGCCACTGGGATTGTTGGTCAAGGAAACTGTCAAACTGCAGCAGATGTTTCAGCTTCCGAGGCATAGAAGTTCTCACGCAGACCTTGGCTTAGTGAGTGGCGATCGATTTGTCCCGGGACTGCACAATGTTTTGGCCAGTCCCGGCTTTTTGCTAATGCTTGATGATGCACTATACCTATGTAAGGCATGCCGTCACTGGGCTTAATGCCTGTATTATAGTGAACTACTCGTGATTTCCGTTTACTATGCAATCAGTCAGTCGAACAGTACACCGTGTCTCAGGACAGCAAATGGCGCACTGGGACATTGTAACTCAAATTTGTGGGTTAACACACTCCCAAATTCGTGGTAGCGCCCACACCCTCCCTCCGCACCGGAGGCCATTCCCTTTAAATCTCAGGTTCTTTCTCCCTTTTGTAGGCTAATCGTTTCTGTTTGACTAACAGTGATTGGGTTAAAATTAGCCTATACAGCTCTCCAGTGGGGTCGTGGTAGGGGAGTCAAGGGGTACTTTTCCCCAATTTGGGGCTGTTGAAAAATTGAGAAAAACTTCTTGTCTGAAAATGTTTGTCCATTTGGGGCTCAACCCCCCCCCCCCTTGTAGGGAAATTAGGACAGAATTGAAATTCTGAGCATCCGTAACCTCTATCTGAAATTCGCAGCTGTTTGTCGGAATTCTCAGAAATTTGCGGTGTTTTGTCGGAACATCGCGACTTCCTACTTTTTTACTTACGACGCCGCTGTATCTTTCCAGTCCCCGTCTCCCAAATGCTCGTAAGCAGCTTATGTTAAGTCTATAATTCCGTTCGTTGCTAGGTTCTAGGGGCGAGCGTAGCCTCGGTGGCGACGGCCTGTATGATCAGTCGGTCATCTTTAACATATCGTCGATCATTGAGGACCGATAGCGGGGCGAATTCGACGAAACCGAAGCCGCGGTGGTTGCGCGAGCTGGTCGGGCGCTGGAAGGCCGCAAGTCCGGGCTTCGTCTCCAGACTTTCGACGAGGTGCTGACGCGCTCGTCCCGGCTCATCGGATTGATCGACAATCTTCAGCGTCACCGCACCTATAGCAGAATACCAATATATACCCCGTTCACACGATTAGGCGCTCGACGAGCACTCATATCAAGCAGATTCAGGTATATAGATTGCAATGGCATAGCTCGTCGCAAGCATTCATCAAGCACACGTCAAGCAGACATGGACATGGATTGAATGCTTCGTGAATGTTTGATGTGTGCTTAATGAATGCTTGTTGAAGCAGCTTTTTTATTATTAGGCCTAATGCTTGCTGAAGCAATTTTTTTTGTAAATCGCCACATTTTCAAACTTTTTTTCTTATTATTCCGTGGCTAACGCCTGGAGGCAAAGGATTTTTAAAGCTTTAAGCAGGGTTTCCCATTCCAACGCACGCAAGAAAGCACGTAGTAAACGCAGCGAACGCAAGAAAAGTTGCAACAGACGCAGCGAACTTGACGCCAAAACGCACAGAACAAAGCGACTTGCGTCAAGGCGCGTACAGAGCGACGTATATGAACGGAACTGAACTGACACGTACGGTTTAGTTTCTGACGAACTGACCAACGGGCAAGCAGGGTTAGCTCATTGGTCATTGGTTGACGCGTACGTAATCGTAGTCACGTAAACCACCGACGCCGTTGGACGGTGCCTGTAGCATTACTGCTTGCCAGTACTGTTGGTCAGTTAATCAAAAATCGAACCATTTCAATTCAGTTAGGTTACGTCGCTTTGTACTCGCCTTTACGTCCGTTGCGTTGAGTAGGTGGCACAGGCCCGTCGAGAGGGCGGGGTAGTGGGGGTAAGCAACCCCGGGCCCCGCAACGTTTGGGGGCCCCGCCGTCTCTCAAAAATATAAAGTACACCAGAATGCACCATTTAAAAAACAATTCAAAATTTCCTCCCCAGTGGGGTTCCACGGGAATGTTTGAGGGGCTCGGCGAGAATGTTTCCCCGGGCCCCGCTGTGGCTCGAGGGCCTGAGGTTGCGTCGGATGGTCTAAGTGCGCCTAGTTACCCGAGAAGGGCCATTCGAGAACGGCGTCGAAGGCTCCTCGGTTGACATGTACAAAGACGGCGATGAATCGATTTTTGCCACTGTCGACTCCGTTGAGGTTGACCCGCAGACAGAGCTTGTAGCCGGTCGAACTGGTGTAGAAGCACGGACTGTGAACGGTGGCGCCGCGGAATGATGACTCCGTTCGACGCCGCTCGACGTCACCGATCGTCCACACGTACGAACCCACGTTCTGCCTGCATAATCAGCAAAAATTTCACCTGGAAATGTTTTTGAATTTAATTTTCAAAGATAGTGGGATGCATGCCGGCTGGCCCTAATAAGCTATCGATCTTTAGTAAGTAAGTACGTAATAGATACATTTATAAAGCGCACAAGGTGGACGAGAAGGTGCGTAGTTGGTCAAGGGGTCCGGGCCCCTCCCGCTAACGTCACGAGGACGATTTTTGTAAATCATGCAAATCCGTAGAAAAAAAAATTTTGCCCCCATCCTCCACTACAACAATTTCTTGAAGGAGTCAATCGTTTTATGAAAACTGCACCAGCATTACATGCTGTCGCGCGTAAAAACAACACGCTTTTCAGACAGCCTAAGAGAATAGGCCACATATACACGGCACAGAAAAGATCATGCGTTATTTTTGTGCAAAGTTTCCTGGTTCCGGCCTACTTACGGGAGAGCTGGGCTGATAGCTAAATCCTCTCTGAGCATACGATATGACAGGAACTGTTTTGCTACGGTTTGCGTAAACTAATTCACACGTCTTTTATCTGACTTCGTCATCTTCTCCCCGGGCCCACATCGAAACGTTCTACGCTTTTGGTGACTAAGAGTCAATCCACAAAATTTACTGCCCCAAGAAAAAATAGGCGTCGCCGTCACTGGGTTTTGTTTTTCACACCGTGTCTCAGAATAAATACAGTCAAAATTGTTTATGTCATAACTTTGTCAAATTTTTACTAACTTTAATAATTTTTGGCAGGTTGATGGCTGAGACGACGAAATTATGTAAGGTGCACTCATTTTCCACCTTCCCTATTTTGTGTCAATGCACTACCATGTGAAACATATATGCTCCTAATTGTTGCATAACACTGAGCTGTTGTCTCCAGTAAATGTTGTAACGACTGAATTAAGCACACAATAAGTGAAATGTACATCATTTGGCAGAATTACAAGTTTGTATAAAAACTCGCTTGTAAATTATCAGAGTTTATGCCCAAAGTGTGCCCAGCATACACGTAGGCCTACACAATGGCTTAGATGCAACGCCACTGGCTGATAGCGAAATCAAAGGTTGACTGATCAAACTGCATTCACTCATCGATTAAACATGTTTTAAGCTCATCAGTCAGCTATTTCGTTGTCTGCTATTTTCGCCTTAAAATATTTAATACCACAAAATTAATAAATCACATGGCGCCCGCTGTCGAATTGATGATGCAAAGGTGAGCCATCTGATACAAATACTCGTCGCGTAATGTAACAATTTGGAGCATCTATGTTTTACACGGTAGTGCTTTGACATAAATTAGGTGAGGTGGTAAATAAGTGCACCGTACATAATAATATTGTCTTGCCCATCTTTATGCCAAAAATTATCAAAGTTGATGGAAATTTGACAAAGTTATGCCAAAAACAATTTTGACTGTTTTTTGAGACACGGTGTACAAATCTATGAGCGCGCACATAGCGACGTAGCTGAACTGAACTAAACTGACACGGTTTAGTTTTTGACGCACTGATTAATGCGCGAGCAGGGCGAGTCCGTTGGTCATTGGTTGACGCTAAAGTGAGCGTAGTCACGTAGGCCACCGAGTGCACCGACGCCGTCGGACAGTGCCTACTGTGATGCATTAGGCCTACTGCTTGCCCACTAGTCAGTTCGTCAAAAACTAAACTGTGTCGTTTTAATAATAACAGCTACCTTGCAATGAGTTCGTCGGGGTCGCCAAGTTTCTGTTCTAGCGCTGAGATGCGAACGGTTTGTTCGGCGACCGTCTGTCGTAGCGTGTCGATAGTTCGTTCATAGTCCGCCAACAGCTGGGAGGCGCCACCGGCGCCGTGTAGCACCGGCTCTGACTGTACCGTGACGCCTTGCGATGACGACGCTCTTACACATCACATATACACATAATTGTTTAATATCTCTGCCAAGTAAACGTGGTGAACGGACGAGAATGAGATATTCATTAGATTTTCAGTCCTTATGTCTGTCTGTCTGTTTGTCTGTGAGCGCAGCGTGGCGTCATAATAGTAATGACGTCATTACGTCACCAGCCGATTATGAGTAATCTGTGACGTCACCAGCAGCAACGCAGGCAGCAGTCATAACTATACTATGGGATACTAAGAAAAGAAATGTAGTTAGTTATTGTCACCCACAAATTTACAGAAATGCGTTTAAATTAGTTACTGTGTTGCATAATTAACTTGGCGCCTTCTAGTTAATCTAGTTAATCAGCAGTAAAAATAATCACAGCGAAAAATAGCAGCGTAAAATTAGACTCATAAGCCGCCGCCATAACCGCTGTCGCCGAAAATTTTTTTCAGTTAGCCGCCGCCGCCGAAAGTTTATGGCTAAGTCGGCTTAGCCGATATAAGATTTTACGCGTAACCGCCGGAAAAATGACGCGTTTTTGTTATAGTTAGCCAAATTGTATCGAGAAACAAGAAAAGTGCAAAATTTAAGTGAGATAAGGTAGTCTTACGTACTCGTAAGCTTATAGCATCAGTAGCCTATAGTTACAAAGGCACTGTATAGCTCTTTATAGGAAACTCATCACAGACCTACGAAGCGTCACCTGCCGTATGAGATCACACAGTGTTACCTGCCACCCGACACAGGTGAACGCGCCTCGCCTTAACACCAGCAAGATAAGCTGGTACTCAATTTACCTACCCCGGAGGGATGAAAGGCTGAGTTGATCTAGGCGGCTGGTTACATACCGAGATGGTTTACCTGCCCGCAGACAGTCACCCATCCAAATACTAACCGGGCCCGGCGTGGCTTAATTTCGTCGATCGAACACAACGCGTTACCGCTACGCCACGCCACCAACCCTAGAAGTCAACTAATGGCTAACTAACCTATAAGTTGTAACAACGATGTGTGTGTGGAATTGGAGTTTTTTTAGTTGGTGTTTCACTAACGTCTATGGACTCTGCGTGGTGGCATTGAATCTGAACACTCATGCGTATCTGCATTATAGCCTTATCCTATAAATTATAAACCATTTTTGTTTATATTTAACAATGATTAAATTGTTTCCCGCACAGTAAACTATATACGGCTTAATTAGCCATTTGCAGACTATTCATTCAAGTTATTACGCATGGTCATTGAATGTACATTGCTATAGTTGGTAGTGCAATTTTTGGCTAGCCGCCGTAACCGCCGAATTTTTTTGGAACCGCCGCCGCCGGAAAAAATATTCGAAAATTTCCGTTAGCGAAGCCACACTTCCAAAAAATCGGCTTAGGGATCTACGTACAGTATATTATAAATGACTTGTTAAAACTTAAAATAAAAAAGGGGTACTACCGGAAATTTTTAATAATACCGTATGGGATTAACGAGATTAGAAATCTGTTGGTATTCACCAGTGGCGCAGCCTAGGGAAGCCCAGCCACACATCCCCCAGACAAGGCGTAAGCACACGTTTACACAGCACTAAATGCGCCAATTTGGTCAGTTAATTTTTAGGAAAAAAATTAACGTTGTTGCCACCAGATGTCATATTTTAAAGCTACAATTCACCAAATTCGATTTCGGCTGAAGTTTCGCCTCAGACCGGCTGGGGGAGCTTACAGTGCTCCCCAGACCCTTTAGCTGGATTTTAAGAATTCTACTTCTAAAGGGATGAAAAAAGAGAAAACAGAAAAAGGGGAAAGGGGGGTAAGGAAGTAAGGAGGGCAGAAAAGGGGAAAAAGGGAAGGGAAACAAAAAGGGAAAGGGGGTGAGAGAGAGGCGAGCCCCCAATTCAAATTTTTGGCCACGCCACTGGTATTTACTTTACTGTTCTGGGAAAGTCGACACGCGCAGACATGACGGGTAGACCCCACCACGAGGTCGACGTGAGACCTGAACCTTGCGTCACGAACCCTGTGTCTGTGGTGCTGCCGGTCAGGGGGCCGGTGGCGCCGCCTCCGCGTGCAGTGGTGAAGGGTATGTAGTCACCCGCGTCACCCGTGGCTTCCTGCAGGGACAGTATGTCGGCACCGGCACTGGCAGGGGTACTGGGCTGGAGGATGGCGTGCTGACGCAGCCAGATCAGCTGAGCGCCGAGCAACTGGATGTGATGCAGCTTAGCGGCATCCATGTGAGAACCGACCTTCTCCCGCGTACACTGCGCTCAAACGCGATAGACGCAAACACACCATACATACAACGCGATATATTTATTTAACAGTCAGAATATTTGCTGATTTCACATTATTTGACTGCGCAGGAACGCACATTTTACTATGTAAATTAAGGCGGAAATGTTATATGGGCAGCGGCATGGTGGGTTAAAAAATAGGCGGGACAAGAAGTTGCAGTTTTTGGACAGATACTCCAAACTTTCGACAGAATAACGACACACATTTGCAAATTTCCGACAGACGGGACGATGGGTGCTCAAAATTTTAATTGTGCCCATAAATTTTCCCAAAATGAGTGTTTTCAGCCCCAAATGTTGCATTTTTGGACAAAAATTTTCCGACACGAAAAGAATTTTCTGACACTCCAAATTTAGGGGAGACGCCTTGTTCCAGCGGCACGACACGACTGGTGACGTAAAACTGCTCTGCTTATACAATGAAAAAAAGGCCTGATGAAACGACGTCGGCCTACGACCGACGATGTCTATAAGCTTAGCTAATTAATACTCTCAGCAGTTTTCTGTAGGTTTTGATACATTTTCAAATCGACGGACAAACTGGGTAGGCTAAATGCATAATGTTGTATGCGGTTTGCTTGAATGAGAGCCGAGTTATAAATTAGCCTATAAGTTGTGAACACTGAGCAGATTATTTACCCGGTGATCACAGCCAAGCGGCTCAAAGAAACACGAAACGACTTTAAGTGCACATTCCACTTCTTCGTGATGTTGCATCTGCACGCGACAACGCACTGCAGACATTCCTGAGTATTATAATAGTTTTAGTTCTAGTACAGAATTGTTAAGTTGTCGCGCAACTCATTTATTCAAAAACTGCCTAGCCTATGCGTAGATTACACAAGTGTAGCGAGCGACGCATTCATAGAAAATACATTAAAAACCGTTTGGATGTGATGGGATCACTTTGTTGCTAATCTACTGCAGCATATTATAATCGGTGAAAGAACTTTAGGCCATATAAGCTTATACTGAGAAAAGTAGATCTAATGAAAAGACGTCGGCCTATACAATTGACGATGTGTAGGCTATAATCTATACGTTACTCAATTTAATCTCAGCAGTTTTAATATTTGATGCAATTCTGACAAACAACTTCAGAGTTTACCTTTTATTGATCCATTCTGCAGATCTGTGGGTTTTGTTAACGGAAAACAGCTACAGAATAACATAGATCAGAAAAAGCAGCGAATTACTGGTATAGAAGTTTAGAACCAGTCAGCAAACACGGCAAAAAGTTATATATAGGGTATACTATAGTGAGGAAAATAGACCTCAGATCGTGGAATCTTTTTGCCACAGAGCGGACACATCTCCAGTCGTCTGGGACACACCGCCGAGTGGTGCTGTCAAACAAACGATGTATCTGTAGCCTATACGAACCTATAACTGAATAGCTCCAAGATCGCATCTGCAGGGGTCGGTAACGATTTGATTACTTTTACGCTTCTTGATTTTTGACTGAAATGAAACCCATCAAACAATAATTATTAGAAACTCAAACCTTGCTCAAAGCCAAGTACTGTCTGCAGGCGCAGCATTTCACAACCGTGAACATTTCGTGAATCGGGGTGGATTACGTTTAGAGAAAATCATATGTGCTGGGGGGATTTTGTCCGTTTTGCCAGAGTATTGTGTCAGAAGGAATTTGTTTGGGGAACTTATGTCTGGAAGATTTCACAAATGTAATCCTACCCGAAAATTTTACGCCAATCCCCCTGTAACTTTTTTCTACTTTTTTTCTACTGCTAAAGCTCTATCTCGCAAGGATGAAAAATCCGAAAATACGGTTCTATGACCTTCGACGACCTATGACCTTGATATTCAATAAGGTTCTAGAGAATGTTAAAGTACACTGTGTCTCAAAAAACATCGCCGACATTTTTGTCTGTAACTTGAGAATCAACGACCAGATTTTGATAATTTTTGGTAAGAATATTTTTGACACAACTTGCCATCAAATGATTATTCAGTTTTTCACCTCACCCAGCATTTGTTTTTGCACTACCTGGGGAAAACACAACCAGCGAAATATCACTTTTTATCCAAAGCGATATGATTGCTTAATTAACATAACGCGTAAAATCACATTTTGTTTACATTTCTGACACTTTGGCTGACATTTCATCCAGTCGTCCATTTTGTCAACTGCCTGCAGAAAAATTGCTTGAAGTGTTTGCCCACTATGCGAACACAGGCAAAGAGATGCTTTCTCCATTCATTGACAGCAGTATCGATAAAGTTCTGCTCCAGACCAATGCAGGCTGTACCAGTCGCTTCTTGACGCTTCAAACATTCCTAAACTTCATCTGGTAAACACACTGCTGCATGACAGTCAAACCTGTTGGGGCCCACAGATTAGAAAAGATAATATAATTTATTGACGTTTTTTCAATTCATTTTAACACGTATTATGCTTGGTCTGCTTTCCCCATCATCATCATCGTCATCATCGACAACCGTGGGCTCAATGCCCGTTGGTGTCTGACGCCATTGTTACTATCGCTGCCCACCGCTGCCTATCTAGGGCAGCGATAGTAACAATGGCGTCAGACACCAACGGGCATTGAGCCCACGGT
>Ga0056128_1008674_pt1 | contig 12803 bp, 9 predicted proteins | sample WorMetLIZISLAND2_FD_71113 | JGI IMG/M metagenome (GOLD analysis project Ga0056128, IMG submission 71113) | Marine gutless worms symbiont microbial communities from Max Planck institute for Marine Microbiology, Germany - Olavius geniculatus... ...
TTTCGTGCCGATTTCGGATCCGAATTCGCATGACAGACGGTACAGAAGTCGGGGTCGATTTCGGCGCCGATTTTCGGAGTCGACTTTCGACTCCGATATCTGACTGTGTGTCATCGGCATAACACAGTCTAGTGTCATGCGGATCATTCACCGCTATGTTGGTCTGAAGTGTTTTTTTTCATTTACGAAAATGTTTGTTATTATCGTTAACGACAACCGTACCATAGAGGCCTACAGCATAGGTGTAGCGCGTCAAAAAAAAACAAACATGAAATAAAATAATAGCGATAATGATGCGGTCAGACTAAGGCGGCGTTCGATAGAGGACGACACGGTAACAGTAATATTTAAAAATGTATAAAATTTTCGCGTCTATTTTCTAAGCTACATTATTATTTTGGGTGCCGTTGGTAACGTTAAATTTTTATTTGTACTACTTAGGCTACTGTACTTTTGTTGTGTGTTGACGTTTTAATAAGTTGCAGTAATTGTAAATGATTGCACACCTTTACAAAATCGCATTTTGCTATTATAACAGTCTTCCGGCCAATTGCAGAATTTGAGCTCGTGGTGTTGAACTTCGGGTCTTCGAGTGGTGTATACGTGTTTGTCTGACGTTTAGCTTTGTAAAACAGGAAATAAAGGTATATCCTAAAATATCATTAATAAAATGTAAACATTTATTGTCGCTATTGTATAGCGTTAGTTTAACAGACTCTTCTTTGTCAATTTTGACTATGCAGTTTGTGTATAATGCACCATCGTCATCGCGTTTGCTTTAATTTGCGAAAAAAATAACTGCAGCCAGTATAGTTCAATTCTGAGGTTTTCGATTTTTAGTATGTTTGACTGTACAAAAATTAATCTGAATGAATCAATTAATTTAGATTAACTTTCGGAGATTAATCAACTAAAAATGCAATCAATCGCAGCCCTAATTTTTCGACTTAGTGTGCTCATAATGTTGATTGAATTTCACGCAATTCGCGCTGTTGTTGTTGTCGGTGGTGTAGAACACAGCGGAATGGCTGGGACATGTTGTGCTGTGGTTAATTCTGATATTTGCCGCACTGCCGGTGAACGTATGGACATACATGTTCCCACCACAACTACATCCTGTGGCTACCGACGATAATTTACTGGTAAGGCCAAACAATTGTCACGTTTCCATTCTAGTTTCTGGAAATCTAATTTGTCGAAAAAAGTAGGGACAGGGTAGGTTTTCTTAAATATTTTTGTACTTTTTATTTTATGGCATTTCGTAAAATTTCATTTTGGCCTACATGACAGCTCATAAAAGCCAAAGTGACGTCCCGACTAGGCCTACTCAATAATCCGACAGAACTCGAGTAAAAATACTGCAGACTAGATGCAAATAGTTATTTTTTTCAGTAAATCTTTGAAAGCATACGTAAAATGAACGGATATTTTGAGAAGTCCACTAAGAACTTCAAGGAGAGATGTTTTATGGATGGACGGCCATGAAGCTACAGGAATTTTTCACGCCTTAAGTAGTGTTTACAGCTCTCTTTCAGACCCCTAGCTGGATTTTAGGGGGTCCTACTTCTAAGGGAAGGGGGAGGGAAAGAAGAAAACAAAAGAAAGGAGGGAAGGGGTGAATAAAGAGATAAAGGGAGAGGAGGGACGAAAGGGGGAAGGCAAGTGGAGGGGAAGGGAAACTAGGCCTCCAGTTGAACTTTTTGGCTACGCCACTGGATGGTAGGCCTATATGACATAGTTATGCGGTGAGTGCTGTCTCACTTTATTTCAATTTAATTCATTACATTTCTGTCACTTTGAACGATGAACATATTTTAGGTTTTTTTCGTGTAGGCTAAACTACTCTGGTCGTTTCTCTGAGTTAATTACTAGAAAAATCCCCGCTTTACGGGTGTGTCCACTCCGTTACCCAAGAGATCAACCCTCCCCCTCTCAGGGTGCCCATGGAGGGAGGGAGGCGGGAACAAGGTGAAGGCGCACGTACCTAAGGCCCAAGGACTCAAACGCCGCGGTCGTGGTGCGCGACCGTGCAACTCGGAAGGCGCCAAAAGGGTATGACAGATGACAGATAAACATTATAATAAGATGTTTTCATTGAATTGTTGACTGATTGCCTGCAGGCGGCGAATGGGAATGACAGCTCTGTGGAAGATAAGACGAACATGGTGTACGAATGTCGGGGTTGGAACGAGGACGGTTCTAGCGACCAGGAACAGTTCGTCTGGAGACATACGATGACGTACTTCGTCGCCGTTATACTGTTGCTCACCATCCCAGCGCTACCGTTTTACATCTTCATACCGTCAGTCTGCCATCACAGATGTTATATACGCTAGGAAATAAGTTTCTAGGGAACGATAGAAATGTTCATTATTCAAAAAAAAATTAAAGCAACGTTTGCAAACGTTGAATAGCCCAAAAACTTGCCCCGTGTTTAACGACGCACGTCTATTGTCTAATCCATTGTCAGAAAAGGAGTTTACAGTTATTTTTTATGCGCCAAATTTATTTCGTCACGTGTATTGTATCTGAGTTGGCCTACAATATTTGTTTTTTTTAATTGTTTTCCTTTCTCCCCTACACCGTTCCTCTTTGCAACGGCGCCAATGAAGTTGACTAATGCTATTGCAGAGCGTATTCTAGTCGGTCGTGGTGGATCAAAATGAACGTGATCTCAGTGATTAGTGTGACAGTCAACTCGCTGTGCTGTGGTGTGGTCGGCCTGGTCGTCTGGTATTGGTACGACTCGCGCAACCACGAGACACTGTTGAGCACTCGTGACTCCAGTAAATACGTCATCATTGGCGCCCTTCAGCTGTGGATGCTACTCTTCGCCGACGTCGCTGTTCTCATCACAGAAGTATGTACTCGCGGCACATTATGACGTCAGCATTACATCACAACTAGCAAAGAATATCTAACTGGCAGCCACATTTTGTCCAAAATATTTTGAATTAGTATTTCTTCTGCTACAACTGGTAAAAAATTTCGTGTAGATTAATCATCATTTGAGTGAATTATAAAAAAATAATAAGGGCACTTTTGTGAAACACCGTGCAGATACTGCAGAATAAAGTACTGCTGGAGTGGATAAGCGAGTACGCAGTACAAGCTCATAATACCACTCCAGACAGTGCGGTATCGCACACACTTAAATCACGCTCAGATCGCATATAGACTACACTGCCGTTTGTCGTTTTCATTACGAAAGTAGGCCCTATGACACCTATATTCAACTAAAAACACATTGTAAAAAGTAAGTAAATAAGCACGCAACAGTTTAATCCATATTTGATGCTTACATGCATACATGAAAAGAAATCCAGTCCAGACACACATATAACGTTTAAGCAGACAGTAATTTAAAAGCAACCATGAAATTATTTTCTGTAAACTTTGCCGACAAATTGTACGGTCGTCTGCATTATGGGGTGTTTACACGATCCAGCAAACTTCCAGCAACCGTACGCTGGACGTTTGCTGGAAGTTTGCTGGACGTTTGCTGGATTGTGTAAACATCCTATTACTAATGATTTTCTGAGCTAAAATTTGTCACACCGGAAACGTTCACACCATTTTTTGTTTTTCCAGCACCTCTTAGATATCGAGTTAGAAGTTCGTGCGTGGCGGACTGACGGACGGACAGACAGACGAACGAGAAAAACTTATAATGCGGCCTGTTAAAACGGCTTATTAGGTTTTTTGGTGTTTCAGTGGTATAAAATCTTTGCAGTGCAGAACGATGATAATCAGGCCCGTCGAGAGGGTGGGATAGGGGGGTAAGCTACCCCGGGCCCCGTGACGTTTGAGGGCCCGCCGTCGCTCAGCAATACAATAATACACCAGACTGCACCATTTTGAAAAGAAAAAGCCAAACATTTTTTTCTCAAGAGCGGCCCCACGAGAATGTTTCGCCGGGCCCCGCTGTGGCTTTCGACGGGTCTGATGATAATATACACAGAAAACATTAATTTTTGTACTGATCGTTGCAGCTCCTGACACTGCGGATAAAACCGTCTTACAACGTGAGTAGAATACAGAAGTTGCCATTTTTGTTTATTTTAAGCCTAAAATAATTAGTTATTATTAATGGAGCACGGCAAAAACTAAGTCTACGTTTAATGCAAAAGTTCATATGCAGGTTGTTTTGGTCTATCTCCAGCCATTTTGGCGCAATTTATTCTTCAACTGTGTGTTGCAGTCCAAATTCACGATGAAAAATTTATTAAAACCCCTTATTTTTGCTGGTCAAAGTCATTCAAAGTCATCGATGTTGATAGACCTAAAAGCCGGTCATTGGTGCTTGTTATGATAAGCAACATGTTTGTGTCTATCTGCAACCGTTTTCACGCTAGATGAGCCAATAACTGTAAATAAAGGAGAGGTTTGGTACTCCTCTTTGACGCCCTCGTTTGAGGGGATCCCCTTACCCAGCGGCACGAATGTTTGTCACAAAAAACTAGCGTTTAATGGCAGCCCACAGTGAAAATTTTGTGATCTTAGCATGCGCATTTTTGATGGAGGACGGACAGACGCCCAGTGGCGTAGCAATAGGTTGTGCAGGTTGTGCAGTGAACATGGGCCTTTGGCATTCAGGGGCCCCCAACCGCTTGGGCAGTATTTTTCGTGCCTCTAAAAATCTTGAAATAATGAAATACACACGTCAGATGTACAATGAACATAAATATATTATATATATTATATTATTGCTCGGACTTAGTAACATATTGTTTGCTCTAGGCATTCTACACAAACATGTCCACTTCTGCTTGTGCTAGCCTTTCCGATCCATAGAGCAAATTCAAAATTTGTCTCAACTAGCCCCGGTCTCCCCTATAACAGACATCGCACGTAATCAATTCGCGAGGTGATATAAACAGCTACAGAGTAAATGAACAAGGAAAATATCGGACGCAGGTTTTGCAAATATTCGTCACAATAAAAACGACATGCTCGGAAAGACACGCTACAGCCTATGCAGTTTCTGTTGCAGTACTGACCTTCAAGGTCATTCAAGGTGAATGATTCTCATGTCATTTGAAAGCCAATATGCGACTTCCTATAGTGATTAATAGTAACCTAGGCGGCATCTCCCACTTTTTCCGAGATACGGCCACTTATAGTTTTAAACAACTCATTCAAAAATTCAACTCATTCAACTCATTCTCATTCGCTGCAGATAGACACATGGTTACTGTTGACAGCCTATAAGAAGTTGCCGCCGGTCTATCCGATGGTACCATTGCAGACCCTCTATGACTTACCGTTTAGCCGTTGTATTTTTCCTTCCCTTCCCTACCGTTTTTTTTCCTGCCGTCCTCTACAGGAAAAACGACTGAATTGATTTTAACGCACGATTGCTCATATGACTCGATTTCGCGCAAGGAAGTGCCTTTTAGTGATTACAAATTTTAAATTCAACATTTTAACTTTTTTCACAAAAATATGAAAAATTACAGTGGCGCCTATGGGGAAAGTTAGACAATGCTTTAAACCATAAATCATAACTCATAAAATTCATAAAATCATAACTCATTTAAATCATAACTCCGGCTATGTATAAGATAGAGTCGTAATTTTTGGTTTTGGTGTATGGTTTGTGGGGTCGGCCAATTTTGGACGAATTTTGTCATCTTTCTCTGGATCTATTTTTTGCCCGAATACATCAAATTTATTTCTATTTTGGTTTTTGTAACTTAGGCTTATAGGATTATTTTTTCGTTATGTGATAAAGTTTCTAGACTAAACTGGCTTGGCTGTAGGCTATACGTTATACCTTGCCTGTTTATGCCTACAGTTAAGCCTATGCAACGCACATTGTGCAAACTCGTGCGAAAGTGCGAAAGATAAGTCTAAATGCTGCCGTATAGTTTGCGTTTTGCATTTTTTTTCTGTTTGACAGTTGCCGTGCCATAGGCTAATGGATGACCGAAAACGACAAGCGGCAAGCAAAGTCGCTATCATATAGCCGCGCCATGCAGAATATTTATTCTCCCTGGCCAGCACTGTGTTACGAAATAAGCTAAATAAATCTACCGGTCGCTGGGAGATGTCAATAAGTGGGACAATGACGTCACGACGACAGGTAATACAAACGTTGATTCAGCGAGTGGGCTGCTATACAGGTAGGCGCTAGCTAGCAAGGCCGTTAAACGCCATTCATTCATTCATTCAGGTGTATAGTCGGCGCTGGTGTATACGCCTCACTTAGCCAGACAGACGTCCGTGTGCTACTGCGAGCGATAAATGCCCGCTAAGCTGATGTCACACTAGACGGTTTTACAGGGCGTCAGCATAGCTTGAGGTGCAGATGTCCTCTCTTAGCTATGACAGAGGCGTCCGTCCCTCCATGTGGATGCAGCACTGCAGCTGTATTGCGTTAACAGCAAATAGACGATAAAATATCTTATTTTTCGTCTTCCATTTTTTGTCAGACTACAACTGGAAGCAAGGGGCACTGCTCAATGAGTCACTCTGTTTCCATGAGCTGTTGTGCAAAAGTTATCGAAATGTAGAATGTCTTAAAATTAATTAATTTTTTTTATACAAAAATAAAAAAATATGATTTTACACTTAGTGATGTTTTCGCGCCTTATTTTTGGCCTTTTTGCAATTAAAAGCACAGGAATCTTTGGGTCTCACTCGATCACCCGATCACAAATTATCGTAAACGGTTAGCGGAAAGCGTTTAGTCTGGCATCGGCTTGCTCACAGATCGTAATCAGCATTACGTCGTCGCTGTAGCAAGATGCATGCCACTGGCTGCTCAATAGTGAAGCTACTGACGCTGCATGACGTCGTTGTCATAATAACATTAGCGATTGGCTGTCTGATTTATGCGCACGCATCTTTGCGCTACACGCGCGTAAGTAACAGTCATTCGCAATGTCTTCATATGTAACTGTTACACTGTAGTAATGGTGTTTACTCGTTTACTCATATATATGCCAGCGGAAACAGTAGGCCTGGGCTTGGTCTTGTTATGGCAAAATTGCTCTCCTGAGCATTCTGTACTAGATAACGAGGAAGAAAACTTTGCAGGACACGTATTTGTTTATTGACGTAAGCAGCGAATGCAGGAAACGCAGCTGACGAAACGGCCAAAACGCAATGATAGAAACTATCGTTGCGTCCGTTGCATAAATATTTTTTTCGTTGCATTGCGTACGTAGTGTGCTTTGCCATAGAATGAAAATCATGTCATTTAAGTATTGGATCGCGACGCTGCAAGCTACAGGCGACCCTTATTCTCAGCAGCTCTGTCAGACCGACTCTGTCCGCGTGCGTGTCTGTCTGCAGTTCGGTTATTGCATACCGTCTAGTTGTATAATATACAGGGATGTGTACGAAACCTTTTCAGCTGACACGGATGCCAGACTCGAGACTCAAGTCTCCGAGACCGAGACGTTGGGATTGTTTGACACGAGACCGACCGAAGCGAGCTGTTTGCTGTTCGAAACGAAACCGACCGAGACCGAGACGTTGCAGCTCTCGAGACCTGCGCGAAACGTCTCTGCTAGACGAAGTGGTCCGAGACCCGAGACGAGACTCCGCGAGACCTTCCGGGCCGAGACCGAAACGGGAACGAAACGCTGAGGACTTTTGACGGAGACGAGACGTCAGTACGTCGCGAGACCGTCTCGAGACCGAGACGTCGAGACCGAGTCCACATTCTCTGATACTACGTGTCTGTGTTCTGTTTTAGGCGACAGCCGGTGAACGTCCAAGGACGACTGCGGCCAGGATGGTCATCTCCAACTGGTCTCAGTTCGTACTGTTGCTGTGGAAGAACTGGTTGCTACAAAAACGTCGTCCGATCGTCACCGCCCTGCAGATTATCTTCCCCACGCTATTCGCCGTCGTGCTGCTTCTGCTGCGCATGGCCGTACAGGCAAACTTCGTCTTCGAGCCCACCCTACGAGACAGTTTCGACCCGCTGTTGCCGCCGTTCCCTCCCAATCTGACGTTGCCGCAGACGGTCATTGATAAGACGCCGGGTGGTGGCATTTCAAACTGGGTGCTTGCGTTCGCACCGAACACGTCCAAGGCTGCGTCCAGGATTGCTGCCGGGGCAGCGAAGTCGCTCAACTTCACGCCGTTTCCTGTCGGTACGTACGTCCGTCTGTGCTGTCGTGTACAAAGCGTCCGAAATGAACTAATCTGAACTGCAACGTGTCAGTGCGGTTCAGTGCGTCCCAGTCCATTGCGCAATGTAAAAAGCAAGTTCAGCTGTTTGCTCTATATGGGCGTCTTACTTGTCTGCGTGTACCACACGTTGAGTGAAATTGAGCACTTATTAGTTAGATAAGAAAATGTCTGATAAGAAAATGTCGTCAAATTTCGGCAAACAGTAAACGCATTTGCCTTCGGTAGATGTGTAGTTGGCATGTATAGTCAATGCCGCTGAGCGAAGCTGTTATGTCGTATTAGGATGAATATTGATTGCTTTCTGTAGTGCGCATTACACACCTGTGCAAGCTGAGCTACCAGAATCTCGCTACACAGGACCAATGATAACCAGTACTCAGTTGATTTAGATTTAGTTACTAATTGACAGGTATTTGCGTTTCTTGTTTTTTTCCTGAACCACGTTGTTGTGTAAGGCCTATAGCTTTTTATGAAAAACCCGTCGCAGAGCTACGGAACGTCATCTGCCATATGGGATCGCACAGTGTTACCATCCGCCAGACAAAGGTGAACGACTAAACGCGACCCGCCTTAACCTCAGTCACACTCGATTTACCTGCCCCGGATGGATAGGAGACTGAATTGACATTGGTTTTCATTATACTTATACGGTGTACCGGTCCGCAGACAGTCACCCACCCAACTGGTAACCAACCACTTAATAGCCACCCTCTTGAAGTCAGACCCATAGCCTTCCGATCTCCCGCAGCAGTGTTATGCCACAATGACAAGACTTTTGTTTCGTGTCCTCCTAGTATTATAGGGTGTTTACGCGATCGAGCAAATATCGAGCAAACGTCGAGCAAACATCGAGCTGGCTCAAGCAGGCCTATTGGAACCCCGCCCTTTGGCTCAAATGTAGGCCTACAGGGTGTGGCAAAAAGTGGACCAGCCCCTAAAGTTTTCTGCTGTTTTCTTAGCAACCGTTTGGGATTTTAATGTGAAATTTTACATGTGTATTTAGCGAAGCATTCTTCATCTACCTGCCAAGTAAAATGTGATTCTGCTAAAAACGACGAAGTTATAGATTTTTAACATGACCGCCTACCGATTTTTCAGCATTAAAAATGTTTAAGCTGAAAATGCTATTTAATTTTCAAAAACCGGTTATTACGTTATTGCCGATGACGTCACAATGACGCTTTGATAAACAGTGATTTATTTTGTTCATAAATTATCAACTTATTATCTTTTTTCTAAAGCAATCGCCGGCTGCCCGCCGGGTTCATCTTCCAGCAGAACGGCGCGCCAGCTGCGAGCCAACTGTCCAGACTTTATCACAAAGGACCGGTGGTCTCCAAATTTGCCGAATGTAAACCCAATGGACTATCACGTGTAAAGTGCAATGTTAAAGGCTTACTCCAAGCTTAGAACAAAGCCGAAAACAATTGCCAAAGTCAAGGAAGTGCTTCAGGTTATCTGGGGCAACCTGTCACAGGGACCGATCGACAAGGCTGTGAAAGACTTATCAAAGTAATCGACTGAAGGCTTGTGTTGGAGCTTGGAGCTGGTGGGGGACACTTCGAGCATTCACACTGACAATGCAATTTTGACATCTGCTTATCATTTAACTGTGTTGTTTCAACGATGTTATTGCATTGGTGTAGTAGTTTGAACATTTTTTAAGCTGGAAAATCGGTAGGCGTTTATGTTAAAAAGTCTATAACTTCGTCGTTTTTCAACTTAATCGCATGTTACTCAACAGTTAACTGTATAAAGTTTTTCTCAATAAAAGTGTAAAATTTCGACTAAAAATTTCAAACAGTTGCTGAGAAAACAGCGGAAAAATTTAGGGGTCCACTTTTTTGCCGCACCCTGTAGGCTTAGGCTCTTAGCCCAGGGCTGATCACGTGTTATATAGGCCTTCCAATTACAACCCGCTCGCCCTCCTAATTAGCATGCTAATTACCATAAAACGTCGAGCTAGGTGCTCGATGTTTGCTCGATCGTGTAAACACTTTATTAGTGACAAGGAAATCAGTTACCGCTTAGAAACCATGCATTTCGTTTTGTCATATTGCTTCTTTTACTTTATCGTTAAACGCCCTTGATCGGGGTGACTATTATCTGCTACGAGTACTTTTTGACGCGCTGCAGGGCGTCTATGGCACGAGGTGTCGTCTGTCTGTCTGTCTGTTTGTCGTCGTCTGTAACGGATGTATTGCGGCTAAACGGTAGGTCTTGAAACAATTTTTTTACACGGTAATTAGCCTTGCGTCTTAAACCGGGGCATGCCAAATTTTAGCGATCTAGTGCAAAGGTAACGTTTTCAAATTTGGAGTTGAATGGAGGAGGTAGAAAATGTGCGTTTTTAACGGAAAAGTTGCCATATATATCTCGGAAACGGTGAGAGATAGGGCATCGGCCCCGGGTTACTATTAATCCTAATAAGAAGTGGCATACACCCTTGCAGATAAAATCAAAATCAGTGATCCTGGATGACCATAAAGGTTAGTATTGCAACAGGAACTGTATAGGCTGTAGCGCGTTTTCTCTAGCGACAGCTGGGCTTTCTTGTTTATCGATACGGCGCAGGGTTCGCAAACGAGGCGGACGTGGAGAATTTCTTCACGCAGCAAAGAGCTCTGGTCGCATTTGGAGCAGTCGTGTTCGACGAGTCGTCGTTTGACGGCGAGCGCGTCCGACACAACGCCAGCCTGACGTACAAGATACGCCTGCGCGCCGAGCAGTACAAAGGCTCGTACGGCGACGGTCCGGTGTCAGGCGGTACGAGGATCGTACCGTCCACCCTGTGGCAGACTTCGCACATGTTCCCGCGACGACCGAGCGTCGGACCCCGCGGAGACATGTACGGTGGCACCAAACCAGGTCAGAACATAATTTAACGACATCATCGCACGCACACTCGCTCACTCAGTTATAACCGTTGACCTCATCATCTTTCAGACGCTTATATATTTCTTCTACTTCTTCTTGGCGAACTCCTGTCAGAGCGTTGCGGTACTGATGACTTGTCGCCAGATGTCCTTATTCTTGGCCTTCCTTCAGGCACTCGTCCAGCCCCAAAGTTCTGGGGCTGGACGTCTTTATCAACTGTTCTGAGAAAGTTGTTCTTGGACGTCCAGCCGGTTTTCTCCAGTCGGGTGGACGGAGCGCGGCGGCTACGATGAGACCGAGACGTCTCGACCGAGACCACATCCCTGCCCTGAAGACGATCTTGTTCTCGCAGTATTAATGTGAACAGCGCGTTAGAAATTTGCAGCAATAATGCGATATATAAATTTGCATTTGACATTTGACATCTGACACCACGCTTAAGCCGTTAGATGAATTTACATGTCATTTGCTATAGTCTAGGTACACTTGTGAGGTTTAACCACACATTGTATTAGATCGGGCCAATAAACACCAAAAAATAGAAAAAATTGGGGCAGGCAGACTGAAATTCCGCAAAAAGATTACTGAGACCCCAAGGATTTACTTAAATGACGCCACTGATTGGGGTTAGACTCCATCCAAAACTTGCATTCGCCTTCTTATGATTCGTTAGGTGAAGGCACCAATGAACGAATTACTTTGGTCGCCTTTCATTATGTTTGGCGTTTGTTTTGCCTCGGCAAATTTTGCCGTTTACTGTTTTTAGACGCGAATAGACTATAGAATTTCAACATTGGTTAGCGTGAATACTTTATTCTTTTGTTGTACAATACTGCCAAGCTGTTCATACTTTAACTAACTATTTGAAGTCTCGTGCAATCCTGATTGACAGTGTAAGATGCTTGGTCACGGTAGACCGTGGTCACGCAGTCTGATGTTTATGGTTAGGCCTATGTTTTGTAATGTTGTGTGCAACTGCAGGCTACTATTACGAAGGGTTCGTGTCGATCCAGCGTGCAGTCGACCTACAGATCATGCTAGAACTGGCCGGCTGGTCAGCCGCGGCTGTGGACGTGAAGCTGAGAAGCTTTCCGTACCCGCCATACACTGATGATAGGTTCATCGTGGTGCTTCAGCTGCAGATGCCGTTCATTATAATGCTCAGTTTCATCGTCACCGCGCCGGTCATCTGCCGAGACGTCGTACTGGAGAAGGAAAAGAAACTAAAAGTGAGTAGATTTTTCTGTCCATTGGCAGGTACGGACAGACACCTTCAACGCAGAACCGTAGAGCCTAGGCCTACTGCAAATTCTCCGCTACCAAAAACTCCGCATTGCGACAAATTTTTCTTTGCCAGAACCCTTGTGACAGAAATCTATACTGACAAAAAATGTCCCTTCTTGTGACAAAAACCTCGTTTGACAAGCCGACTGCAACAAAATCTTTGCGACAAGTCCCCGTTGCAAGAAAACCGCTTACAAATCTCAAGGTTCAAAAAATATAACGACCAAATTAAGTAAAATTGCTCGTTCTTACCACCCCATCACCACTAGACCCAGCAGTCGAAGTAGTGTTCAAAAATTACCGGTAAGATTGGGAATGTTACCGTCGAAAAATATAACGGTAATTTACTACCGAAAATTACCGGTAAATTTACTGGTAATTTACCACTAAATTTCCGGTAAATTACCCATATTTTACCTTTAACAGAAGTGCATCCCGCTGAAAAAGTCTCAGAATAGCTGTTAACATACGTAAGTAGACGACTTTGGCGCTTT
>Ga0056128_1008675_pt1 | contig 12802 bp, 5 predicted proteins | sample WorMetLIZISLAND2_FD_71113 | JGI IMG/M metagenome (GOLD analysis project Ga0056128, IMG submission 71113) | Marine gutless worms symbiont microbial communities from Max Planck institute for Marine Microbiology, Germany - Olavius geniculatus... ...
GGACGTCCCAGGGTTCTGTCGGTTTTCGGAACACACGATTTCTTTATTAGACAGTTTCGTGCCGAAGCGATTACCGCCCTACAAGATACCCGTCAAACTCAGAGATGAAGTTCAAAAACAACTCAATGATTTGGAAAAACAAGGTTTAATTCGTAAGTCCAACAGCCCAATGGCAAGCTCAGTGGTCTGTGTCCTAAAGAGGAAGGATGGGAAGGGAGGAGTACGTTTAGCAGTTGATTACCGTTATGTAAATCGACACACTGTAGCCGAAGCCTACCCACTTCTTGATGTTGCAGACATTGTGCAAGAGGTCGGTAAGGCCCGTTTCATAAGTACCTGTGATGCCACAAGGGAGTACTATCAAACAGCGGTCCGTGAAAAAGATCGTTGTCTACTGCATTCATTTGTGAGTTTGGACTATTCAAATTTACGCGTACACCATTTGGAATGAGGTCCAGTGGTAGTGCATTCGTGCGGGCGATGCAACAGGTTCTGCAGCCCATCCGTAAATTCACTTCATCATTTGTTGATCACGTGTCAGTTTTTTTTCTGAAAACTGCCAGCATCACCTGAAACATACAGAACAATTCTTACAACAAATACGTCAGTCGGGATTCACTTTGAACCTTTGAAAGTATAACTTTGCGTTGAGCGAGGTACTTTTCGTGGGTCAGATCATTGGATCCGGTTCTCGAAGGACCGATCCAGACAAGACCGCTGCAGTAGAGAACATGTCAATACCCGTTAACAAAAAACATGTTAAACTGATACTTGATTTCTTTTCTTATTTTGGGAAATTTATTGCGACTTTGCGCGTAAGGCTTACCATTTGTCAGAGCTTACCAAGAAGAAACGACCTGATGAAGTAATTTGGGGAGCTAAAGAACAACAGGCTTTTAACCGCCTGAAGACTTTGTTAATCAAAGCAGCTTCCGCTCCTCTGGCAATTATGGACTGTAACAAGTCGTTTACAATTTGCGTCGATGCGAGCGACTATGCAGGCGCCGCAGCGGTAACTTAACTAGATAAAAATAATCAGCCAAGGCCGGTGGCTCGTGCAAGTGTTAAATTTAGCCCCACCCAGAGCAAATGGTCTACAGTAGAGAAGGAAGCTTATGCGGCAATTTGTGACTTTCAAAAGTTTCAACGTTGAGTTTTTGGCTGCCCGGTCACGGTATTGTCAGATCATAACCAGTTGAACTTTTTACTCAGGCTTTTCCACGTAGTGCCAAGCTGATGAGGTGGACATTGGCCTTAGCAGAGTTCGATGTTCTCTTCAAGTATAGGGAGAGGAGAAGTAATACTGCGGCGGATTGTCTTTCCCGTATCGGTCCGTGCATCGTGCAAAATTTCCCGCCGATTGGCCGACGGAGCTCGGAAATTACGCGAAGGGAAAAAAGAAAAAAATAAACCGCAGCAATACATAAGTCCGCTCCGCAAGCTATCGCTTGCGGGCGGACTAATAAACATCTGGGCTAAAACATAAGTCCTCCCGAAAACTATCGTTTCGGGGCAGACTGAGTAAAAATTTGGGGCAAAGCCCAACGTGAGTTTGTCCGGCGCCCTAAGTCCGACTGCGGGAAATTAGGGAAAAAATAAAATTTCCCCGGCATCAAAGTCACGTGGCCCGAACTCAAATGCATTGGCATACGCCGAACGGCTTATAACTTTGTTCGTGGTGGGCGTAATTTTACCATTTTTTTTGTCCAACGTCAAAAGATCTTCCTTGTCAATGGCGTTTAGATTTTGTCACTAACTTCATCTATTCCAGAGATATTTGCGCTCAAACTCGAAAGTTATTGAAAATGGCACCGATTTTTGCATGTTTTTTGCCCTCCAAAATTATAAGGAGAGCGATGCTTCCAAAAGTTGTACTTGCGTTAACACCCCAATCTAAAGGCGCGTCAAGTGCCATAGTTTCGTCGGGCTACACTCCTTAACTCCGAAGTTATAAGCGCGCATTTATTACATTTTAAGCCAATTTCTGACCCCTTTTTAAAAAAAAATTGTATGGGGCTTTTAAATAAAAAAAATATTTCGGCCCCTAATTTTTACACGCGCTAGAGAGTGACCAAGTTTTACTAGTCTTACCAAGTCTTACCGGGGACGAGGGCCCCCTTACAACTTTTTTTAAATGGGAGTCAAAAATTGGTTTAAAATGCAATAAATGCGCGTTTATAACTTCGGAGCTAGAAAGTGTAAGAAGACTTGACGTGCCTTTAGGTTAAAGTGTTAACGCAAGTACAAATTTTGGAACATCGTTTCTTTAAAATTTTGGAGTTCAACAAACGTGCAAAATTAAGTACGGTTACGATAACTTTCGAGTTTGACAGCAAATATCTCTGGAACCGAAAAAAGGTAGCAGAAAAATTTAAACGGCATTGACAAAAAATCGTTTTTTTCGGCGTTGAACAAAAAAAAATTTGTGAAATTCCGTCCACTACAAACAAAATTATCAGCGTTCATGTTGTCCTACCCTAAGTCGACAATGCGCGTTCGGCGTATGCCAATGCATTAGAGTATGGGCCACGGGACTTTGATGCCGAAGAAAATTTACTTTCCACTAATTTTCCCCAGTCGGACATAGGGCGTCGGGCGGACTCACGTTGGGCTAAGCTCCAAATTTTTAAACGGCGTTGACGAGAACGATCTTTTCGGCGTTGAAAAAAAAACGTGTGAAATTCGGTCCACCACAAACAAAGTAATAAGCGCTCATGTTGACCTACCGCAAGTCGACAATGCGCGTTCGGCGTATGCCAATGCATTTGAGTTCGGGCCACGTGACTTTGATGCCGGGGAAATTTTACTTCCCTTCGCCATTTTCCCGCAGTCAGACTTAGGGCGCCGGGCGGACTCACGTTGGGCTATGCCTCAAATTTCTAGTTAGTCCGCCCTGAAACGATAGTTTTCGGGAGGACTTATGTTTTAGCCCAGATGTTTATTAGTCCGCCCGTAAGCGATTGTTTGCGGAGCGGACTTATGTATTGCTGCGGTTTCTTTTTTTCTTTCTTTTTTCCCTCGCGTAATCCCCGAGCTCCGTCGGCCAATCGGCGCGAAATTTTGCACGATGCTCGGTACTGCGTTCAGTTTAAAATCCCAGTCCAAAATTTTGGGGCAGCCTTCCCAAAAAATTTTTAGGGGCCAAAAACTTGCAAAATTTGGCACGATTTCGCTCGACTTCGAAGTTCAACGGCGATTGTCTTCGGAGCAGATAAAGATATTCAAAATTGGTGAGTTACTTTTTTGACAGCGATTTTTCCTGCGTTAGGTGAAGCAAGTCTGGTAAAGTTCGTTCCAGTGACTTTGGAAATCTATATGTGGAATTGTACCCACCGAAAGCGCATTTTTTGAAAGACCATATTTCGGCCCCAAGGTGGTGTTGCGCTTCTAAAATTTAACACGCGCTTAAAAATGATTAAGTTTTACTAGCGCATTTTCTACCGTAAACGGGGGCGCCCTCACAATTTTTTTTTAAAAACGGGTCAAAAATTGGCATAAAATGCAATAAATGAGCGCTTATAACTTCGGAGTTAGCGTGTGGAGCCCGACGAAACTTTAACAATTGACGTGACTCTAGGTTGGGGTGTTAAAACAAATACGATTTTGGACGGCATAGCTTTCCCTTTAAAATTTTGAAGGGCAAAATAGGGGCAAAATTTAGTACGTTTTACGAAAACTTTCGAGTTTGACCGCAAATATCTTTAAACTGAATAGAGATATCGACAAGCGGTAAACGGCGTTAAGGTTAATTCCGCGTTGAACAAAAAAATTGTGTAAACTTTAGTCTTCTACGAACTAAGTTATAAGCGCTCATTTTGACCCACCCAAAACGCATTTTTTGAAAGACCATATTTCGGCTCTCAAAGGGTACAGCGCCTCTAAATATTTACACGCGCTAGAGAATTACAAAGTTTTACTAGCGCACTCCCCACCGGGGACGGGAGGTTTTTCTTCCAACTTTTTTCAAAATGGGGGTGTCAAAAATTGGCTTAAAATGCAATAAATGAGCGCCCATAACTTTGGAGTTAGAAAGTGTAGCTTGAGAATGACCAAGTCTTACTAGCGCACTTCTCACCGGGAACGGGGGTCCCCTTTACAATTTTTTTAAAAAGAGAATCAAAAATTGGCTTAAAATGCAATAAATAAGCGCCTATAACTTCGAAGTTAGAGGGTATAGCCCGACGAAAATTTGGCAAACTTTGGCACTTGACGCGGCTGTAGGTTGGATGTTAACGCAAGTACAATTTTTGTGTTTACCGCCCACCTTAAAATTTGGGAGAGCAAAAAACGTGCAAAATTTAGTACGTTTTACGAAAACTTTCGAGTTTGACCGCAAATATCTCTGAACTAGATAGAGATATCGACAAAAAGTAAAAAGCGTTATCAAACACAATTAATTTTGCGTTGAAATAAAGAAATTGTGTAAATTTCGGTCATTCACGAACTGAGTTATAAGCGCTCATTTTGACCCACCCAAAGCGCATTTTTCGGAAAACCATATTTCGGCCCCTAAAGGGTGCAGCGCCCCCAAATTTTTACATGCGTCAGAAAATGACCAAATTTTACTAGCGCACCCCCCACCTTTTTACAACTTTTTTAAAAGTGAAATCAAAAATTGGCTTAAAATTTAATAAATGAGCGCCTATAACTTCAGAGTTACGTGGTGTAGTCCGACGAAACTTTGGCACTTGACGCGCCTCTAGGTTGAGGTGTTAACGCATGTACAACTTTTTGGGGGCTCAACCCCCTATAAAATTTGGGAAGGCAAAAAATGTTTAAAAATCGGTGCGATTTACGACAACTTTCGGGTTTGAGCGCAAATATTTCTGGAAACGATGAAGATAGCGACATAATCTAAACGGCGTTCACGAGGACAATTTTTTCGGCGTGGAAAAAAAAACTAGTGAAATTCCGTCCACCACAGACAAAGTCATAAGCGCTTATGTTAACCTACCGTAAGTCGACAATGCGCGTTCGGCGTATGCCAATGCATTTGAGTTCGGGCCACGTGACATTGATGCCGGAAAAATTTTACCCCGTCCTCTTATTTCTTCCAGTCGAACTTAGGACGCCGAGCGGACTCACGTTGGGCTTTGCCCCAAATTTCTAGTTTTTTTCTCGCGCGAAATTTCCGAGATGCGTAGAACGATTGGCGTAAAATTTTGCACGATGGTCAGTACTAGGCCCAGTTTTATGATGCCCGTCCAAAATTTTAGAGGAACCTCCCCCAAAAAAATTTCAGGGACCAAAAACATGCACAATTTGGCCCGATTTCGGTCGACTTCGAAGTTCGGCGGCAAATATCTCCGAAACGGATAAAGATATTCAAAATCGGTGAATTACTCCATCGACTGCGATTCCTCCCGCGATAGGCTATTCAAAATCGGTGAGTTACTTGTTTGACAGCGATTTATCCCGTTTTAGGCAAAATAAGTCTGGTAAAGTTCGGTCCAGTGACCTTGGAGATCTTTATGTTGAATTGTACCCACCGAAAACGTATTATTTGGAAGAACCTTTTTTGGTCCCTAGGGGGTGCTACGCTTCCATATTTTCGCACGCGCTAGAGAATGACAAATCTTACTAGAGCATTTCTCACCGCGGACGGGGGCCCCCTTACAACTTTTTTCAAAGAGGGATCAAAAATTGGCTTAAAATGCAATAAATGCGCGCTTATAACTTTGGAGTTAGGGAGTGTAGCCGGACCAAACTTTAGCACTTGACGTGTCTTTAGGTTACGGTGTTAACGCAAATTTAACATTTGGGGATTTTTTTGGGGTTATTTTTTTCCGAATATTGCGTTTTCGGTTGGTACAATTTCAAATGTTTATTTCCAAGGTCACTGGACCGATTTTCACCGGACTTGCTTTGTCTAACGCGGGAGAAATCGTTGTCGAAACAGAAACTCACTGATTTTGAATATCTTCATCTGCTTCGGAAATATTCGCCGCCGAACATTGAAGTCAACCAAAATAGAGCCAAATTTTGCATGTTTTTGGCTCCTGAAATTTTTTTGATGTGTGTCTTCCAAAATTTTGGACTGGCATTATAAAACTCAAGTTACTGTTAACCATCGTGCGAAATTTCACGCCGGTCGACCCACGCAACTCGGAGATTTCGCGCGGGAAAAATAAAAAAATAGAAATTTGGGGCATAGCCCAACGTGAGTCCGTTCGGCGCCCAAAGTCCGATTGGGGAGGGAAACTTAGAGGGAAAGGGGTAAAATTTCCCAGGCATCAAAGTCAAGTGGCTTGAACTAAAATGCATTGGTATACACCGAACTCGCATTGGCGACTTAGGGTAGATCAACATGGGCGCCTATAACTTTGTTCGTAGTTGACCGAATTTTACAATTTTTTTTTGTTCAACGACGATTGGAACTTTCTCGTCAACGCCGTTTAGATTTTGTCGCTATCTTCATTGGTTCCAGAGATATTTGCGGTCAAACATAAAAGTTGTCGTAAAACGTATTAAATTTTGGACGTTTTTTGCCTTCCTTAATTTTAAAAGGGCGGTAACCCCCAAATGTTAAATTTGCGTTAACACCGTAACCTAGAAACACGTCAAATGCCAAAGTTTTGTCCGGCTACACGCCCTAAGTCTGAGTGGGGGGAAATTAAGGGGGAATAATATTTCCACGGCATCAGTGTCACGTGGGCCAAACTCAAATGCATTGGCATACGCCGAACGCGAATTGTCGATTTACGGTAGGTCAACATAAGCGCTTATAACTTTGTTTGTGGTTGACGAAATTTCACAAGTTTTTTTTCAACGCCAAAAAAGCGTTTTCGTCAACGCCGTTTAGATTATTTTGCTATCTTCATCGTTTCCAGAGATATTTGCGCTCAAACTCGAAAGTTGTCGTAAATCGCACCAATTTTTGAACGTTTTTTGCTTTCCCAAATTTTAAAGAAAAGGGAGTTCCAAAATGTTGTACATGCGTTAACACCTTAACCTAGAGGCGCGTCAAGTGCCAAAGTTTCGTCGTGCTAAACCCTCTAACTCCGAAGTTATGGGCGCTCATTGATTACATTTTAAGCCACTTTTTAACTCCCCTTTGAAAAAAGTTGTAACTAGGCCCCCGTTCCCGGTGGGGGGTGCGCTAGTAAGAATTGGTCATTCTCTAGCGCGTGTAAAAATTTGATGGCGCAACATTTCTTAAGGGCTGAAATATGTCTTCCGAAATATGCGTTTTTGGTGGGTATAATTCAACATCGAGATCTCCAAGTTCACTGGATCCACCTTCACCAAACTTGTTTTGCCTAACGCGGGAGGAACCGCTGGCCAAAAAGTAACTCACCGATTTTGAATATCTTTTTACCTTTCGAAGATATTCGCCGCCGAACTTCGATGTCGTCCGAAATCGGGCCAAATTTTGCATGTTTTTGGCCCTTGAAATTTTTTTTGGGGTGTGCTCCCAAAAATTTTGGACCGGCATTATAAAACTCGGCCCAGTATTGACCATCGTAAATAATTTCACGCCAATCGGCGAACGCATCTCAGAGATCTCGCGCGGGAAAAAAAATAAAACATTTGGGCTAAAATATAACTCCTCCTGAAAACTACCGTTTCCGGGTGAACTAATAAAACATCACGCGTAAAACATAAGTCCGCTCCGCAAGCTATCGCTTACTCGCGGACTAATAAACATCTAGGCTAAAACATAAGTCCTCCCGAGAACTATCGTTTCCAACGAGAGTCCGCCCGGCGCCCGAAGTCCGACTGCGGGAAATTATAAGAGGGGGGTAAAATTTTCAAGGCATCAAATCACGTGGTCTAAACTCAAATGCATTGGCATACGCCGAACGCGCATTGTCGACTTAAGATAGGTCAACGAGCGCGCTTATAACTTTGTTCGTGGTGGTCGGAATTTCACAATTTTTTTTTCCAACGCCAAAAATTTTTTTTCGTCAATGCCGTTTAGATTTTGTCACTAACTTCATCGATTCCAAAGATATTTGCGTTCAAACTCAAAAAATTGTTGAAAATCGCACCGATTTTTGCATGTTTTTTTGTTTTCCAAAATTATAAGGAAAGCGGTTTCCCCAAAAGTTGTACTTGCGTTAACACCCCAATCTAGAGGCTCGTCAAGTGCCAAAGTTTCGTCGTGCTACACTCCCTAATTCCGAAAATATAAACGCGCATTTATTGCATATTAAGCCAATATTTGACACCCGCTTTTAAAAAAAAATTATAAAAAAGGCTCCCCGTTGGAAAATGCGCTTGTAAGACTTGGTCATTTTCTAGCGTGTGTAAAAATTTGGGAGCGCAGCACCCTTTAGGGGCCGAAATATGGTCTTCCAAATAATGCGTTTTGGTGAATCAAAATGAGCGCTTATAACTTGGTTCGTAAAAGACCAAAGTTTACACAATTTTTTTTGTTCAACGCCAAAAGGATTTTTAGCGTCAACGCCGTTTAGATTTTGTCGCTATCTTCATTGGTTCCAGAGATGTTTGCGGTCAAACTTGAAGGTTGTCGTAAAACGTACTAAATTTTGGACGTTTTTTGTACTCCCAGATTTTAAAAGGGCGGTGACCCTTAAATGTTTAATTTGCGTTAACATTGTAACCTAAAGACACGTCAAGTGCCAAAGTTTCGTTGGGCTACACCCTCTAACTTCGAAGTTATAAGCGAGCATTTATTGCATTTTAAGCCAATTGTTGACCCTTTTTTTGAAAAAAAAATTGTAAGGAAGGCACCCGTTTGCGGTGTGAGATGCGCTTGTAAGACTTGGTCATTTTTTTTAGCGCATGTGAAAATTTGAAGGCGCAGCATTTCTTAGGGGCCGAAATATGTTTTTTTTCGAATAACGCGTTTTTTTCGTAGGTACAATTCAACATCGAGATCTCCAAGGTCACTAGAAAGAACTTCGCCAGTCTTGTTTCATTCAACGCGGGAAAAATTGCTGTCATACGAGTAACTCACCGATTTTGAATACTTTCATCCGTTTCGGAGACATTCGCCACCAAACTTCGAAGTCGACTATATCGAGCCAAATTTTGCAGGTTTTTAGCCGTTAAAAATTTTTTGTCGAGGCTACTCTAAAATTTTGGACCGGCATTATAAAACTCAGCCTAGTGCAGACCACCGTGCAAAATTTCAAGCCAGTCGGCCTACGCATCTCGGAGATCTCGCGAGGAAAATATTAAAAACTAGAAATTTGGGGCAAAGCCCAACGTAAGTCCGCCCGGCGCCCTAAGTCCAACTGGAGGGAAAATAGGGGGAAAAGGGTAAAATTGGCAAGCATCAAAGTCCCATGGCCTGAACTCAAATGCATTGGCATGCGCCGAACGCGCATTGTCGACTTACGGTAGTTTAACATGAACGCTTATAACTTTGTTCGTAGTGGACGGAATTTCACAATTTTCAAAGCCGAAAAGATCGTTCTCGTCAACGCCTTTAGATTTTGTCGCTATCTTCATAGGTTCCAGAGATATTTTCGCTGAAACTCGAAAGTTGTCGTAAAACCTACCAAATTTTGCACGCTTTTTGCTCTTCCAAATTTTTATAAAACGGTGCCCCCTAAAAGTTGTATGCGCGTTATCACCCCCATCTGGTAGCACGACAAGTGGCAAAGTCTCATAAAGCTATTCCATTTGGCTTCAGAGATCCTTCGTTTAGAACGCTACATTTTAAGCCAATTTTTGACCCTCTTTTAAAAAAATTTGTAAGGAAAACCCCCGTCCCCGGTGGCGAGTGCGCTAGTAAGACTTGGTTATTCTCTAGCGCGTGTAGAAATTTGGGGGCGCAACACCCCCTAGGGGCCGAAATATGGTCTTCCGAATAATACGTTTTCTATGGGTACAATTCCACATCTAAATCTCCAAGGTCACTGGACCGAACTTTACCGGACTTGTTTCGCCTAACGCGGGAGTAATCGGTGTCGAAGGAGTAACTCACCGATTTTGAACATTTTTATCCGTTCCGGAGATATTCGCCGCCGAACTTCGAAGTCGACCGAAATCGGGCCAAATTTTGCATGTTTTTAGCCCTTGAAGTTTTTTTTGGAGTGCGCCCCTTAATCTCGGAGATATCGCGCGAGAAATATAAATAAACATCACGGCCAAAATATAAGTTTTTTTGAAAACTATCGTTTTCGGCGGACTAGCTAGAAATTTGGGGCAAAGCCCAATGTGAATTCGCTTGGCGTCCTAAGTCTGACTGGGGAAAATTAGTGGGGGGGGGGTAAAATTTCCCCGGCATCAAAGTCCCGTGGCCCGAACTCAAATGCATTGGCATACGCCGAACGTTTATTGTCGACTCAGGGTAAATCAACATGAACGCTTATAACTTTGTTCGTCGTGGACAGAATTTCACAAATTTTTTTAACGCCAAAAAGATCGCGTGCGTCAATGCCGTTTGGAATTTGCCGCTATTTTCATCGATTTTACAGATATTTGCTGTCAAACCCGAAAGTTGTCGTAAAACGTACTAAATTTTGCACGTTTTTTGCACTTTCAAATTTTAATGGGGCAGTGCCCCTAAAAGTTGTACCCGCGTTACCAACCTCGTCTAGCAGAACGTCACGTGGCAAAGTCTCAAGAAGCTACACCTTTTGGCTCCAATGATATTTCGTCCAGTACGCTACATTTTAAGCCAATTTTTTACTCTTCTTTGAAAAAAGTTGAAAGAAAGGCCCTTGTTTCCGGTGGCGGGTGCGCTAGTAAGACTTAATCATTCTTTACCGCGTTGTAAAAATTTGGGGGCGCAGCACCCCCTAGGGGCCGAAATATGGTCTTCCGAATAATACTTTTTCGGTGGGTACAATTCCACATCTAAATCTCCAAGATCACTGGACCGAACTTCACCGGACTTGCTTCGCCTAACGCGGGAGTAATCGGTGTCGAAAGAGCAACTCATCGATTTTGAAAATTTTCATTCGTTCCGGAGATATTCGCCGCCGAACTTCAAATTCGACCGAAAGCGTTCCAAATTTTGCATGTTTTTAGCCCCTAAATTTTTTTGGGGGTGTGCCTTCCAAAATTTAGGACCGGCATTATAAAATTCAGCCTATTGCTGACCATCGCGCAAAATTTCACGCTGGTCGGCCCACGTAACTCAGAGATCTCGCGCGGAAAATATAAAAAACTAGAAATTTAGGGTAAAGCCCAACGTGTGTCCGCCCGGCGCTCTAAGTTCGATTGGATGAAAATTAGGGGTAGGATTAAAATTTCCCCGGCATCAAACTCACGTGGCCCAAACTCAAATGCATTGGCATACGCCAAACGCGCATTGGCGACTTAGGGTAGGTCAACATGAGCGCCTATAACTTTGTTCGTTGTTGACAGAATTTCACCATTTTTTTTGTTTAACGCCGAAAGAAACCTTCTCGTCAACGCCGTTTACATTTTTTCGCTATTTTCATCGGTTTCAAAGATATTTGCGGTCAAACACGAATAAACCGCAAAATTAACCTTGTTTGATAACGCCGTTTACCGCTTGTCGATATCTTCATCCAGTTCAGATATATTTGCGGTCAAACTCAAAAGTTTCCGAAAAAAAGAACTAAATTTTGCAACTCTTTTGCCTATCCAAATTTTAAAAGGGGAAAACGGTGTGTGGTATGCGGTGGTCAAAATTTCACATTTTTTTTTGTCTAACGCCAAAAAATCTTTCTCGTTAATGCCGTTTAGATTTTGTCACTAACATCATCGATTCCAGAAATATTTGCGCTCAAACTCGAAAGTTGTTGAAAATCGCACCGATTTTTGCATGTTTTTTGTGCTTCAAAATTATAAAAGAAGCGGTTTTCCCAAAAGTTGTATTTGCGTTAACACCCCAATCTAGAAGCTCGTCAAGTGCCAAAGTTTCGTCGGGCTACACTCTCTAGTTCCGAAGTTATAAGCGCGCATTTATTGCATTTTAAGCCAATATTTGACATTCGCCTTTGAAAAAAGTTGTAAGAAAAACCACTTGTTGGGGAATGGGCTAGTAAGACTTGGTGATTTTCTAGCATGTGTAAAAATTTGGAAGCGCAGCACTCTTTTTGGGGCTGAAATATGGTCTTCCGAATAATGCGCTTTGGTGGGTCAAAATGAGCGTTTATAACTTGGTTCGTAGAAGACCAAAGTTTACACAATTTTTCTTTGTTCAACGCCGAAAGGATTTTTAGTGTCAACGCCGTTTAGATTGTGTCGCTATCTTCATCGGTTCTAGAGATGTTTGCGGTCAAACTTGAAAGTTGTCGTAAAACGTACTAAATTTTGGACGTTTTTTGTACTCCCAAATTTTAAAACGGCGGTGACCCTTAAATGTTTAATTTGCGTTAACACCGTAACCCAGAAACACGTCAAGTGCCAAAGTTTCGTCGGGCTACACTCTTTAACGTTGAAGTTATAAGCGCGCATTTATTGCATTTTAAGCCAATTGTTGACCCCCCTTTGAAAAAAATTGTAAGGAAGGCACCCGTTCGCGGTGTGGAATGCGCTAGTAAGATTTAATCATTTTCTAAAGCGTGTGAAGATATGGGGACGCAGCACTTTTTAGGGGCCGAAATATGTTCTTTTGAATAACGCGTTTTTGGTGGGTACAATTCAACATCGAGATCTCCAAGGTCACTGGTCCGAACTTTACCGGACTTGTTTCGTTCAACGCGGGAGAAATTGCTGTCATACGAGTAACTCACCGATTTTGAATACCTTCATCCGTTTCGGAGATATTCGCCACCGAACTTCGAAGTCGACTATATTGAGCCAAATTTTGCAGGTTTTTGGTCCTTAAAAATTTTTTGTCGAAGCTACTCCAAAATTTTGGATTGGCATTATAAAACTCAGCCTAGTGCAGACCACCGTGCAAAATTTCAAG
>Ga0056128_1008676_pt1 | contig 12801 bp, 10 predicted proteins | sample WorMetLIZISLAND2_FD_71113 | JGI IMG/M metagenome (GOLD analysis project Ga0056128, IMG submission 71113) | Marine gutless worms symbiont microbial communities from Max Planck institute for Marine Microbiology, Germany - Olavius geniculatus... ...
GGGAGTAAAAGGGGAAGGGAAAAGGGAGGGAAGGACAAATTAGGGAATGGAGGGAAGAGAGACGAGGCTTCCTATTAAAATTTCTGGCTATGCCACTGGGGCACGTCCTCCCCTAAATTGTTCAGCAATCATCTTGTAGGAAAATTCTCGTCTAGAATGCAAAATATGAGGCTGAAAGATCTTATTTTGAGAAAAATTAAGGTTAAAATTAACATTTAAAGTACCCTGTTAGAAATATGCAGTGTCTGCTGGAAAATTGGATTTTTTTAAAAATTTTAATACATAATTCACTGCACTTTGGTGACTATAAGTTATTTCATCTAAACAAAAACAAAATCATCCACAGCCACTACACCACTTGCTTTACAGTATTCTCTGGACCTTGGGTTTGCCTAATTTGTCCTGAGGCAAATTCAAGCAGCATGTTCATACAAACAATATCCTCCTGCAGACTAGAAAATATTGTGATCTGTTTTTCGTGGCTTCCTAAATTCTCTGTATAAGAGTTGTGTGGGTTTCATAATTTGTATGATACAGTGGGCGACTTAACTTTTTGACTCAGACTTTTGCTGAGCCTAAAGTTCAGTCTCAAAAAGTGAAGTGATTTCAAAAGTTTGGTCTAAGTAGACCAGAGTTTAGCCGAACTGACCTGGGTAAAGTCGGTTCGATTTGCATGGAAGAGATAGCTTTAGCCCTTAGGGCTTAACTTTCGCTGAGCCTGAATCCACTTCAACTTTCGGCTTTAGCTGAGTGAAAACATGACGACTATTTAGTCCTATACGTAAGGACTGGACAGTTTCGTAAATTAAAGCAGTCTGGTACCAAAAATAAACACCGTAATGAATACACAGTCACGCATGACGTTACATAATTATGGCATTTGCATGCCGGCACAATTAAATAAGCAAGTCCAGCGTAACTGGTTGATTTATTTCCTGTTAGGTTTACCTGTTTTTCCACCATTTTTAATCGTTTTGGCCTAAGTCAGTAGACTTCGACCAAAGTTTAGTTGAACTGTGGTCTAAGTACTGACTTTAGCGTTCAGCTTTAGCTTTAGGCTCAGCGAAAGTCTAAGTCAAAAAATGAAGTCGCCCAGCATGTCCTCAGTCATAAAGGAGCTATCAATGCATTTCTCATTGAATCATCAAAGATGAATTCTATTGGACCTATTTACAGCATCAATGCAACTGGATACTTGTATCAACTAAATCATGCCTATCTCTCGGTCAAATTTAACTCTATAACACAATAATTAAACTGCACAAATGATGAAGGACAAAATCAAACACATTTAATAGTGATAATAATAATAACAATAATAATACTAATGACACAGAGGATAAAGCCAGGTTCAGTACAAGAGATCAGTTAACACTTTATCATGGCTGCGGTCGAGATATACGCTCGCTCCGTTCGTTGTTGCTTATTTCTGAACAGTGGAACATACTAAATGCTATCTATCAGCGACTTTAACCATTACACAGCAGGTAAAATAGGCAGTGACACTTTATCAAATCCGACACTTACGCTAACATAAACAGGTGTTGCTAACTATTTTAAGCACTTTTTTGCAAGACTAGAAGTTATGTATGCATTAGAGTTAATAACATTACCATAATTGCATAATTACCATCCACGCCTACGATTCGAACCTCTGTTTTGACATATGGCATGTTACAAATGCAGACTACTTACTTACTTACTTAATTGCGGATAACTACAATGTCGTGTTTGAGGCCTCACGTTCACGGACCATGCAAGCTGAAAAGGGCCAAAAACAACCAAAAGCGTGCATTATAATTCTGGAAAAAGTAAAAATCTAACAAGGGAACAAGAGCACTAAACAAACACATGGCACTGACTTTTAAACACATGACAATGACTGCTGCCATACAAAGTGACTTGCAACTAATGCAATTACAGTAAGCAGTGGCAGTGATGATTGCCAACGGCGAGCCCACTGCTCGATCATACGCTAACTCACACAAATGACAGAGGTGGCAATGGTGAAGAAATGATGACTGTAGAAATCTGCTAAAATAGCAAATTAACAAACTTAGTATGACAATGGTTAAAAAGGTAAAACATGTCCTCATGTTCAGTCATTGAACCAAAAAAATAAACAATAGTGAAAACCATGCATTGAATAACATCCATAGTTATTGTAAAACCCAAAGAAAAACAGTTACTTCATAATTTCACTAGGTTAAACGACACTATCAAGTTATTTGAATTGGATAATCTGCATCTCGTTTATATTAGAAAAAAAATTTGGATTCATTTCTGGTGACCCAATCCGAATGAATAATTATCGGAGGAGATATACAATTAGTGCAGATGCCAACGTCCATCAACATTCACGTCAATGGCTACAGCTAAACGGTGCCGGTTGACAACAGAATAATGCAGACGTGTTCACACATGCTCTGGACACTGAAGTTACTGAACTTTCTTCACCGAGTTGTGACTGTCGGAATTGAGTCGCTTCACCAGAGTGTAAACATAACTGAAGTGCTGCAACACACATCCAACAACATGAAACAATGACAAAACAAAATCTATAGAGCATACACGAGCTGGCTCATCACTTTGAGCTGGTGAGGGTTAAACCCAAATAAGCTAGCATAGAAGCATACAACCCAAGTCGATCAGATGACTGGCACCGTCGACAGCCTTTAACGGGCTAAGTCAGCATATGTCAGCAATCCTGGATCTACTGTTACACAGAAATGGACATTTCTCACTTAATGGCAGCTGTAACAATCACCCCTAACACTAGGGAGAGAGCCAGGCTAACTTGGTCTCTTGGGTGGCTTGGCCAAATACCAGGATACTCTACATGCAAAAGGTCATCCATCCCAGTACTAAGCAATCCCAGTCAACATAGGTTAACTTTGTTACCAGTAAGCCACCAGCATAAAACCACAAGCCATGCCATAAAGGAAAAGCAGTCCAGTCATAGATATGAGAGCCGATTCAGATCTGCAGACAATCAGTCTGAATGGACAATCATAAACCTAACAACAGGCTGCTGTTACTTTCTACGATGCTCACAATTACCTTCCTAGCCACACATGCAGAACCATCCTTCGGCCAGTATCAAATTATATGCTTCGCATGCACGAGTCGTTATAAAGCAGCAGAACAGCCAGAAGTCAGCCCAGAAACCTTTCTAGCAATGCTGAAAACTGAAAAAATGGCTATGATATTCTAGACAAGCTTTCGCTTTTGTTTCCAGACAGACCGAATGACTAGACAAATAGTCTTTTGAGCGAACTACCAGAATCATGATTATTAATGAGAAAGAGAAGAAATATAACAATATAAATAAATGATCAAAATGTACAAACCTGTACAATGAAATAGATGAATGCCAAATAAGCACCAATTGCAATGCCCAAGAACAGATCAAAAGCAGCTGGCTTCACGCTGTAATCACAACAACAAAATAAAAAATATTCCACCATATTGTATTTCCAATTCACACCCAAACATTAGTTTTATTTAAAATAGCAACCATACATAAGACCATACATAACAGCACATATAAAATCCAAAAAGAAAGATTAAGATTATGCTTGTCTATCAGTTGCTAAATACAAAAAAATGTCACTGGCAAGGAATATATTTACTATAACTATTAGAAAACTAAATAAATGCTAAGAAACTAAGAAACTAAAAGACATAAGTTGAGATAATGAAGCAAGTGCCTACCCGTACGCATTCATAGTGTACTCAGCTCCACTGTAGAACATGCATTCAGGATCTCTGCCAACAATCAGCAACAAGAAGCTTCACAATCCTGACGTACGTGATATGCACTCATGACAAAAACTCATCAGCATCAATCTTTAATCAAAACACTTGTAACTTTGCGAGTTATCTTGGATACAATCGGACAGATCCAGTAAAATGCAAACATTTCAGTGGAGGAAATTACAGTACTAATTAAGTAAATAAGTAATTTATATAATGCGTTAACCATAATAACCTCTAACACACTCAATGCGCTAGTAGAACGAGAAGTAAAAATGTGTCGTTGTTGTAGTAGCCCACCTTCCAGACCCGCGGGGGGCGAGACTTGGCTGGTCCACAGCCGAAAACCCAATGGCAAGATAGAAGGGGGAGTGTGTCGACGGACTTTGCAACCACATCATTTGGATGCAGCTGTTGGAAACACCTCCTAAAGGCTCCATCTTCAGATCCCAAAAAATGTATTAGATACAGTGACTGACTGACCGTTTGTCAGGCTTGAATGCATGCCTTCGTACGTCCTTGAGATGTCTGGTTAATGCATGTTCCAACGTAAGGACAACGTCGCTGTCCCTACCAAGGAGTTGGGCAGCACGTGGGTGGCTGGACAGGTAGTCCATCCAGGCCGACATTAGCTCTTCATTCACACTCTAACAATACATCACCAGTCTACACCAGTAGCGTCATGGCAAAGAAAAAGATGTGGGCAACTGCTCACCATAAATTTTTGGCTGTCAGAAAAGCTTTTTGTCTGAAAAATTTTCATCCAAATTTGTAGCTGAGAACCCAAACTTCAGAAAATTTAGGGGCAAATGTGGAATTTTAAGCACCCATAGTCTCGCACGTCGGAAGTTAGCAACTGTCGTCAGAATTCTGCCGGAAAGATGGAGTGTCTGTCGGAAAACTGCAACTTCCTGCTCTGCCTACTTTTCAACCCACAATTCCACTGATCAACGCAGCAGTATTATAAATCAAACAATTAATCAATAAATGCAGTAAATCAGGAAAAACAAGAAACGCAACAAATAGAGAACCTGCAAATTGCAATAAAACAAAAAGAATGGACCTAAGAAATGATATAATAAACTGAAATGACAGATTCTGAACAGATGCTTTATCCTAATATAACAGATGTCATGCGAAAGACAACAACTAAATCAAGTTGAAGTTTTGTACTAATCTGCTGTTTGTATTTCACCATACAAGGTCAACTCTATAACACCCTTGAATGCAACCAGGCAGTTCAGCTACTTCGAGATACAGCTTAACCTAAGCTAACATGGAATAACTACCCATTACAGAAAAAAATGCATTAACTATTAGAAAATCATAAGAAAAAAACCAGATTTAATGCAAAATGGCAAGCCTACCAATCCGTTGGTGAAGAGCTGTGGCATATCAACCTCTGTCAAGTTGTAGATTTGCCGTGCAATGGACTCGGCAATTATTCTGATGTTGCTTGACAATGCCACAATGTCCACTGTTTCCCTGCCAAACACACAGCAGAAGAAAGTCATGATTTACTTATTAGTTTATTTATTTATTATGCGTCACATGCAAATCATCACAGAATCACAAGAAACATTGATAACACTGAATGGACATATTGCAATATTGCAATAGGACAGTCGCAAAATGTACACTAATTGCATGAATGTATAATAGTATAATACAAAAAGTAATTGTTGTTTACTGTTACTCAAGAGACAAAAAGACATCCAGCCTACAAAAAGGCATCCAACTTGCGAAAAACCTGCTGTAGCGATCACAAAAACTTAGCCTAACTTGGATGATCAGGCTGCATAATGCTGGCCACTTAAACTAGTTCTAGTCATGGTAGTCACATTAGGAGTTTCTTTTAACAAAATGTGCTAATACATTTTACTTCTTAACTTACTTGGGTGCCCTAAATCTGCTTACGCTGACACTGGAACATATAAACCATTAACTTACTTGCTTACTTACTTCCTTAGTAGGCACAATAGTTTTTAAAATGTGAAAGTGGCAATAATTTGTCCGAGCCAGAGTGATGGATTGATCTAAGACTGTTCCGAGCGTAATAACGGACCGAGTGTCAAGGATGGTGTTGCGTTGGATGGCCCTGTGACTGTTGAAATGTGAGACAGTGAACGCTGGGAGTCTGCGGATGCTGAATCGCTCATGCTCCCATGCCAGGTAGTCGTCAGCCAGATTGATCTTCTTGTGAACCATCTCCACATTCACAGCTTGGCTTCTTGAAGACTGGCCAGCCGACTCTAGACTCTGTACACGACAAGTTTCCACACGACTTTCCACAGCTCTGAAATCACAGATATAACCTGAATAAAAAATAAAACATAAGACAGCACTGTGCGATTCGTACGTCACCTGACCATGAGTTGTAATGTAAATTTGACTGGGAGCTCTGGCCCCAAAATCTTGCATTCCAATGAGGGAAAGAGGGGATGCTGTCAGTGCATTAATTCCACGTTACTTTGAAGTACACAAATAATCCCTGCCTACAGTTATCAATGTTGTTTATTATATCAAAAACAGCATAGGAACATACATCAACAACATGAGCATACCTTCAGCAAGAAATCGATGGCTGAATCATTCTTTGGTGGTTTTGAGACATGCACAAACAGCTCTGAGCCGGAACCAATGGAGTCCAGACACATGACATACGCAACATCAGACAGCAGGCCGGACTCTGCAATGTATGAAATAACAACAAACAGAACATCGTCTTCATTATGTTGTCAACAGCAGATAGGATGTTTTGCTGTACTAACCTCGATATATCAAAATCAATGCAACAGAAAATAAAGATTTTGTCAAGTTACATCTTTACAGCTTGCAGCACTCATGACAAAGGGTGAAGTCAAGTTTTGCTGAGACTAGTCGAAGACTGAAATCTGATATACTTGGCTAAGACTTTGGTCTTAAGACATCTGTCTTAGCGAAACTTGACCTCGCCCTGTGTTGTGATTACTCAGCAGTCAGCAGTGCACACTGAGAATACTAACAGTATAATCATGTAATACCAGAGTTTAGAGTGGCTATCAAACAGTATGAAATGCCACCAATACTGACCACCACTTTCGATCTGATCATCAAGCCATCGCTTGGTGCCCTGATAGTTGAACTTGCCGGCTCCAGTCAGCAGAAACAACATGTTGTATCTGTAGCAGCAAAACAGCAGCAATACGTCTATGCAACAAAGTCTTAATGTCAACATTAGCAGTCAAATCACAGAAACAGTATGTTACTACTTGTATCTGTAGCACCATAACAGCACCAATGTCCAGGATCTTACACTGTCAATGAAACTGCAGCCTACCAAACACGTCACCGACCCATTCATAAACTTAAACTGCAAAAAGTAGTAATAGTAGCACTATAAGTGAACAACAATGTTTACAGTGCCGTCATCATGGCACTGCCAGTGCGAGAGTTCACCAAGTTCATCAGATAAATATAGCACAATCACGGGCCATGTAACCTGATATCCTATGGCAACAAGGACTGGCAGCCTTGCCACACAAATGAATTCAATAGGTTAACTTTCAAGAGGATTTCAAATGAATGAATGAATGAAAAGAAAGCGGCACCAACACAAACCTGGCATGACTGCGAGAACTTGCATAGAGCTTGGCAAAGAGTCTGGCCAGCTCTAGCAACGCTACGACACCACTTCCATTTGAGTCTGCCCCGAATGACAACGACTGCACACAACATCAAATACTAACAAGCTATCACACAAAGGCTTTACAAACAGAACTCACATTTATCGTTTATTACATCGATGATTGAATTTAATGCAGCTGCAGCAGCTCTTGTACAATTTCTCAGCGTCAAAATCTGGATGAAACTACTCTGCAATCTGCATGTTCTTGATAGATTCAATGCAACAGTGATCTGGCCATACCACATGCCTATCTTCTCTTACCTAATAGATTTACACTGACCTAGCCTTCTAGAAACACTATGTTCCCGGTTTTCTCTCTTGAAGTTCACAAAGCTTCTGATATGACCTTTCCAACCAATGGGACAATGGGGATGCACACTGGGCACATCAGTGGCTTTAGCACTGAGTGTAAGCTCACCCAAAAGTAAAGGAAGTTAAAAAAGGCTCTCATGCAATAAATCAACTAATATACAGATCTTCCAGTCACAGCAGAATGCATGCCAAAAAACAAACTGTAAGAAAATTTACCGGAGCCACTCCAAAAGCATCGTAGTGAGCAGCAATAGCAACAGTTGGAAGCTGTTCTTCAATACCATAACCAACCAACTTTCCCTGTTCAGCCAGGAACACACAAATGTCAGGTGACGAACTGGTAGCTCTAGGCAACAAACCCTAAATCGTGACTACATCCAGCTTTCTCCAGACACAGGAAATTAACTAAAAAACAGGTTAAATGTGCAAATTAAAACATTCAGCTTTTGCAGACATCACAAAAAGCAACACTACCAACTATTCCATGTTTACCACTACCATGTTACCAACCTCACATTGGGGTGCATCTGTCGTGTACCCCTTTTCTGTAAACATTGTTTTTCATTGTAAGACCAATAGTCTTTAAACTAGACTAATACTCTTTAAACTGACAATCTTGCGATTTGTTGCATGGTCTGAAAACAATGTTCTTTGAGAAGACTAGAACTGAAGTGAGTGGCAAACAGTTGAAAACTTCAGTTGCTGCATGTATAACATTTCATAGTGTATCTCTAGCTATGAGCTACAGTCACAATAAAAAGTTTTTTTTCTTCAGTTACAATGGTACTCTTTGACATGTAACAGACTGATAATAGTCACAGAAAGCTTTTAAACTTTTCAATATTTTTGGTTAGTATTTTGCAGAAGAAACCAGGCAATATGAAATTAGCCACATCACAAAAATCATGGTACATTGTTCATGTTGCCCCATTCCCCACCCTTCATGAAATGGCAATGTGGGAAGGAAGTGAAAGGGTTCCCCTCTCCCCAAATTTCAGCAAGCCTAAGTTACACCAAAATTTACCTGAAGGTTGACAATCTGGAAGTCATTAAGAGCCTTTGGCTGAGAACCTGTCACAATAAACTGGAAGCCATTTGACAACACTGAACCAATTATAGCTGCAATGCAATGACACAGCACAGCAATGAGTAAGTGCTTGCAAAATTTCACCCACTTCAAAATTAATAATGAGGAACTACTGCGCAATGTGCAGTGCATTTGGAACACATTTTCCAACGTTTTTGATAAAGCAGCGCACAGGGATAATTCTTAGCAAAAGTCAAGAAAATATGATTACATTTGTTAAAGTTATGTAATGAATACATCAGCCACTTTATGTGAACATGCCATTTTGAACAGATTCACTTTCAAGATTCTATTGCTATATCTACAAACTTTGTACCATCAAGTGTTCTTCTGCATCACATTATCACTTAAACAAGGAGATTGATAAGTGAAATGATCAAACAAAGAATCACCAGGTGCTACAGTATCAATCCAACAGAACTGTCTTTGGAAGTCTTTTAATACTCTGTCAAAGCTTCTGTTTCACAAATAAAGTTCTACCAAAGGTTAAACAATGCATTCTAAAATTTATACCAATGTCAATAAAAATAAAAACATTGAAAATATTTCACTGCGGAAATGACACAATCACTCACCTTCAGCTGCAGAGCCCGCAGTATTGGCACTGACAGACTTGGAAATGTCGTCATAGATGGACATCAGTTCTGGAGTCTCGCAGGTGAAGAACACCGGCAGCTGAGTCTCTTCTTGCAGCAGATCCTGCTCTAGATCGTGCAGGTGCTGACAGACAAACGGACTCATTGGTCAGTGTGCCATAAATTTAAATATGCACAAATCATACAGTGTGTGTTTCTAAACCCGAATACAAAAGAACACAAGTTGCTAAAAAAATCCGACAAATGCAAAACAATCACTTCACTGGCAAAAACAAAAAATAAAAGATTATAAGAACTCAGCATACAAAAAAACCTAACCATACTAATAATTAATGTGAATCCAGAGACAGCAGCTAATTAATAGATATAAACAAAGCTATACACAACCACAACAGTAATTAGAATAGTGTACTATGCAGCAAACAGAAATGCTAACTATTAATAATCATATCGAAAGGCTTAGGAGAAGCCAACATAATGTGAGGGTACTGAAACAGTCAGATTCAGTGCAAAAAACTTCTGATAATACATACTTCTTTATCGTTGTTAGAGAGATCTGAAAGATTGTGGGGAAGAACCACAAGAAGTCCTCCCGCATTCTGCTGCACAGCGTCTTTGAACCTGTCGATGGTCAGGTCTTTCATCTTAGCCACGACACATTTCCGCAGAAACGATAACGCGCTGACAGGCTGTGCCTCAACATTCACCAATGCTGCTCGACATCCTGAAATAATACACTGCAGCTGACAGTCTAGTTTGTGCAATGTGCACTACAGCATTACTTTGTAATAACAGAAACTTGTTTGTATCACCCATAAGCAACTCTTAACAATGAAAAAACATGAATACAATAGAACTTGCTTGTGAAATATCTGAGATAATTTAATAATCATTTGATTCGTGTACAGACACTCGGGACTTTAAAAGACAAATTACAACACTCCTGAACTAGTATACTAATCACTTAGGCGGTAGGCGTGGTGTAGTGGTAACGCTTGTGATCCGATCAGCGAAGTTACTGTACGCCGGGCCCAGTTAATACTGCGATGGGTGACTGCCTGTAGGCAGGAAAACCATCTCGGACGTAACCAACCGCCTAGGTCAACTCAGCCTTCCATCCCTCCGGGATAGGTAAATCGAGTACTGGCCTATCTGGCTGGGGTTAAGGCGGGGCGCGTTCACCTCTGTCGGGTGGCAGGTAACACTGTGTGATCCCATGACAAGTGACGCTCCATAGCTCTGAGATGGGATCATTAAGAGCTATATGCATCTTTAACCTTTTAACCTTTTACATATGCACAGGAGACTACATTAAGCATTCAATACTTAATAATAATCTTAACGCAACAATTTCAGCATAAACAGCAGGTGGGAAAGCAAAGATTACAAGAGCTATCAAATATCATCGCGATACTGTAATATAACTACCTGATATATTATTGAGCAAGACATTGATTATCAGGCAAAAATATCGGCGCCGCTAACTACTCACCGAACCTCGCCCACTTTCAGCAATCTATGAACTTCACACTAGCCAACCAAACAACAACAATAAAAATAAAACAAAATAAATAGCATGCAAAATTATGCATTTATTACGAAAATACATGACGCACCGCGAGACGCTCCCTGAAGATCGTACTGTTGCATTCGATAGACTGCAAAGTCGTGAGCAGCGCTGGCAGGGGTTATCGGCGAAATCATCACCAGCAGCGGGATAAAAAACAGAAACGACAATGGAAAACTGCTGCGAAACATTTCAACCACTTCTCCGACTTCGTCCAGCCACATGATGATAGTAGTGAGTGCAATAATTAGTAACTAAAACAAATTTTAATTAAATACTCGAAAGAAAACACGCCGTATGGCTTGTTACAGTTCTTGGGCAGTTATATCAACGTTTAAGTAAGTAAACAAACCCTCTTCAGCATAACATAACGGTGCGGTAATAGAGAGGTCACGATTCACGAAGTCGTAAAACCATAAAACGAGAGCCTGCACCGCAGCTTTGGAGAAATCGTCGAAGTCATTCATAGAAATATACGTATAACGCGTTTCGTCTATCTGTTCAAGGTTGAAACTTAGAGTTATTTCTCGAGGCCAACGTCGTAGTCTCGTGACCCGGTGACCGTATTCTCTAGGGTTCGTCTCGCTGTTACTGGCCTCGTTCTCTCTCAGCCTCATGATGTCCTCGTTCTCGTGCATCTTGGTATTGTTCTTTGTGGCCTCGGCGATGCACGAGGTAATAGGCCTAACTGACAGAGTGGTAACAGACCACCAAACCGTTGCACGTTATGACGTTGACTGATGCCGAACAACAGTTCTCATAGTTCGACAGTTGCTGGTCTTGTTCTCGGCCGGGCTCACACTATAAGTCAGGCGTTGTATCGTATTAAGTATAGGCGCCTAAATAAATTACAGTTCATTTGGGGTAATGAAGAGTTGAAGGAGGTCCTATGTATACACTGGTTGTTAGGTTGTGAAATGTGCCCATCCACTATATTTTAGTGTTTATATTGACATGCTGGCGTAGGATAGTAGTAAGTAGATTATATTACGCGTCTGCAACGCTTGCTTGCTTCTTCGGGCATCAGCCAGAACACTGAAACATTGCCAGAATTAAACGTTTACAGAACTGCAGAGTCGGTGCATCACTAATTTAACGGTCAGTTACAAGAGTTGCAAGTGGTAGAGAAATGAGGAGCCATGTTATAGGCTCATGTAAACGTTGAATTTTGAGTGAGAAAAGTTATATTTCTCATGTGAGAATTAGTATCACGCCTCACACGATAGTGTGAGTGTTGTAAGGACGACCTTCAAAGCATACATGTATATGGAAATTAAAAAGGCAAACTTTGACCCCCAGCCAACCCAAACCCCTGAACCGATCGTCACCAAATTTGAATGGCGTGATTACGTCGTGGACGCCTACCATCAAACAAAATTTGGGCTCAATCCGCCCAGGGGCTTTTGATCCCCATACAGGTGAAATACACACCCCTCCTGTTCGAAATTTACTACACTTTTTTGGTTCTTGAACTCGTTTACAGGCGAGTCCGTTAAACCGATTTTTACGCTTAACCTCCTCAGCGGTAATCCCGAGCGTTATTCGGGGCGGCTGTTATGTACTAAAAACGGTAACCCCGACTGAGACTCGGAGCGCATCTTTGCCATCTATGCTGCGAGGTGCCGGGGTCCCAGTCATTAGCTCATGTCCAGAACCGTCAGCGGACCATGTCTGTTGTGCTGTCAATTAGTCGCAGTCAGTGGTCAGTTGCAGCTGATAAAATTCTTTTCCCTTCAATCCGACTGCCAGATGTCATCTGTGTTGAGCTAGTTTATCAACATCACAAGTTGCAGTGCATCCAGCTACATCGGCTGAC
>Ga0056128_1008677_pt1 | contig 12801 bp, 6 predicted proteins | sample WorMetLIZISLAND2_FD_71113 | JGI IMG/M metagenome (GOLD analysis project Ga0056128, IMG submission 71113) | Marine gutless worms symbiont microbial communities from Max Planck institute for Marine Microbiology, Germany - Olavius geniculatus... ...
TCAGGCGGGCACCCACCAAGCAATGACCCATAGGTGTCTGTTAGATCCTGTTAAGCCCAACTACAATACGTCATGGCGGGAATAGCAAAAAGCGCAACTACCCCTGCTCACATGACTACACTGCCAGTCAGGTCACATCGCCCTGATTAAGCAAGTACTATGGGGCTCATCAAAAGATTTACGGTCCCCTAAGTGGTATCTGTGAAATCCCAATGAACCCCATCAAGGCATGATCTCAAATCAGCACCCTTAGCTGGCTGAGAGATCAGCCATCCTTGAACTGCAACTGTTCCACGGTATAGCCTCAAACCAGCACCTCAAGCTGTCTGAGAGGTCAACCTTCTTAAGCTACTTCATAGAAGTAGCTACTGGGTACTGTTGGTCCACGGTGCCTTATTCTGTATTATTCGGCACAACCCTTCAGAGTTGCCTCAAAAAGGGCTTCCTCCGTCGGCCAGCTGGAGGACACGCCCCTATACGCCGTAGTACCACCAGCTCGGGGCCTCTGTCCCCCTCACTCTCTGCCCCCCTTTTCTCGGTCACCACACCACTGTTTGCCTATGCATTTATTAATAAAATACTGTGTTACTGTGTTGCGGCCATTATTCGTATCAGTGGAGGGCTACCAGCAGCGTTTGGAGGAGATTCGAATGGCTCGTGACAGAGTAAGTCCAGGCCTGGAAGTGATGCGGATGGCTCGTGGATTAGGACCAGACCTTGAGATGATGGAGGATGTCAACAGTGAGGAACGCAACTCATTTCTCCGGGTCTCTAGTGACGCGGCTTCCACCATCTCCGGACAGACGCTGGTCGACGGAAACAATGGTAAGTAATGGAATGCTGTTTAAAGATGTACACGAGGTAGTGTAGTGACATGTTTTGGGTGTGGTGGGATCTTAGATTTACTCGGAGTCTACTAGTGAAAGGATTTTTTAAATCGGTTAAGAATTGATAAATTTGTCATCAACCAAAACTGGACAAATGCTAGTGTTTGGAAACAGTGGCAAATGGAATGTTATTTTATCCAGACTTGGCACGTTTTTGTTTGCATCTATGGACCAGAATTTTCCAAGAAGAAGTTTTTTCTCAGCCCATAATTAGAAAAGTTTGGGGGGGCAGTTGCAATAAAAATATTGTATTGTAGGGTTTGAGGCTATTACGGCTAGCACCAGTGCTGCTGAGGCTGTTGTAAGCTCTAACCCATTACAGATGATAACGGGCTGTCACAAATAACCACCAGCATAGCTGGTGTGGGCATGTATGCAACAGTGCCCAGTAGGGCAATATTACATCAATTTCTGACCTGTTGGTAACCAGTGCATATTGGTGAATTTCACGTGACGTAATTTTGACCAAATGCATGCATTTATTTCACTGTTAGGTGTTAAAAGTCTGTGTACTGTAGGGTCGTTTGAGGCTACTGCAGCTAGTGCTAGTGCTGCTGAATTCCCTACAGACTCAGCGCAGATCACTGGCGGCAGCCAATTAGAGATGAGACCTAACTCGTCGCAGATGGTTCCCGGCGCCAGTTTGAGTTTACATGCGGAGCGGATCAAGCAGAGGCGATTACCCGCCACACGACAATATCTAGAGCCAGATCCCACACAACAACAGGTAAAGCTAAATGTAAAGGTGGTGTAGAGTAAATCCATCACAGAGCTATGAAGCGTCACTCGCCACCAGACACAAGCGAACGTGCTCTTCCTTAATCCCAGCCAGATAAGCCTAAACTCGATTTACCCACCCCAGAGGGATGGAAGGTTGAGTTGACCTTGGTGATGCTTATAGACCGTGATGGTTTACCTGTCCGTAGACAGTCATCTATCCAAATTTTTAGTAACCACTTGATAATGATACGATTGGGACAAGTCGAACCCAAGACTTCTCGGTTGTAAGTTTTAGACTCTGCTGTTACACGACCATGCCACTTTTTTATAACTTAAAGATTGTGTATGTATACTAGCTCTTTGTGGTAAACACAGTGCTGAGCTAAGGAGTGTCACTTGCCAAGGTGGCTTATTGTCGGACTTCCAATCGAGAGGACCAAATAAATAAGTAGACTGTTTACTTACCATTGGCCTAATGCAACGAGTTGAAGCCATTTTGAGCTTGTTTCATTAAATATTCATTGTGCATATTTTAAGTGGTATGATCAACCAATCTATAGCTGCGTTTTTGATGCCTAACACATTAGTGTTAGTTCATAGATAAGTATTATAAATACGCTAATTTCGTGCTTAAGCCGGAGGACGAAAAACAAATTTTCTAGTATATTGCCTCAATACAACAAAACCAAAACTCTTTCGAATTTTTTATCTGCTGTGCCATCAGCAGATATGCCTACCGCATTAGTGTTAGATAGGCCGTCAAAAACGCAGCTTATGTGATCTCGGCAGACGATAATGACATCACGGGCATCATTATTGTCTGCTAGCAAAACAGATTGTTTTTGCTACGTTATTTTTTTAAATTGCATGTCATGAATTTTTCGATCATGTAGCTTTAACCTTAGGACTTTTTGTTGCACAAACCAAATTAAGGATGCTTATATGTAGAGATATATTAAATATTTATCGTGCATATGCTGAGTGGGCGTGGCATTTTTGGGCTTCAGAGTTTTTGCTGAGTTCATTATCTATGGTATATCTTATGTATGATTAGTTCATTACATAATTTTTTAAAAAGGCAAAATATTGAAATATAAAAATTTTTTGCGCATGCTTTTTCAGTTTCGCTGAAAATTGTTCACGAAGTCATAGCTGTAACTTTCCCATTATGCGCTTTTTACATGCGAAAGCAGCTGCTGCTATTATTTTAGCCATCGCAATGCTGTCTGTCTATCCGTTTGTCCATCCGTCACACGGGTGGATCAGTCAAAAACGGTGCAATCTAGGATCACCAAATCTTTACCCTCGGCTGCCTGGAAGTCTCTTAGTTTCAGGATCTGTAAAGATTTTCCATAAATTCGAAATGGGTCACCCCGAGCAAGGGCACTAAATGAGAGGGGTAAGGAAAGTTTGCAATTTTTAGCCAGTATGTTGCTGTATCTCAGAAACGGTGCAAGATAGGGCTTAGGTTACTATTAATCACTAATAGGAAGTTGTACACTGGCTTTTGATTGGCACTGAGAGCAATGACCTTGGATGAGCATGAACACCAAAATGAGTGGTTTTTATGGATTTTTTGGCGATTTTTGGTTGCGAGATGCATTTTAAGAGCGAATTTTGCCAAAATCACTTGAGATAGACCAGCACAAGCTACAAATGAAATTTTCAGCATTGAACGTAGATTTCAACAAATGTCAAACGTAGATTTCGGTACCCCCTAAAAGTCGTTATTTTGCCGCTGTTGGCAAACTGTTCTAACCTGTAGAGTTTGCAGGTAGACACGTAGATCCTGCTTATCACAACAAGCACTAGTGACAAGCTTTTTAGTCGTATCAACATCGATGACTTCAAAAGACTCTGAACTCCCAAAATACGGAGTTTTATTGTTTTTTTTTGCGATCTTTGGCTATGGCGGACACTACAGGAGTGAATTGCAATGAAATGGCTAGAGATAGACTAAAACAATTTGCGAACAGGAACTGCTATAGGCTTTTGCACGTCTCGTGAGCATTAGCGCGTATTTCTTAGTATTTCTTAGTCTTAGTCTTATTTGGCTTAGTCGAAAAGCAGCCATAAATTTTAGCAAGTCAGCCAATGGTTGAAAGAAATCGCTTGTGGGTCTAGTTATAGAGTTGAGTTATAACGACGGACTGTGTATACATGTGACAGGTTGAGAGTAGCTCTGATGCATGCTCTGACAGCCTACCACAACTCAACTTGACTTCCAAAATACGATGTGAGATTATCGTTCTGTTGCTTATTTATTTCTTTGTCCTCTGTTCTGTCAACAGCATTCAAAGCAGCTGTATTTGGAATTAGTGTTTGCACGTGTAATTTTTGGCGAAGTCTGGACTGGTGGCATGAACAAAGTTACTCGACATGAACCTGGTTTGTACTGGGATGGGTGATCTTCTTGGTGTGTGATCAAGTCACATGGGCCGACTGAGCCTGGCTGTTTTTCAGTTGGTAAGCAAAATGAGTACTAGTGATGGTTGCGGTTGACGCTAGGGAAGAAACGGCAAGGTTTGCATAACAGTAGGCTCTGTTAAGCCCAAATTCCATTACGCCAACTTTTACCGAAACTTCCCCTTGGGGAAAGTCGTGGACACAATTCATGAAAGTCGCGGACACAAACGGTGACAAATCATGAAATCATGAAGTTTCGGTGAAAGTCACAGACGTAAATCATGAAAGTTGCTTTACTTGCACATCGGAGTCAGCTTTTCTTAGTTAAGTACAAGCATTGTGATAATGCTTTTTGTAAATCGCTATTAATTTTGTCTGAAACATCATAGATAAAATGCTGTTGTGACACTGTTGTGGACTATTGTATATGTTATGGTATATGTTTTTTTTTCGCTGTTGCTATTGTATTATTTTTGTGTGTTTTTTTTCTACCATGATCGGTGAATTAAAGATTATCACAAAAACAATCTCGATTGCGACAAAGTCCATGACAAGTTCGCGACAAACCTGTCTGTATCATTTTAATGGAATTTAGCCCATTGCAATGCACCGGGAAAGTCGGCGGCAGACAAAGTCCGTGACAAAGTCTGCATACTTTGTTGCGGACACAAATCACAAAAGTCTGTGACATGATTTGTGTTGCGGACTTTCATGATTTGTGTCCGAAACTTTCCCCGCGAGGAAGTTTTGGTGAAAGTCGCAAAGTCGGCGTAATGGAATTTGGGCTTTACCAGAACTGCTGGTCTTGGCTGTTCAGTAGCCGGCCAATGGCCGACTTTGGTTATTTGCTTGCTAAATTGTGCTTAAGCCTTGCCGGATCAAAGCACCGAAAAAGGGAGTGAGCTCTTATGCTGTTAACCTGGCCCTAAGATAATAAGATATTCTGTGAATTTGGCCCCTGGCCTGGCCCTCTATGTGTATATCTTTTTTTCTGTACGTGAGTTCATGCTCTTTTGACAAAAAAGTCATGGTTATTCTAATCCACCTCTCTTAATCTGACACTAAGATTTGAGTGAAATCAAGTTTTTTCTTATCTAAAAAGTGAACTAAAAATTGACTGATAAGTTTCTATTTTTTAAGGCTTTTTAAAGAAATAAACATGCATTCATGGTACAGGGTAATCTGATAGATGGTATATACAGTAACACTGTGTACCAAAATTAGTGACACCCTTTCAGATAAGTTAGTGTTAAATCGTTAATACCTGACAGATTTTCATAACATTTGAAACAGTCTTTGATGTTTGCACTCAAAGTGACGAAAGCACAGTCTTAAAATTCTAATGTTGCCATTTCACAATGTTGGAAGATTTTTGCTGACTGTAAAGTGGTAAAGTTTGAATTTTTAAATTTCATTTTTATATCTACAACCACAGGGTCACTTTTACGTTGTATTTAAACCCAAATGGTTTTTTTGCATAAGTGTGTGTAGTACATCATGTTTAAAAACAGTCAAAAGTGTTTTTCTCATAACTTTGTTAAATTTTCACCAACTTTGATAATTTTTGGCAAAAGATGGCCAAGATGATAGAATTATGTAAGGTGGACTTATTTTCTACTACACCTAATTTATGTTAACGCACTACCATGTGAAACACAGATGCGCCGAAATGTCACATTTCGCGGTGATTATTTGTATTATTTGTATCTGATTGCTTATTTAATTTTGTGGTATTAAATATTTTAAGGTGAAAATAGCAGACAACAAAATAGCTGACTGATGAGCTTTAAACACGTCTAATCGATGAGTGAATGCAGTTTGATCAGTCAACCTTTGATTCCGCTATCAGCCAGTGGCGTTGCATCTAAACCATTGTGTCTGTGTATGCTGGGCACACTGTGGGCATAAATTTGCAAACAAGTTGTTGTACAAACTTGCAATTTTGCCAAATGATGTACATTTCACTTATTGTGTGCTTAATTAAGTCGTTACTTGTAACGATTACTGGAGACAACATCTCGACGTTATGCAAAATTGGAGTATCTGTGTTTCACATGGTAGTGCATTGACATAAATTAGGTGAAGTGGAAAATGAGTAAATCTTACATAGTTGTATCGTCGTGGCCACCTTGGTGCCAAAAATTATCAAAATCAGTGAAAATTTGACATAGTTATGGCAAAAAACAACTTTGACTGTTTTTTTTGAAGCCTGGTGCATATACAGGTGTGCTAAGGCGACAGGGCAGTTCACAGGGGTCTGACAGCAGCGGTTTTGCTGAGTCTGAGCTAACTGACTGCACAGCCGATAGTTCCGCTGGTGCCACCAGGGTCTGTATATAGCATATATACTGCTGTTATATTCTGCCCTATTGGCCGGTTTTCGTTTTCCATTGACACCATCTTGCCCTCTCCTGTGCCAGCTCTTTGAGTTGTGAATAATCCATGTCCTCGTCACTTGTCTCCAGTAGCCAGCTCAGTAGCATCTCTTTCGATCTTCCTCTTCCCTTCTTCCCTGGCAGTCTACTTTTCCACACTGTTCTCACACTGCGTTCAGAAAAAAACACCCACTACCGTTTTTGTGTATATCCCCGTGGAAAATGTTCGGGTTTCCACAAAATTTTCAGAGAATGTTTAGGAGGAAACAAGTATTCCACCGGTAAAAAAGTTAAATGTTCTTTGCTATCAATGACGTCATGCTGACGTCATATTTCCGTGTTTGTAAATTGTGGGTTTTACCATTGAAGACACGCAATTGATAAAATGTTTGCGAGTCAGCAAGGGTTATGGAGCCACAAGTTTGTGCAGGATGTTTCTAGACAGTGGACAAATAATTAAATATAGATAGTTTAAAACTTTTAAATAAAAAAATTGACATAGGCATCAGTATCAAGCCGTTCGACTAATAGCAGGCAAGCGTTCATCCTTGGCATCGATGCAGTGAACATACATCTCCCAACATCAACAAAGTTAAGGGTATCGCACTCAGCCATGAAGATAAACCACAGAAACAGTTCACGGTGGAAAATTGCGTGACGGAAGCATACTTTCGGGTTCAGTCAGCAGAATGGTCAGTTGATGTGTTTTAACATTTCATCAACTGCCTTTCTTCAATGGTAAAACCCACAGTTTACAAACACGGAAATATGACGTCAGTATGACGTCATTGGTAACAAAAATACTTAACTTTTCCAGTATTGGAATACGTGTTTCCTCCTGAACATTCCCTGAAAATTTAGTGAAAATCTATGCATTTTCCACGGAGATATTAAAGAAAACGTGAGTGATTGTTTTTTTCTGAACACAGTGTATATACATCATTCATTATAATATATTTTTATGTTATAGGTGGGGGTAGTGCTGTGTTGTATGTCTCAAAAAACTGTGCCACTTTTTTAGAATAGTTTTGTGAAACCTTGGCCAATCTTAATAATTTTTGGCATGCAAATCATTAATGAACTTAACATAAACAACTTTTGTTTTGCCCACCTCACCTTAATACAGTTGGTATGCTACTTTGTGAAATGCAAAAGGCATAGTTTGACCATTTGCAGCAATGAATTTGTGCTTGGTAGCGCTGGCTATTAAAATTAGCGAATGTTCCACAAAGTCATTTAAAAACTAGAGATTTGTTTGGTGGATCGATGTATCTGTTCCATTGCCGATTTATACCTGCTGCGTGTAATGTTCATCAGTTAAAATTTGTTACAGCCACTGGTGGTGGTCTCCAGCAGTAATCTCAGATTTAAAATTTGACCACACATCATTGTTTGTGTCGAAGTTAGACATTTTAGGTTTCCTATATATAGATGATCATCTTGCACAGTTATGGATATATAAGTTATGGGAATATGAAGCCTTAGAAATTTCAGGGTCACGACCTTGAGCCTTCTATTCCGGCGGGGTTGGTTAATCGAGTACCGGCTGGTCTGGCTGGGGTAAAAGTGAGGCGGGTTCACCTGTGTCGGGTGGCAGGTAACACTGTGGGATCCCATATGGCAGGTGACACTCCGTAGCTCTGAGACGGGTTTTCTATGAAGAGCTGTAGCATTAAACCAGATATTGTTCTGATGTTTTGCTGGCTTAGTGTGACTGACTGTCTGTCTGTCTGTCTTTAGGTGCGACGTCGGCCGCTTAAACAGCTGCAGCTGACCAGTCATAGCTTTACGACCCTCGAACCCCCTGACGATGACGACCAATCAGAACTGAGACCACGCCCACCTCAGGTCCTCCCACACAGCCGCTCTCTGGGGCCTGAAACCACTCGCAGCGATGACCTCTCGGCATTTAGTCCGAGCGAACCCACAAGCCTCACACTGATTGGTGGTCGCCGGAAAGCCACCGACCAATCAGACGAAGCAACGCAGACCGACATATCTGTGATTGGTGCTGATGATGCTGGGCTATTACTGGCAGCGTCTGGGACTAGGCCGCAGAGATACACGACCAGTTTGTACATTGAAACGATGCCCATTGCACCAGTGCTGAACATTCCATATCTCAGGTTATATCTTTCAGCCAACTTTCAGCGTTCAGTGTCGTGGGGCAATTGCGCACTCTAAAATTTTGGCTGTTGGGAAATTCTTGGTAAATTTTTTTCTTGTGTGAAAATTGTCATAAATATGCAAAATTTTGGCCTTAAAACACAATTTTTGGGAAATTTAAGGACATAATTGGCATGTTGAGCATTTCCTCTGCGAGTAATTTGCAGTATCTGTCGGAAAATTGCAAATTTCTGCTCTGTCTTTTTTTTAACCCATGATTGGTGATATTATTATTGCCTGCTCTGTGGAGCCATTTCACAGTATGAAGAAATGTAAACATGAACTGTTGACCTCCTGCGCTCAGCGTTCTGACAGTCTACGTGCACATGACCATGATTTTGTCTTATTTGTATATGACACTAATCTTTGTAAAGAACCGTTTTTTAGTTAGATGCCTTTTTGAGTTTATTTAATTGTTCCGAAAACTATTGTTTTATTATTACTTTCCTTTTTTGTCATTTGTTTTAGTGCTGATCCACTACTGCTAATGTTTTTACCACATTTATTAATAGAATAAAATAAAATACTGTGTTGTTACTGTGTTACAGAGACACTGAAGTGATGCTGATAGTTGATACAGGCCAAGGTCAAAGGTCATCAGAGGTCATGACCTCTGTGACCCCTGTTGATCCATCAAGGCTTGAATCTACTTTACAGAATCTGTCTACTGATGTTAGAGAAGGGCGGAAACAGAATGTCGGAATTAGGGCTGGGCAGAAACGTCGTTTCTTGAGCACAGTTGAAATCCAGTCATCACTAGCGGTTGATGGCCATCTGACTTTGACCCCAGTGGCACAGAGGTCAGTGGAGGTCACCATAGGTCAAAGTGGAGTAGGTGATAGGTCAACAAGAGTCACGGAGGGATCATCTTTTTGTCAGGAATGGATGACTCGCCATCACTTAGACCATGTGAGTTATGCTTTAATTGTACGTGTAGGGTTTATTTTACTTTTTTATACTTGGTTTTTTTTTATTGTACAGGGTGGGCCAAAAAAACCTGTTTGAGCATTGATAACTCAGCGACGGTTAGTGGTAGAAAGACGTGTAATACGTCAGAAGTTTCAGAATGCTGTAAAGAATAAACGACAAATTTGCATAATGAGACATTTAAATATTCTTTGCCTAATTTGCACAAATATTTGTCACCCCAGAAATTCTGCCAAATCCGACTGTAACACATGGATTTAACATAGATATTTGAGCTTTTGTAACTTAGCGATGTTTATTGATGGAAAGATGCGTAATATGCCAAAAATTTCAAAATTGTGTACCAAAGAAGTGTACAACTTGCATGTCTCAGCATTTAAATATTTTTGTCTGATTTACACAAATCTGCCGCACCGCTAAAATCATGCTACATTGGCACCAACACATAAATTTCACTTGATTTTCATTCAGCATACAGTGAAATATCAACAATCATTAACAGATACGTTGAGTTTAGATAAAATTCGACATAAGCAGTTGCCCACCTTTGCATTCATAACCGTCGTCAGTTCTTTTAGGCAGCTGATCGATCGCTGGAGTCGATGTGTTCAGGATCAGCTAAGCCCAGCATTCGATTAGCACACGTTTTAGCTGGTAGCTGGTCAGTTACTGATATTTTGTGACCATGCTATCTGTTGCAATGCCCCCACACTGAATAATTCACAAAATTTAAATCTGGACTTTTTGGCAGTGAGTTTTTGAGTTCAATAAACTCGGGCACATGGGAGTGCAGGCAAATGCCTAATTTCAGGGGTAATGAAGATTTATGCAAATTAGGCAAAAAATATTTAAATGATTTGCTATGCAAGTTCGGCCCTTTTTGTCTACAACGTTTTAAAACTTTTGACATATCACACGCCTTTTTACAGGTAACCCTTGCTGAGTTATCAACGCTCAAACAGGTCCGGTTTTTTTGGCTCACCCTGTATTTACTATCAGAAGCATCCTTGAGCATAGTAGTTAAAGGGTTGCATATTGCTCTTTATTGGAAACCCGTTACAGAGCTACGGAGCACCACCTGTCGCATGGGATCATGCAGTGCCACCTGCCACTCAACACAGGTGAACGAGCTTTGCCATAACCCCAGCCAGACAGGCCGGTACCCCGGATGGATGAAAGGCTGAGTTGACCATAGTGGTTGGTTTAACTGCCCGCAGACAGCCACCCATCCAAGTACAACCATTTGATTGTGACCTGAGTGGAAGTAAAACCTCCTGATCTTAAGTCTGCCACCCTATACTGTTATGCTACCAGGCCATTTGGAAAGCTGGGCAAGGTGACGAGGTCAGGGGAAGAATTGTTATGTTCGTTGTGTTTGCCATGTGGAAGCAATGTCCTTGGCGGAGGTTTCAGATCTCTGATCACTGCTAGTAGTTTGTGTGTTATATTTTATTTTTTAAAATTATTATGATCTAAATTTTTATTTTTTTAATTTTTATTTTTATGTTATTTGTTTCATTGCCCAATGTACTCAATTCCTTATGGCTGAAATATTACACAATGGAAGTTTTGCCAGGAGTAGTCACGGAGCAGACTAGGAAATTGGGAATGCATTTGTTTGTTATTTTTTGACTAGTTTTTTTGTTATATATTTTTTATTTATTTTAGTTTATTATTTCTTTTTACATTTTCTCATTTATTAATATTTTTTATTAAGTTGTTTTTATAGATTTTTTATTTATTACTGATTGGTAATTTCTGGGTGTGGCTAGAAGTGGTTAGCGGAAGTGTGGTCGGTCCGGCGTGCTCTCGCTAAACACCGGCAGGAACTGGGTCAAGCTCTCACTAAACATCGGGATGTACCGGACGAGCTCCGACGTCTGCAGGCAGACATCATGGCTCAAGTTGATCGTTTCCATTCACTCCTCACGAACTCTGTGACCTCAAGTGATTTTGGGTCGACACCTGACCTTGGCAGCCTCGCTGTCATTCATGAGGTTAGTGACCTTGTCTGACCTTCTGTGATTTTGAGGACCTTGGTTGGCTGGCGGCGTGGCGTAGCAGTAACGCGTTGAGTCAAATCAACGAAGTTACTCTACAGCGGGCTCGGTTAGTACTTGGATGGGTGACTGTCCACGGTACGAAGCCAAGCCAACTAGGCAGACTCAGCCTTCTACTCTCCGTGGGGTGGTAAAATGAGTACTGGCGATGGTTACGGCCATTGCTAGGGAAGAAACGGCAAGTTCTGCGTAACAGTAGGCTCTATGGCCAGAACTGCTGGTATACCGACCCAGTCGGTTAAAGGCACTGGCTGTTAATTAGAGCCGGTGTCCTATTACAGTATCGCCCCCCCCCCCTGAAAAGTCGCCTCCTGGCACACCAGCCATCCAGCTGATTTGGGTTGTATGCTAGCTTAGTTGGGTTTAACTCTCATCGGCTCGAAGCGCCAAAAGGGGATGAGCTTCCTCACAACGGACTTAGCTGTCTCTGCAAATCTTCTTCTTCTTTTGGGTCACCTATGGGTGACTTTGGCAGCTTCTCTGTCATTTGCAAAGTTAATGACAACTTAGCTTCCTACTCTCAGAGGGATGGGAAATGAGTAGTCTCTTACAGGCTATGGGATGAAGTTGGGGTGGTGGTATGTCTGCTTTATCGATAAGTTTTTCTCCGTTTTTACGCGTGACACCAGCTACTGCTGTGGCACGTCTTAGCCATCGCAATTCTGTCTGTTTGTCCGTTCATCATCAGTCAAAAACGGTGCAAGCTAGGATCACCAAATTTTCACCATCGTCTGCCTGGAAGACTCTAGTTTCAGGATCCGTACAGCTTTTCCATAAATTTGAAATGGGACACCCCGAACGAGGGCACTAAATGAGAGGGGGTAGGAAAAGTTTGCGATTTCCAGCCAATACGGCGTTGGCAGAGCGAAACAGGTCACGCCCCTTCCCTGGTGAGTACAAGTAAAACACTATAGATATTTAGCCGCTGGTCCTCTGGCGCCCTCTGGCGACTGATTTTGTTTTACTGGGCTTTCAAACCTGCACCAATACACTGGATATGGCACTAGGCGTCATCCACTGTCGAGTCTAAATAAAACATCGATGTGAGCTTAGATTTCGTTCGCATCGGGCCTTCACACATGCATCGCTGTCGCGCGTTCCCTTTTGCGTTAGCTGGGCTTTTAAGTAAGTAAGTAAGTTAGTAAATGATTTATAAAGCGCCAAAGTCTCAGAAAGAATCAGGGTGCATAGGATGATGGACGCTAGGTGGCAGAAAAGGCTGACTGAAAGTAGTGGGTCTTTAAGTGACATCTGAATGTA
>Ga0056128_1008678_pt1 | contig 12801 bp, 6 predicted proteins | sample WorMetLIZISLAND2_FD_71113 | JGI IMG/M metagenome (GOLD analysis project Ga0056128, IMG submission 71113) | Marine gutless worms symbiont microbial communities from Max Planck institute for Marine Microbiology, Germany - Olavius geniculatus... ...
CTAAAATAAACTGATCTCGAAAGCACCCCATCTGACGCAAAGACCTTCGATATATCTCTTACGTAAGCCGAGTTCTAACCCATATGTCCCAAATTTTGTTGCCATGGCAACCAGGTTCACTCGGGGAAAAATTAGCGTGGCATCATTCGATGGCCTATCCCCGAAAACCTCCTTAGAGACGCAAAAATTTTGCAGACATCTCTTACATAAGCCAAGTTATGGCCAATTTTGTCCCAAATTTCGTTGCCATGGCAACGAGAATCGCTCGCGGAAAAATTCGGTTGGCAGCATTTGATGGCCCATCCCCGAAAACCCTACTATAAACGCAAAAATCTTGCAGAAATTTCTTACACAGAGCGAGTTGTAGTGAATTTTGTCCCAAAATTCGTTGCCATGGCAACGGGGGTTGGCAGGGGAAAAATTTAAATGACACTATCGGATAGCGCGGGCCGAAAATAGGGGGTAGGTGCAAACAGCGTGCAATTTTCTTTTAAGGGGCCAAGTTATCGCCCATTTTGTCCCAAATTTCGTTGCCATGGCAACGGGGGTCGATCAGGGGTAAATATAAATGACACCGTTAAATTGGCCGACCCCAAAAGCATACCCTAGAACCAAAAATGACGACTTTATCTTATACATAGCCGGAGTTATGGCAGTTTAAAGCATTGTCTAATTTTCCCCATAGGCGCCATTGTAATTTTTCATAATTTTGTGAAAAAATAGGTGAAAATGTTGAATTTAAATTTTGTAACCCCCAAAAGGCACTTTCTCGCGCGAAACCGCGTCATACGAGCCATCGTGCGTTAAAATCAGTTCAGTCGTTTTTCCTGTAGAGGACGGCAAGAAAAAAAGGGAAGGCACAAAAAGTCACGCAAGAGTCATATTTCACCTATTTGGGGGAAGCCCCCCGTAAACGGATTTTCACCAAATTTTGCACATCAGGAGATATGCTAGACATAATCATTTGTGCAAATTTCGGTGTGGAAAAATTAAGGCGTTTGGGAAATACGAGGGGTCAAATTTTGGAGTTTCCCATTGAAATGGCTGGTCACCTTTACAACAGGGCTGGCGCTACCGCGCAGCCTGTGATTTTGTCTACTAACTATGTGCATGTCCGTTTAGTCTTGGACACATTATCTACTCGAGTTTTCGGCTTAAGAGCAACATTGGACTGCAAATAACATTACGTAACTTAGCTGCATTTTGCAGTGTGGGAGAAACTGCGAACAGCTATCACTATAGTCTTCTGCAGAGAATACAGTAATATAAGCCTACTGTTGGGGACGCAAACATAAACTCAAAGACCCCCAACTAAAACAACATACCAAAGAGACAATGATGCATCGTTCGCTGGACGTTATCTCATAATAACATCGCGCTGTACTTTGGTCTATCTCGGCACCCCGAAAAGACGTGTGCTTTCTCTGGAAATTCATGTCCGCCGTTGCAATCCACGATTCCGCTAAGTAAACCGCTAACACATTTGTTATGCCATGTCGATATGACGGAATCACTATATTGTGGTGATTATATGTTAAAAAAACCAGTTTAAAACTATGTGTAAGGACGATGTGATGATATCAGTCCTCTAAAACAGCAAAAATTATTTGGGTAATCTTAGATGGGGCTATGCATATGGCGTCGTTACAAGCTGACTTTAGTTGGTAATCACTAACATAGTTTAAAGCCTTCTTCACGCTCGTGGTTGGTGAATGGAGATGTATGAAAAGGACGGAAAGTGCGGATGCGAGGGTCCGCATGTTCCGTAGTCCACGCCGACGTCCGCGCATCGCTGGTGGCAATCCTCCACAGATAATGATAGTCTCCATGCACTGAGATCAGCGCGACAACACAATAAGTCACGCATATCATCGGCTTAGCTTCGCCCTGTCAGCATGTCCCGTCTGTCATCGTAGTAAATGTCGTCCGTCGTCTGCGGCATTGTTACCGACCGACGTAATGGGGCCAATTCCTGCAGACCGAGTCCTTTAATGAACTTATTCCAGCACGCCGTCTATTCGCCAAAATTATGACAGTAACTGGCACTAACTGCAGACATAAATACTTATTTAACGTTAAGTCAAAATAATACATTTGGAGCAAAGCACACCAATGTTGTCACTGTTGCCACACGTCTCTCTTTTCCGAACCACATTAAAATGTCATCAACACAAAGCCGGATTTAAGCATGGGCAACATGGGCAGCTGCTAAGGACCCCCACAAAATGAAGGCCCACATTTTTCACCCAAAAATTATAATTACTTTTTGTTCTTTTACATGTATGTGTTTAAGCTTAACAAAAATACGACATTTAGAAACAATATGGTGCATCGGTGCGAAAACCTCAATTTCAAGTAGCGAAATTAAATTTTGACACTGCTTACTGCTTTATCTTGTTGACAAAATTGGTGTTGTGTTACTTATTTATTTTCTTAGCTGTAGCTGGCTTTAAAACGCGTTTTCACGCTCAAAATGTCCGAAAATCGCTGGCGGCTGTTGTTTGGAGTGATGTAGATTGTCTAGCACGTGCGTTTACGTTGCTCGATGTTGTTCACTCTGGCTCGACAACGGAGATGACACATGACTACTATGACTACTACTTCGCCTGACTTTCACTGGCGTCGTCGGCGTACCTATCTGACAACACATCGGAGTACCTATCTGCCTACTACATCTCCGTCGTCGAGGCCGCGGATTTTTGATGCCTCTTGCATCTTGTTACCTACCCCTGGACGAGACTTATACTGTATAATATGTTGTTTGCCGAACATTATTTTCAGTTCTGTCTTCTTCTCTACTACGAACATTTTTGAGCAGTAATTTATTGTTTTTGAGTGACGTCATACTTTTATTGGTATTTATTGACTGTATCTTTGATAGTGCAGACTGTATTATTTTTTTTCTCGTAGATTTCTTGTTACCCCCGATTTGATTTTCGGGGACGAAAATCATTTTTAAAGCGGGGCAAATGGAGGTAAGCTAATTTAACGAATTGCTAATTCGCTGCTGGTATTGTAGGGAAATTATTCTCAAAGGTCGTTTGGTGCTGTAGGCTTGGTATAGCGAGACGTCCTGGCCAGTAGAATGTCAGTTACTTATAAAAAAAACTGAAAACATTGGGTTTTCCATGGCTGTCTGAGCTTTGCTAAGGTGAAGGTCATGGTAGCCTAGGGAAGAAATTGAATATTAAGTAGCAGTAAGCTAAGGCTACGAACGGTATCGTCGTAGCTCCTTAAAATTAATGGCTTTCTCTGAGTCTTGTGTTGGCCTGGAGGTGGAGCCTAAGAGTGTGTTTACATTCTTGGGGCTACAGCCTGTAGTCAAGAAAAAGCTATGACCTAAGTTCAGTTAACCCCGAGAGATCCACGCCTCTTGACGTCACTTCTAGGTTACTAGGCTTTCTGACAGTTGACTGACGGACTTCTCTTCCTGAGCTCTGTTCGGTTAATTGCGCACTAATAAAATCGAGGAAATTGGATAGAAACTGTCTTATAACTTTTGGAGAAGCTCCCCCACACTTCTAAGGGAAAGGAGGGCGGGGAAAAGGGAAGGACAGAGGAAGGGAGGGAGGCGTGAAAAGGGAAGAGAAAGGGGAAGGACCAAAAGGGAAAGGGAACGGGACTACGGGAGAGGGAAGGAGAAAAAATCTTCCCCAATTAAAATTTTTATCTACGCCATCGAAAAAAGAGGCAGTGTTAGTGACAGTGCAGACAGTTGTTGAATTAGCCTACATATTTGAAACCCATCACTCATTTAAATATGTTTCATCGTCAAGCTTTTTACTTATAATATTTTAGTATTTACATAGGGTCCCGCACCCAACAGCTGCTCACGCCCCCCACATTTAAATCCGGCCCTGCATCGGCACACTCCGATTATAGCTTCTCCGTATCTGTGCTGGTAAGCTACAGTAATTGAAATGTTTCATTTGTGAATTGTTGTTTGCATATGCCTACTATTATTCTCTTATATTCGAGTTTTCGCTTGTCCAACTTTTAACATAGTTACGGTCGTCGTCGTCAGCTTTCTGGTCGACGCACATTCTGCTAGTAGTAAAATATCAAGTCCTCATTAAAGCCAACCTATACGAGCAATGAGCGTAGTACGGCATATCGTGAACATCTGTTCATGCGCTTTTGAGATTATTTTGCACGCACGCACACACACAGAGATTGTGACGTAGCATTAACCTTCACGACGGAAGTGAGTAGTCTATGCGATTGGTTGACATGATTGAGTTACGCTGCAGAAGCTACATGCCAATGCTCTGCCTCATTGGTCAATCAGTCAATCAGTTCGCTCGTCGTTATTTTAGGCATCGCCGAGTCCTATAAAACCAGCCAGCAACAAATTCAGGAAAATTCGACTGCAGAGAGAAAGAGACGGCTACTTAGGCTACGGTCCAACACACACTTCCGCAGCAATCAATCGTTTTCCACCAGTTGTCTATAGAACCGCCACTTCCAACCTTTTAGCCAATGCTTCACCATCTTTTATACATGAACGGCTGCAATCTGCAATCAACAAGGCTCTATGGGTCGCCGCGTGCGCCCACTCAGTGCCACATCCAATGTAATCTTGCCTGTGAAGGCACTTTTCATGTGGAAGAAAACTAGAAATCTGGGACTAGGCCCAAAGTGATCAAGTGAGGACGCACGGCGCCCTCAGTCCGATTAAGAAGGGGGACATAGGGAACTGAAATTACCCTCGCATTAACGTCGCATGACACGAACGCAACTGCGTTGGTGCGCACGCACAGACAACTAACCGTTGTTGTTAGTGGACCATCATGGAAGTGGACCATCAAGTGGCTCGCCAATTTTATTCCAACGTGCGAGAGATCGTAGCTGATAATGCCGTTTTCCGCTTGTTGTTTTCGAGATATCTTCCTCTGACATTCGTGGCAAAAGTTTGAACTTGTTTGAAATCCAGTGGCGTCGTGCCTATGGGGCCCGGCGCCCCCAAATACACTGTATGTTCAAAAGACGAAAAAGTTTTTTGTATAAAACATTTTGAGCACGTTTTTGGAGTAAAGTATCTGTCCGCTCCCCCACCCAGTGCATGAACCAGGTAGTCTACCGCCCTGGCTCTACCCTGCTTACTGCTTTGCTTCGGTAATAACATTTTTACGGGGCCCCTCTGGAAAAATTTTTTTTGGATTTTTCTTTTAAAAATGGTAAATTCTGGCGTACTTTATAAATTTCTGGCCGACGGCGAAGCCCCCAGACGTCGCGGCGCTCGGGGTAGCTAACCCCCCTACGTCACCCTCTCGACGGGCCTGGGTTCACTAAGTTTAAAAGTTGATGAATACGTTTTATTTTATTCACAATGTCTTTATTGTTTAAACTGCATCAAGTTGATTCTTACAAAAAAATGATTAGAATTGTTGCCACCAAAGTCAAAATGCACAAAATTTAACTTCGGCTGGGGCTTCGCTCAGTTCCCTGAGAGAACTCACAATGTTTCCCGGTCCCCTGGCTGGATTCAGGGGCAGGGACGTCGAAAATGTGACATTGTGGTTAAAATATACAAGTGTAAAAATCATGGTCATCAGTAGGCCCTATCTGACAATATGTTGATGTAAGTTATACCGCGTTTAGTAAAGGGTTGCTCGCCGTGGTTGTGTTGCTAGTACTGTATACTATGCCGGCCTGATTGTGTTGCGGGAAAGGGGTCTTGTAACTCTTGGTCAGTTTTAAATGCCAATTACAAATTATAGCCCCTAGACCTATTCTAAATAACAGCGTCTGGCCCAATTTGGTCTTGTTCCGGTCCTGCAATACAGTGTAGTGTATGAAACGCAAGGCACTCTACTGATCGACGTCATAGTCTGAAATGTTACTGGACAAATTGATGGACCGACGTCTGTTGTGGCGTAATCGGCCGTGTCTCCCAGTCTATCTAATTTAGTTATGCACACTGACTGCATGTTTGCATTCGACAACGATCCCTGGTAAAGTCGTCGCAAACTACTGTCATAATTGACGCAACAACACCAAGCGTATAGGCCATTTGCTCGTTTATTGCTTTACGCCTATTGTGTCGAAAATGTAGCTCTACGTAACAATACGTCACACGCACATTTTCTGTTGTATGGTATTGCGCACGGTACTTTACTATAACTGTAAAAAAGTCAACTAATACTATTTTTAATGTGGCAGCATTTGTTTATTGCAATTAAGTTTACACTGTACGTGAAAGTTTAAATTTGATACTTCACGTAACCAAAATTTTTTACAGTTTAAAAGTGCTCTGCTTTTAGTTTCGCCAAAAATGTCAACCTATTTAAATTTATTGCAGCTGAAACATATTTGACTTGGCACTGAGACTTAGTTTGTCATCACTGCTCAGTTTCATAGCGCATTTGCAGCTGACGTAACGTAACGCTAATCGTACATTACTCTGCGCGCTCATTCTATATAACAAGAAATTTGAGCTAATGCTCACAAGATGCGTGAAAACCTATAGCAGTTCCGGTTCAGTAGTTTAGCTGAAAATTAGGGTGTTTACGCTAAGTTAATATACAAATACCAAATTCTCTATTTGGATCGCATAACGATAGTTCCGTGGCGCCACTTTGTGAATGATATAGACTTGTGTCGCAACCCGAAATCGCCAAAACATCCATAAAACCCTCTATTTTGGCGTTCAAGGTCATTTAAGGTTATTGAATTTGGCGCCAATCAGGAGCCAGTGTACGACTTTCTATTAGCGATTAATAGTAACCTAGGCCCTATCTCGCACCGTTATTGAGATACAGCGACTTACTGGCTAAAAATCGCAAATTTTGCCCACCCCCTCTCATTTAGCTTCCTCGTTCGGAGTGACCCCTTACGAATTTATGGAAAAGCTTTACAATTCCTAAAACTAAAGTCTTCCAGCCAGTCGACGGTGAAGATTTGGTGATCCTAGCTTGCACCGTTTTTGACTGATCCACCCGTGTGACAGACGGACGGACAGACGAACAGAATTGCGATGGCTAAGACGCGCTGAAAGCAGTAGCTGCTTTCGCGCGTAATAATTGAAAGTTACGACCGCCAATTTTTCAACGGCACTACTTACGGCCGCAAAATTTTGCAAGCAGATTCGTGTCGTACGTGGCCGGGACATGGGCTAGGTGAAATGTCGCTGAAGGGTCGTCCGTTTGAGAAAATTGCACTTTTTGCAAAAAAAAGTGTTCACCGTTGCTGCGAAAACAGCAATGGTCGGATGGTCGGATGGAAGAAAAAAATTTTGAAAAAAAATTTACTTTTTTAAAACTTTACAGCCACACCTCTTAGGCCGCAGCAGAGCTGTGCGCAGCGATTGGCTGCGACGTCATAGACGCCGTCACTATGGTGACGCATCAACAGCGAAGAAACGCATACTGGAGCGTCCATAATGCTGCTGAGTAACCTGGATCGAGTTAAAGCTTAAAGGATCAAAAATTGAGTCCACAGGCCGAGATCGAGGCCGCAGGCCGATTTGAGACCGAAGGGCCGAAAATGGAGGCCGCAGGCCGATACTATGGCAAAGAACAAGCAGACAGGGAGCGTAGCGACCTGTCTGCTTGTCTCCAATAATTGCCGGCCACCCGCCAGATGCTACAGACGCGTATCAACGGTATCATTACCGGCAATATAATACGAATTTGCTCAGTGGAAGAGCAATTATTATAAAATATTGTCTTTGTAACGAACAGACGATTGAACATACCGATGTGGCTTTCGTTGGCTCAATTTTTTTTGTTGTTAGTGCCACTTTTCGACCAGTTATTTTCAAACTTTAACATTTTTACTGTTCATTTGTATGTTACAAATGTTTGCAAATTTATTTGTCATAAAATAACAAAAAAACAACTAAAATGTTCATTTAATATACACCCACGAAATAAACAATGCGAGCAATGAGTATCATTCTAGCGAATATTCAAGTTTCAACTATTTCTGGTCAATCTGTGCAACTTACATAATGCTGAACAATTCTCAGACTGTAGCTTAGATTATTCTTTTCATAAGAATATTATTCCAGTCGAATAACACATAGCCCATAGCTTATTTGCATTATTTCGTTAAGCTATCTACACAAACATAATATTAACATAAAAAAATGTGAAATTAATCGCTTTAATATACCGAAACAATCTGCTTCCATCCTCATGCATTAGTTGGAAAATGTAAACAGTTTACGCTCCAAGTAACTGCTGTATAACTGCTGTAACTGCTGAGTTGTGACACAACTGTTGTGTTTATGAACTGTGCAATATGTTACAAAGTGAGGTCGATTAAAGACGTTTATAGAAATTGATTCAACACGTAGCAACAGCGCATAAGAAAACAAAACTGAATTAAGCAACCTGCTCGAGTAAGAAATTTCCCGACTTGTGGCTGAAACATCGGATTGACTCTCACGCAATTTTCTTTTTTCTGAGCAAATTGCTAACCTGCTTGGCTGCAGTTGATTAGGATAGTGGTATGTCTGTCAAAGTGTCAATTTCACTGCCAGACAAACCATCCATTTTGCACAGGCAATGAGTATGGCTCTGTAGGCCCTAATGCACTGCGGTACAGCTGCTGCCACTTGCGACATTGCTACCACGAGTCTTGAATACTGTATAAGTAGCGCTACAGCAATTAGCTGCAATCCAGACATTTACTTTTTTGCCTTTCTCCGCGTGGGCTGTTGTCTTTTTTAACCCGGCGTGATGTGACAATAAATGGCTTAGACAGTTATCAAAGATTCAGCTATTATCCGAGTCGGCTACGCAGAACCAAATAAGATTTTTTTTATAATGATGCGCTATTATACGTACATTCGTTTTACTTACTTGTTTACATCAATCTTAAAATGAGTATCGACACGTTTCAGGATTCGTGTAAAATGGTGTAATTATTTATTACTAATATTATTTTTCGAATTTAACATTACGTACCGGTATTATCTATCGTATTCTATTCTACAGAGTACAATACGTAGTATAGCCTATACACGCCGCTGGCTTCAACAAATTACAAACAATAGTCTTTCACCGGAATTAAAGCCAGATGCTCAATAACTTCAAACCATACAACGAAGAACGTGCGGAGCTCAAAGTAGCAGAATCGCCTGCCGTCGTCTGCAGCATGATCGGCCTAACATATGTATTTTCGAGCTATATTTGTGAAGAATACATAGCCTGCGTGTAGGCCTACGTATTCTAGTTCAGCACACACGTGTATGCTGGAGCATTACTTCTCACGCCGACAGTGGCAGGCTGGAAACTACTGGCTCATTTGACTTAAGACTGGACAGCACGCTGCATGGTGGTGCCTGGAAACGCCGATGATCTACAGGGCGGGCCTAGTGGTTCGCGGTAGAGCCCGGCGTCCGCCCGACCAGAGCCCCCGCGTGATGAACCAACTGACAAATCACTTTTGTCGTCGTGTGACTTGGCGTCGCGTGCGTTAAGCGTTTTACACACAAAGCCCGAGTTCTTATCCACAAAGCTGGTGATACCACTCCGCTCTGCCGGGAAGCCGCTGAATTAATCTTCGCCAGCATGTTCTTGTTTGCCTAATCGCCGGCGATTTCTGCCTTCTCGGCGACTGTCTGATGGCCCTGGGATTAGCATTTTTCTTAAACTGTGATGACTTGAATATGCCAATTTTGATGATGGCGACATCAAAATAATATCATAGGCCTACTCCTTGGCTAATTTGCTCCCGTTCTTTAAGGGGCATATTACAGATGTCGGCACTATATGGCATGCGTTATTCAGTAAAGTCCTATACGCATTGCCACAGAAATGAACAATATTGTTCGTCCAGTTAATGTCGCCGATAAGCGATCTCTGGATTTTATACAGACACGATTGCTGTTGAAAATTGTGCAACACAGCGTGTATTGACATTGTAAATGAATGCTGTGTGATGTTTAATATCAGATCAGTGTTTAATTTAATTATGTGTCGTAGACAGAAGTTTTTGAGAAAATTTATGGACATTCGTAACCGTATATGCGGTTCAGTCTCAGACTTCGCGAGACGTGATCTAACCGATTTGATCTGACTGTTGGTATCTATCTGGCCTAGCTTCCGCTTCTTACTTGTCGTTTGTTTTTGACTTGTTTTTTTGCTTTCATTAAATGACGAATAAAGTTGAATATAAAAAATATTTTCAAAGCGATCCTTTAGAAAGGAAACTGTTTACAAATATGGTTACCAGTTATCACTGATTAGTAATAAAAGTAATTCGATATGACATGTGATCCAATAAGAAATCAGAAAGACACCTTGTTTTGTGATAGCTGCGTAAAATGCTAATTAATTCCCAATTCCCTGTCCAAACAGTAGATTTGCAAAAACACGGTTTAAAGATCAAACGGTTTGGTGTAATAGCTTCTGCTACAGTTTACAAAATAGCGTAGCAACGCGCTATAGGTGCTGTGGATACTGTAATAATCACTTTATTGTAAACGTATCTAAAAAATAAATACACTAGTAAAATAATTAAAGTTGTGAAAATACAAAGCTAGGTGGTTATTTTTCATGAACCACCGTACAGTGCAATATGCCATAGTCCCGCGGCTATTCTGGACTTAATGTTGGATCGCAAGGTTTGCGAACTTAGCACGATTTCCCCGATTTTTCGTCGGACGCCTGTCAACCGGCCACTGCGGACTGAATGTTCGGTGCCTGTCGGTTGATAGTTGAAACCTCGCGGCAGCGTCGAATAACGAAGTAGACCCAGGTACAACAGTGGCGACGACCACTTCCAAGTCTCACTCGATCACTAGCGTCGTCTCAACTGAAATGCTCTCCTTTAAACGAAACAGCCTGCATCCGGCGGAATCGAGCAGTGAGAAATTGTATCTAACCTGACAGAAATTTTATTAACCTAGGCCACCTACGGCGATGAAAGAAAACGCAGCACGTATCTCGGCGAGTTAACGATTCCGGATTAAAATCACTAATTATTCTCCGCTAATCGTTCAATTTTCTGCGTGTCATCCTTTCTTTTGGCTATTAATAACTGCTGTATATAGAGTCATCTCGCTGCATGCGTAATGTTGTGCCGTAGTGTAAGCTAAACTCAGGCTAGGTTTCACTACGTGACACTATTAAGCCAAATACTTTTTAAATAAAATAAACGTTCTATTTTACGCGTAGTCACGGCTTTGCAATACGTGGCAAATTGATGAAAGTGCGTCATAGCTTATAGTTGTCATTATTAAAATTTTATATATCTGAAGCACTGCAGTGTCATCGAAGTGTTTTTTTTCGGTTGAGCAGTTGATTGATTGATTGAATGATGGAGTAGCGTCATGGGGCTGGCCGGGCTAATTAACTTGATCCGCTAGTCTGACAGATGCTGCCGTCTACGCTCACTACGATATCTCATTGTTAATTACCTCCGCTGAACTAAGGAAGTAATGTCTTATTTATGCTCAACTTTGTCTGTCGGCAGCTGCAAAATTACTGAGAAAGTTATTAGCAGATTTTCATAAAATTCTGCACAGTTGTTTTTGGTCCCAAAAGTAACAACGCGTCCATTAAAGCTCACGATCTGTTAAAACGTGTTAAATTTGAGCCCCTTTTAGTGCTTTAACCTGGTAGTGCGTTTTACATTATGGATAGCATAACATTGCAGTCATAAGGCTCGTGGACCCATGCAGTTTGGCAGTTAATAGCTCAAACAACCTGTCTTCGAAACACTTGATATAGCCTACTCATAAATAAATAAATGTTGTAACTAACTACTTTAACTGCCTTTAAAACACCAAACTGGGATCAAAACATTCACAAAATCACTATGCTTGCTATAATGTTGTTCGATAGATGTCATCCCCATAATACGGTATAATACCAACACTTTTTGCAGCGAATCTAAATAAGCAGCCGTCACGCGCTTTAATAGACATCTCAACGGAGGTTTGTGCTTTCCGGGCGCTTCTAAATATAAGCCTATAATACTACAAGGTGCGGCAGAAAAAAGTAGCCCCCTAAAGTTTTTCGCTGTTTTCTCATCAACCGTTTAGCATTTTAATCTGAAAATTTTCAGATTTATTTACTAAATTGTTCTACGGCTAAATGCCAAATAAAATTTGATTCCATTGAAAAATGGCGAAGTTATAGATTTTTTAACATGACCGCTTACCGATTTTTCAGCGTGAAAAAAATGTTCAAGCTACAACACCATTTCAATAACATCGTTGAAACAAGTCAAACAACACAGTTAACTAATGATCAGATGCCAAAATTCTGTTGTCACTGTGAATGTTCGCAGTGTCCACCGACAGCTCCAAGCTGCAACACAAGCTTCCAGTCGCTTAATTTGAGAAGTCTTTCACAGTCTTGTCGATCGGTCCTGGTAGGTTGCTCCAGATAACCTGAAGCGATTCCTTGAGTTCCGCGATAGTTTTTGGCTTTGTTTTAAGCTTGCGGTAAGCTCGAGCATTGTACACCACACGTGATAGTCCACCGAGTTTGCATTCGGAGAATTTAGAGGCCATTGGTCTTTTCTGATGAAATCTGGACAGTTGACCCGCAGTCAGTTTCCTGCGCTGCGCGTTGTGTGTGCTGGTGCGCTGTCCTGCTGGAAGATATAATCCGGTGGGCAGCCGGCGATTGCTTGAAAAAAACGACAATTTAGTGATAATTTATAAACAAAATAAATTACTGTTTGTCAAAACGTCACTGTGACGTCATCGGCAGTAACGCGGTGACCGGTTTTTGAAAATTAAATAGCATTTTTAGCTTAAACATTTTTAATGCTAAAAAATCGGTAGGCGGTCATGTTCAGAAGTCTATAATTTCGTCGTTTTTTAACAGAATCATATTTCAC
>Ga0056128_1008679_pt1 | contig 12801 bp, 9 predicted proteins | sample WorMetLIZISLAND2_FD_71113 | JGI IMG/M metagenome (GOLD analysis project Ga0056128, IMG submission 71113) | Marine gutless worms symbiont microbial communities from Max Planck institute for Marine Microbiology, Germany - Olavius geniculatus... ...
TAGTAAGACTTGGTCATTCTCTAGCGCGTGTAAAAATTTGAGGGCGCAGCACCCGATAGGGGCCGAAATATGGTCTTCCGAACAATGCGACTTAGGGTAGGTCAACATTAGCGCTTATAAATTGGTTCGTAGTGGACGGAATTTCACAAATTTTTTTTGTTCAACGCCGAAAGGATCGCTCTCGTCAATACCGTTTAGATTATGTCGTTGTCTTCATCGGTTCCAGAGATATTTGCGCTCAAACTCGAAAGTTGTCGTAAAATCGCACCGATTTTTGAACGTTTTTTGCCCTCCCAAATTTTAAGGGGGCGGTTCCCCCAAAATTTGTACTTGCGTTAACACCCCAACATAGAGACACGTCAAGTGCCAAGGTTTCGTCGGGCTACACCCCCTAACTCCGAAGTTATAAGCGCTAATTTATTACATTTTAAGCCAATTTTTGACCCCCCGCCTTGAAATTTGGGGGCGCAGCACCCCCTAGGGGCCGAAATATGGTCTTCCGAAAAATGCACTCTGGGTGGGTACGATTCAACATCGAGATCTCCAAGGTCACTGGACCAAACTTCACCGGACTTGTTTCGCCTAACGCAGGAGGAATCGCGGTAGACGGAATGACTATCCGATTTTGAATATCTTTGTCCATTTCGGAGATATTCGCCGCCGAACTTCGAAGTCGTCCGAAATCGGGCCAAATTTTGCATGTTTTCGCCCCTGAAAGTTTTTTGGGGTGCGCCCCCTAAAATTTTGGACCGGCATTATAAAACTGGGTCTAGTACTGGCCATCGTGCAAAATTTCACGCCGATCGGCCCACGCATCTCGGAGATCTCGCGAGTGGAGAAAAAATAAATAAAACATCTGGGCTAAAGCATAAGTCCTTCCGAAAACTATCGTTTTCGGGCGGACTAAAAAGAAGTTATAATTTTATAGCGAGTCGTTGAGTGGAATTCGTGTAACCGAAACAAACGGCGTGCAGTGGAGTCGCATCTCTAGCGGCTGCAGGCACGGAGCGAGCGTGTGCGAGGCATGGCTGCTGCTGCTGCTGCTGCTGCTATGTGATCAGCAGATCGCAGGACAAACGCCAGTCACTGCATGCATGCTACGACCCAGCGCGGCACCGGGCGTGCGACGCAACGCGCCGACCAACCTGCTTGATGTCAGAATCTCTTCTACGCTGACTGCTTGCCACTGACTCTCTAGCTGGGCGATGCTGGATTTTTTATTGGACGGCGGGCGACACTGTTTTACTGACGTAGCGTGCAGTCTCGTATACTCGCCGACAGTCGTCGTGGTCGTGCCACGAACGTAACTAGGTCTACTCTCTCTCTCATTCCGCGACACACAGTCAGCTCGGCTTCACGGCCGGCTCTCTGGACGAAGACGTCGAAGGTGTGAAACGTTGTTGCCGGTGGCTTGAATGTCGCGTGGACTAAGCGGCACGTCGCCGTCGCTGCTTCGCCGCTACGTCAACGGCTCCATTCTGGATCCGAGCGAGTCCGAGGAGGCAACGACCGGCCTGCTGCAGGCGGGCGCTGCCGGCGAGGATGAGGACGATGCACCGCCGACCATCACGACTGTTCCGCCGGTCCTGACGGCGGTGTCTGCCCCGGGCGGACGCCTCGAGGCGTCGGGGACCGAGGTCAGTACGCACGGTCGACCGACGGCCGGCGGCGGAGGTCAGACTGCAGTGGGAGGAGGCAGGACGTCGTCCAACACGTCGATGCGCAGCTCGTGGAAGCTGAAGTACCAGGACTTTCTGCCGGACAGGAAACATTCGCGCGTCGCCAAGTGGAATCCGTCGTCGTCCGAACACTTTCAGTGAGTCGTGTGATTCAGCTTGTCTTGCGTTCATTTCTGTTCTGTAGCGGCTGAGTTTAATATTTGGACGCACGCAGTTTGCGATGCGTACTATTCGTCGTCATACCAGAAATTTATTACCCGTGCATTATCACTGTGTAAGGAACACGCAAGAGCATTTCAAATGTCACAGAAGTTAAAAATGCAGCTTCAAATCAGTATGCTCCTGCAGAGAAGAATAAAAATATATGTATTTGAAGTACATATTTGATTTTTCCTGCTGCAACTCTAAAACGAGGTCGTCGCAGTCGTGGATTAAATAAGTAGGCGGGAATTAAAGTTGCAATTTTCCGATAGACACTATTATGTATACAATTTTCAGTAAAAATTCCGACAGACAACTGCAAATTTCTCGCAGAAAAGATTACGGTGCTCAAAATTAATGAGAACTTTAATGGCTATTTACTGTTTTCGCATCACTTTTTCACTGAATACTGATTTGAAGTAAAATCAAATTCTCCATGGTAGTGCTGCAACAGATTTGAGACCGCCACAGTTGCTGGTGGTTTTTACCAGAGCTGCTTTACGGTTTAGCTGTAGCTGCATAGGTAACAATTTAATCAATGTTTTTTTGCAGTTATGCTACAAACAAAAGTGGTTCGTTTTTTATGGAGCGCGATATGTGACTGTAGGCCATATACCGGTAATGTTGCTGTGCGACTCCTGTTCGGTCTGCTTTCACCAGTGCAGCAAAAGACATTCATCTATATCTGTCTGGCCGATGATCAGAGGCGATTATTTGTACTTGACGGTGCTTAGGACACTGCATGCTGTTTGATAGCGGTGTTTAAGCTGCGGCTGCTGCTGAATTGAGTTGTCCCATCCTATTGATCACGTTTAGTCGTCCGCGCTGCTAAGCCGATTGTCGATTACATGACAAAAACACATGACGGGCTCCTAACTCGGAAACAAGAAAACGTGCAAAAACCTAAATTAGTGTGAAGGTTCTCCAGGAGGTTTGAGCCGTTACTGGTGTGCTAATTTTTAATGTGGAAGGTCACGGGTCACCGGAAATCAAAACATTTAGGAAAATGACGCATGTAAATGTGTCTTGCGTAATTGTATAAAGGTAAAAGTGCCGTATCCCTAGTGGGACGTAGGTGGGGTGCTCATCTGCCTTTTTATGGCCGTTGAGCCCGTCGTTACCTGGCAGTGCCCCGGTCCTGAGTCAAACGTGCAACCTCGGGTTTACGAGTTCGGCACGCTACCGTTACACCGCCAAGCCACACAATCGTATGCAGTGACCTAATTTACTGTCAACGCCTGAGACGCTCGCCAACTGGATGGACGGCCGCATAGGCCCTATGTATATCGGCGTTCGCCGACAAATTTTCTTGTTGGGTCCTGTGACATCATGGCACGAGGAAGGGAAAGCAAGGCGCGGCCATTAACCACCCTAAATTTTGGGTTTTTGTCGGATAATTGTCGACAAATCTTCTTGTCGTAAAATTTTCGTTTTATAATGCACAAATTTGGGACTCAAGGGCTTCATTTTGGGACAGTTTATTGGCAAACTCGGAATTTCGAGCACCTATAATCTCGTGTGTCGGAAAATGGCATCTTCCTGAGTTTCTGCTCCGCCTACTTACTTTTTCAACCCATGACGTTGCTGGTGTGTGCATGGCCTAGTGTGTGTACGTATGTATGGGTATGGGATGACAGTGGCAAATTACTGCAGTCAAAAAGATGCCGAGAAACTATGCCAAATGCAGAAAAGGGGTTTAGTCGTAACGCTGGTTGTCATCTGTAACCCATCACTGAGGTGCCATCCTTCAGTGAAATGTCGTGTCAGTTACGCCACAAACTCATTTTCTCCGTTCCTACTTCTGTCTTGCGTTAGTCGAGTCTTATGAGTCAAATGTGACCGCTAGGACTTATATTCAGTGAGCATTATTGAATATCGATCGGCTAGTGATAGTAGCACGTGACAATAACCACGTGACTTTGACTGTGATCTGCCAAGCCCTGTAACATCAGGCCCAAATTCCACTACTTCGTTATGTTGTGACTTGTTAAGGTGCGTACAGAGCGACAGCAATAAAATGAAATAAATTATAAGCCGCGCACTTCGACTTTTATTTTAGTCGCTCTGGAGGCCTACACACCTTTAGACATCAAGTCACAAAAGCTGTACAACATCCTGCAGACTTTGGATACTTTCTCTGTAGAATCAAACTGTACAGAAGAGCGTCGTCTCCTGCTACCTGGAACCTTTGCATATAATAACAGTTGGTGTGCGCCAAGAGCAACGTTTCTCTTACTTACTTATTTACCCGGTGTCCCGAGTCTGTCTGGTTAACGCTAACCGACCGAGCGCTTGCATGAGCGGGCATCGTTATCGTGGTATATGTGGCGCTACGGGGTTCCATTCCACGCAGAGGTAGGAAATACGGACGGACCGACTCGGACTGTAGCAGTCTCACTGTTGGGACCTGATGCTGAATAATTGAGAGCTTCTAATCTGACCGATTCGACGGCGGTCGTTGTGTGGACTGGACTGGATCTGGCGAGTGAGCGGTTGGTTCTTGATGCACGCTTCAATGAATTATCGATGAATTGCACACAGACAGTCGGCGTGGCGTGCCACGATAGCGACTGACCCGAGGATTGATGAACCTAACTGGCTGCACGCTAGGCTAGCCACAAACGTACGACCTTTCACTGGACTGGTGACCGAATGCCAGTCGTACCGGTGATGATCGACCAACCGATCGACCTGTCCTGCACTGTCTCTGGCCGTCAATTGCGACACCCCACGGATTGACCGAAAATGATGGATCGTCATAATTTTAGAACACGAAATCGCAAATCTTACAATAATTTGTTAAAACCGTGAAAAAATATCCGGTATTTTACAGCTTATGTGGCGTTTAGTTGACGTAATTGAAAAAGGTGTCCTTTTGCCCACCTCTCCCCCTGTATAACTCAGATACTACAGTTCTGTGAGCACGGTCAATGCATGCAGAACGGTAGGCTATAGACATATCGGTAATTTAAGCTAGATATCAGATTGTGCGTGATGGTCTATCGGTCGATCGTATGAACTGTTGATTAATGGCCAATGCCGCCTCTGGAGCCTCGTTACAGCAGCAGTTCAGCGACTGTAGGTTTAGCTTCTAGCGATTATTGTCTCAGCGGCTTAACGCTCAAAGCACCAGCATTTTGCCGTGCTGTGAATTGGATATTACTTGTGTAGTCCCTAGTCGGTATAGTCGCTGTTCCTAGAATGGTAGGCCTAAATGCTCTACAGCCAGCTTTCGTCGACCAACAGGCCTAACACAGTACAGCAATCGGACTTTTTGTCTTATTTGCGTCGGTTGCATAATGCAGCATTCCACAAAAAGGTTTCACTGAAATAAATAATATATGAGATCTGTAGTATGCATTTCGGACGTAACGTTGAAGAAAAAACCGAATTCTGACTTCTTTTGACTATCTTACGTTTCGACGTGTTTTTGTTGTCTCTCGGACTACGTTATTTTAAGACTGCAGCGCGTATTTTCATTAGTGGTGGCTTTTCGAACTTCTTGTGCCGCCGTTTCGCTGCTGAGCAAATCAATTTGTTGCGGTCTCCAAAGACCGGGCATGTGCATACCTCTGGGACGAACACTGGACTCGACATATTAGCAATATTGATCGGCTTGTCTGGCAATCGGCCGGGTTGAGTCCTGTATGAGAATGGAGCGAGAAGTTGCAGTTTGGCGCGCCAACAGTTGATTGGATGTGACGACACACGTTGTCTGGCGCTTTAGATTCACGCACGAACTTATCACGTCGGTTGTGAGTGACAGCTGACAGCGACAAAAGCCTGTTCTTAGCCAGGCCACTGCGACACTTTGTATTAAGCCCCAGACGCTGCTATGTTTGCTATTTTGTTCGCAGCTGAGAACAGAGAAGCTTCAAAAGTATGGACTCGAGTGTTTTGCTTTGAAAATCGAAAGAGCAGCACAATAAAACGTTTCACTTAAGCCGACAATAACCAAAATAGGCTCTACGTGCAGTCTCGAAATTATTATTTTAACGTTGCACCGACGTAGAATTTTGAACCAACAATACGCCTATATTTGTTGAAATCTGGTATACATTGGCAGCGATGAAGCAATGATATATGACCGATGGGATAAGACAATGATGATGTAACAATACATCAATGCATCAATATGCAGTGCGATCTGTATAGGATGGCCGCGTAATCAGCGGCGTAACTTCGGGGGTAGGAGATTGCACGGAGCAGGACATTTCGGCGCCGCCGTTTCGATTGTAACCTACCTCCACAACCCAGAATTAAAACAAATGTACTCGCAACTTGCATAAAAGTATTTTTGATAATGCAACAATGTAGTCCATAAATGTAGAGACACGAACCCCCGTAAATATCTCTATTAATTGGTTTGCGTACAGTTGTGCTGTGTTTTTCGGCTGTGCAGACCTACACGTGTTGTACATGTAATGTTTGGCTTTTATATTCTTTTCGTTTTGGGCGTGTGGCAGAAGAGCGAGCAGCTGTTACTGTCGGAACTAGTTGAGCTGGCGTGCGGCGTAGTTTCAACGGCGATTAACCAGAGGCCAAACGTGCTGCTTGAGCCTTGGTGCGGCCGGCTCGTTCTGTTTATGCTTGCAAGCAACGGATCAATACGAACTGCGACTATCATTTTCTTCCGTTCTGCGAGCGACTGAGTGGGCGAGTATGCCAACGGCAGCAACAACGCACGGACGGACAGCACAAGCTGCAGGGTGGGTGATTGCCTAAGCTACACAGCGTCCGCATTGTCACGCGACCTCGTTGCGATTATGACACTGCCGGGCGCCGGGCGCCGTAAAATACCGTCTTTTGTCGACGCTGCAGGCATGCACGCTGATGATAGATCGTATATGTTGCACTGGCCGTGCCGTGCCGTCCCGACATGTAATTGTCGCAGCCGACAACGTTATATAATGCGAGCAGCTGTCGGCGCTGCATATTGATGCATTGATGACTGAAGGGGTGGATGCCGGGTTCGTGCCAGCGTCCGCAGCATCCGGACAAGGACGAGTGTATGGACACTGGACGGACTCTGACGCAATCTCGTTGCGTTGTCACAGTGTGACTAGCTGGTGCGATCCCGTGGGTGGACTGGACTGGCTGACATGACAGGCAGGAGTGGACCCATCCCAGCACACATCGTCCGGCCAGCTAGCCTCGTCCTCTGTCTGTCGCTTGACTTCATCGGGCCGTGCAGCTACCCGACTGACAAGTGCTTGTCAGTCGCTCATCTACCATTCTGCCGATTTCTGCAGCGCAACGCTGTCTCACTGTAATCGATAGCACCGGCCGTCACCATATCAAGAACAGCGTGGTAATTTAGCTGGCGTCTGAATTAGGAAGATTCGGTACTTGACGAAGTAAAACGGGGCCCAAATTCGTAACACTCATCCAGAGCATAGCGCACGTCCAGTTTTTGAACAAGTCTAACAATCCTGCTTAAAACCGTTGTAGGTCTATCTACCGGTCTCTTTCATACACCGGTGCACTGTGTAAATTCGTCGAGCTATGTCAGTAGGCTGTTTACAAGCATGTTCAGAGAAATTAAGCTCAAAGCACTTTATTCTTCTGTTACTTATTACCTCCTGTGAAAGTGTCCTACAGTCAGATGTTTTTGCTGCCTATTTGCTTGGCGCAGTATTTTTGGTCGTCAAGTCGTACCAAGTTGTGCCACTCTAGGCCATCGCTTGGTACCACTCCATCTGCCTCGGGTTTCAATAATTCCCATTTCTCATAAATACAGAGGAACTTTGCGTGATCTATCTTATCGATGGATAGTAGCGTCACTGCGCTGCGTGTGGCGGCTCAAGACGCTGTAACTTAATGGAAATTACGAAATATCACCGTCAGGAAAACACCGGTTAAAGTAAACAAAAGCTCGTTCGACTGCAGAATGCAAGAGAATGATAAAAGTATGTTAAATAAAAAACTCGACGTTGTAAATGTTAATAATGGATGCGGGTAATGTAAAATGCAGTCGACAGTCGACTAGGTTTGAAAGACGTTCGCGTTGCGTTTATAGGAAGAAAAAAGAAGAATTTTCGCACTTCACAAAATTCACAGTTATGAGTTCCTGGGCTTCAGATCTCCTGCTGTCTTACTGCCTGTCAGCCTGACGATGGTCTGTAGTCGGCTCCTGCAGTGAAGCGTGAGACGTGACATGGAGGGACTATACCGGGTGGCGCTAAAAAACGTCTCGAACTTTGCGTAACTATAACGGCGCGTATACTTCATGGCGAGAAATTTCTTTTCGCGCGTTTGTAGAACAATATGTACTCTTATTTACTTATAAATTTTGGTAACCTCACTAATAACACCACTAAATGCCAGTTACTGACGTAAAGAAAGTTAAAAATCCAATTATGTAAAGATAACCTTCTATCACACCGCATCAAAACGACTCAAAATTTCTTTCGAGACAACACGCAAATTTTATCAGCTCACAAAAATGGACATCACATTCGACAAATTGGAATCCGCTACATTATTTAGTTTGGGATACCTTGCAAGAACTTGTTTATGAAAGAAGGCGTTAACCGTTTGCGAATCTCAAAGATCTTCAGAATGTTATCTTAGACAAATGGTTTGATGTCGACATCAGACAGCCAAAATCAAAAAGCCACATAGCAGTAAAAAGCGACTAACAACAGTGGCAAAAAAGAAAGGGGGACCTATATCAGCACATTTTCTGATGATCAGTTGACGGATAATTAGCCTAAGCCTAAGTGACGTTTTGGCGTAGCCTGCGTACGAGCGGCAACGCAAATGATGAACCGCATGCAAAAATTCTTTATGGCGTGTAAACCTATTTTGTTTGTATTGCGGCTAATACAAAAGTGTTTTAGACAAAAACTTCTACACTTCTACACATATTCCAAGGTGTTTGGTCATTACATTTAGGCTATGCTTCTGAGCTGATTCATTTCGACCGCTCGGCTGAATAACGCATGCAAATGTTTGGGACGTTTTTTGCGCCACCCGGTATATGAGCGTCCGTCCATTCGTCTGATCTCATTAACCGACGGCGACGGCGCTTGACGCTCGCAGACAGGAACTAACAGGTCTAGCCAGTGCGATGGAACCGACAGGAAGCCAGCAGTACGACAATGCACAGGCTTGGTCGTCATGTAGCACAGTCAAGCTACTGCATTGCTCTATGCAGACTGCTGCGCAAAGATAACTAATTGTGCAACTTGCCGTACAACTTCCTGTTATGGAACATATTGTGGATTATTTTGTTGTACAACAAAATAGCGTAGTTTGGACTGATTCCATTCAGGCTACTGCATTTGTTGTCGATTTCTTCTGCGAGGAAAAGAAGAACAGTGCTGTATGTAATGGTATTTATAAGCTCGTACTGCGTACTCGGTTACCCACTTCCACTTTAGCAGTGCTGTAACTAATAAGCCTATTGAATGAATTTAGTGAAACGTAAATGTAAAACAAATCCACGACAAGTCGCATTGGATGAAGTTTGTGCTAGAACGTCGTGGTAGGTCAGACGCCATGACAGTCAGTCTCTGCTATTTCGTTCTTCATCGTCGTTTCTCGCCATACTTGACAGCAGCTGTGCTCGGGCGTGTGATTGGGCGAACAGACAATCGCTAGACGTCGCTACTGACGAATTCCGCGCACAACAGACGCTTCGATGAGTCTGTGGGCGCTGCAAACTGCCACAAAGTGGTACGATAGATCGATTGACAAAGATCTCTGCGTGTGGTGCTTTCATTTGCTTCTTGCTGTGAAACAACTCGGCACGGACTGTAGAAACTAATACTGTGGCTACAGATCGAGCGAAGGATTCGACTGCAGGTCCTTACAGCGAGATCGATCTTCAGTTGCTGAAACACTTGCTGCACTCATTTCTCCATTAAAGCGGTTTGCAACAATTGGACACATTGCTAGCATCTAAAATTCCGCGGTAAAGTGGTCTTTGATCTGCAAGCCTATGCAACTATGCGTCTGTATATTGGTGCAAAAAAGCCAAAGCTGTTAAATAATTTTACGACTGTATGAATGACTGTAGTATCAACACTGTTTGGGTATAGCGCCACCCCCTGAATGGCCTAATTGTGCTGTGTGCCGTTAAGAAACTACTCACTCACGCCGCCCTTACGACTTTGGTGCTTGCAGATAAGAGAGACAGCGCTGTTTGGAGGAAAATAATAAATTAGCTTAAAGCCGCAAACATCAGATAGGCCTAGGCCTAACTGGTTTACTAGTGGGTCACGTGTGATCAGTGATCCCTTATTGCTACACCAGTGCGTAGACTGTGGAATGTGGATACACTATACCTCGTTTCACAGAACATAATATGCTGTTTCTTTGCTGGCGCGGGTTGATGCGATGAGGCTTGAGAAGCATCCAGTCATGTCATATTACGAGGCTAAGCTGAGCCGAGCGACGTTGCGAGCGCCATGTTATCTTTCACGGGGACGGAAGGGTCGCTCGAGACGACGGCGGCGGCGTCGACGTGACTGAGTGAAGGAAAGCGACTGAGCGATCTATCGCTCGAGCTGTTCGGTCGGTCATCGTGACCGTGACCGTGGCAGCACTATAGTCGTGGGCCGGGCAGGGCGTGCTGGCAATGCTACGGTGGATGGATCGATCAGTTCAACTGACTGACTCACTAGTGGACTGACTGAATGGTGCTGGCGTGTTAGCAGCTTCTCAGTGTGCTGCTGCTGCTGCTGCGTCGCGCTGCGGAGTAAGTGATACGCGGTCTGCACGCACGCCGGCCACATTTCACTTACCCACAGTCAATTGTCTATCTGACAGCGTCAATCCAGCAGCCGCTACCTCCACTCCCCGCCAACCTAGTGCTATAACGGCGTTCGTCCTTCCTTCCGCTCGTTATGTTCGATGATGAGGTCCTACAGTGGGGAGAACGATGTGGGTGGAGCCGAGTGCCGTCCGTTCAGCTGCTAAGCGTCTCAGGCGTCGATAGTGAATTAGCTAACCACACGAGGGTGAGGCCTGGTTTGCAGTGGACGCTTGAGCCGCTTGAGCCGCTCGGCGCGTGATTCACTACCCGCAAGTAAACATCTAAGCCTACTCCGTCTACTCCAGATATGCGGCTATTTCTTGACGTTTTTGACCTCTGGTGACCTTGGCCATTGACCTTTTAAACTGAACAATTGGCACAACGGTTATGTCTGCCCCGGACAACGTTGACAGCAATTTTGTTTTTTTTACTTTTGTTTTTTTTCAGTCAGGAGTCTGTGAAAACAGACGACAGCAGCGGTGGAACTTGTTTTTTAAAGTTACAAAAGCATAAGACATATTTGCAACAACGTCGGCTTTGCTTCCCTGCAGCTATGCATTTCTGATTTGTGCCCCATTTGTAAACAGACCTGCAATTTTATAGGCTATTTTTTCTGTGTTGCTTTATAAATTTGTACTCTGTTGCAGTTGCATGTGCTATTTGCTAATTTTTTCGTAGCTCAATTTTCTCTCACTTTGTATCTTGTTTAACATATGCAGTTTCTTTACACAGCCGCTGCCAGTCAGTGAGCTGCTTGCCGACGTCATATTATACTGGGATTTATTGTGCTTATTTCGTAAAATAGATAAACTGATAATGATGGTTGCGATACAGGAAGCTGGTGGACCGTGCCAACGACTGGCTGGACAAGAACCGAGACGTACAGGTAAAGACATGTCAGACGATGACATGGATGTCGCACGACTCGTCCAGGCTCGGCAGCGGAGAATTCATGATATCGTCAAAGAATTTCACCGAAAACGCCGTCACCTACTATCTCCGTGGACTCAGGTGAGTGTTCTGCGTGTCGTCAGTAATCATGCACTTAAGTCTCGTGATTTAAAAAAAAACTTTTGAGGGGTGGGACGTGGCCCAGTGAACAGTTAGGCCCCTACTAGGCTCGTTGTATTGACCAGGCGAAAGACCCTATTATCGTTTTTTTTAATTTTCGCGCATATTCTATTGTATATTTTGTAAAATCGTTGCGAATTGTCAGCTGATTCTCAAACAAATATACTGTATGAATATATATGTTTTTGGCTGAGAATTAAGATACTTGATCGCTTTTAGTCTAATGTGCCGTGATGGATGCGTATACATGCAGTGATTGCAGTCCATTTAGATTTAGTTATAACGGGGCCGTATTACGATCCTTGTCTGTCCGTCCGTCCGTCCCTCAAAAACAAAAAAAACGTTTTTAAAACTCGCATTTGTGTGAACGTTGTTCTTGCAAATTTTTAGTTTAAAAGGTCAAAAGTCAGGGTCAGGAATAGGGTTGCGCAGTTCTAGGTGGAGGGCCGCATGATACGTCGGCACTGGGCTGACGTATTCCTTTAGTTATGTTCGTTGGCTGCTGGTTCAGGTTGTGGCTAGTGCCGAGAACGCAGTCGCATCGCCAGCAGCCGATCAACTTCACCGACTTCATTCCCGATCAGAAGCACGACACAATCCAGAGTCTCGTCGCCAGAATCAACAAGAAGATCGAACACAAACAGCTCAAAGGTAACCTGTGGATGATCGATGTGGGCCGCTGAATTTGCGGCACCTGAAAATGACAGACCACGAAAAAAACAACGACTGATAATTGCAATACGGCTACCTGGAAAATAACGGACCTCCACTGTTGCAAAAAACTGACCAGAACAATTATGGAGTTGTTTTCTGCAGTAAACGTTTTAACGAATTAATTAAGCACACGATACACTAAAATATGATTTATATATAATATTTATGCAAAAAGACTGTTCAGTTTATATAAAGTGTAAGGGTGCCATCGTGGTTGTAGATATAAAACAGCACAAATCACAATTTAAAAATTCAAACTTTGCCATTACACAGTTAGCAAAGTTCTTCTGACATTGTGTAATGGTAATGTTTGAATTTTTAAATTGTGATTTGTGCTGTTTTATATCTACAACCACGATGTCACCCTTACACTGT
>Ga0056128_1008680_pt1 | contig 12799 bp, 8 predicted proteins | sample WorMetLIZISLAND2_FD_71113 | JGI IMG/M metagenome (GOLD analysis project Ga0056128, IMG submission 71113) | Marine gutless worms symbiont microbial communities from Max Planck institute for Marine Microbiology, Germany - Olavius geniculatus... ...
TGAGGTAAAAACTAAAACACTTATTTAATAGCCAATGGTGTCAGAAATATTCGTACCGAAAATTATCAAAATCTGATAATTATTGGTTTAAAGTTACAGTCAAAAATGTCGGGGATGTTTTTTGAGACAGTGTAGTTTACAGTAATATCCTACGGTAACAATCTCGCTAGGGAGTTGTGTTACCAACCCACCAGTTATCCAGAAATAAACACTGGCATGGAAATGCGCTTTTAACCCTTTTCGTGGTTTTATGACGTATTGTTGTGAAGTTATTTAAAGTCGTCGTTCTTCGTTCGACAATTAAAATGTTTAGGCCTACTGTTATGCTACTGCATTGCAGCGGTGATTCCGTGGATAGTGCAATTCAAATCCCATGATTCTCACGGATACTTGGGGATTAATGAAATATCACATTAAAACTTTGTCAGTATTTAGCCAAGTAGTACAATCTACGTTCAGTAAGCCTACAAGATCCACAACCACATGACAGCGACACTTGCAGATTATATATTGCTCACGCACACGTTTTTCTCAGCGAATTACGCCTAGTTTCCATTTAAAGCAATGGACACAACGCAAGAGAAGTACGCAAGCAAACGGTACGCAACGGACGCAGCTGACGTAAGCAACGCGACGGCCAAAGCGCAAGATAGGAGTGGAAAGTTTGATAGCGATAAACTGAGAACAGCCTATCTGTTTGTGGTAGAATGACGTAAAGTGACGCAGCAATAGTCGATAATCGACGTAACCGATAACAACAGGTGGAGAATGCCTTCTGGAAAAAGTTGGAAAAAAGTTGGAAAAAATAAAAAAAAATTAAAATTCGGGGGGGGGGTAATTTTTTTCGTTGGCAAATTGCCTAAAATATACAATATGCATGGCACAAAATACGACAATTCTGCGTACAACAGCTGCATTTTTTCTTCTCGCTTCGCTCGCAGATTACTTGTAGTCCCTAATTTTAAAGTTGTGGTGCCACGCCACTCTTATTTGTTTCTATTGTTCAAACTGCACTAAATTTGGACAGTTAATTCTCTAAAAAAATAATTTAAACTGTTGCCACCCAATGTCATATTTTAAGGCTAGAATGCGCCAAATTTGATTTAAGTTGGGGCTCTTTACAGCGCTCCCTCAAACCCGGTAGCTGGATTAGAAGGGACTTATTTTAAGGTGAAAGGCAGGGAAAAAAGAAAAAAAAGATATCAAGAAAAAAACAGGGGAACCTACGAAAAAAAGAGGAGAGGCCGAAAAGGGAGAGGACGAGAAGAAGGAGAGGAAAGAAAGAAGAGAGAAGGCATCCGAGTTGGGGAAGGTTGCCTTTTGTTGCTGAGGGGGATGCACGTTCCTGGATAACAACCTTGAAAAAACACACCACATGAATTTGAGATGCCGGTACAGTGTTAATGGTTTATGACGCGTTTGTTTGCCAAATTTATTTGCACGATCACAGTATAGCGTGAATTATAATTAATTATAATTAATACAATATAAATTATTCAGGCCGGTAAATGTCCATTGCATTGTTTTGTTAATGAGAATGGTGAAAAATAGCTTGTCGATTGCAGCAAGGGAAATGATTAAAGTAGAAGTCTGCTTACATTACTCGAAAGCGGCAAATATCAACGACCAAACTGTTCACACACAACACCAGGCCAGCTACTCGTATAGAAAGCACGTAGACAGTTCAAACCTCACCAACGTAGTGGCGCCCTCTTGGCAGACACCCCAAAAGAAGTCGATTATGATTCTGTGACAGCTGTATGTTAATGAAATAACCCGAATTTAGGTCAACTAGGCCTATAGCTAAAGTTGCTTAAAATTTGTCCCAAGTTTTCTAGCAATTTTGACAGCAGACAAACCAGCCGAGCAACAAACAAACCGAGGCAAAAATATTATCTTTTTTTTGGCAAAGGTAGCAGCGACAACAACGACAAATATAAACAATACACACGACAACTAAATACTTCATCGACCACGTCGGTTGCATTTATTGCCGGCTGCTGAACGACAAAAAAAACATATAAATCAGAGTTATTTCGAGTAAATTTAAATTAAATTTAACCAAAGGAGTCATGAATATTGCAACGAGTTTGTCGATATCGCGGTAGTACTAACCATAATTAGACGTAGGTTTAACTGGTAAAATAGAGAAAAGCTGAAAAATTCAGCCATTAAATAAAGCCACGCAACTTAAGCTAATGATAGATATAAGGCGCCGGATAAAACATTATTCATTTTCAAAAGTCGAGAATAAAGAAAAACATGCAATATTTTCAGTAAAGAAGTTTTATTTTATTGTTTTATTTCTCTTATGTATTTCCAATATAATAAAAATGTTTAATCCTAGCGTCTTTGGATGTTAAAATAGCGCCGACACAGCCGAAGTATACGGGCGATGCTTTATACACCGTCGAGTAAAAAATTAATACAGAAAGATAATCGGTACGGAGACAACAATAATACACAAGTAATTTGAGCAAAGCTCACGAGACGCGCGAAAGCCTATAGCAGTTCCTGTTCGCAGGTAATCGTAGTCTATCTCCATCCATTTCGTCGTAATTCACTCTTTTTCAGCCAAAAATCGCCAAAAAATCACGCTAAAACAATATTTTTAAGGTTCAAGGTCATTCAAGGTCATCAATGTTGATAAATTTAGAAAGCCTGTCACCAGTGCTTGTTATAATAAGCAGCATGTCTGTGCCTATCTGTAACCGTGTTCACGCTACACGAGATAATTGCGGTAAAATAACCACTTTTTAGGGAGGTAGCTGTCTTTGACGCCCGCCTGCGCTGGCCTCCTTGAACCTAAAATCTACGTTGAATGCAGAAAATTTCATACGCAGACTGTCTTGGTCTATCTCCAGCCATTTAGTCGCAATTCAGTGTTGAAATGTGCGCTGCATCCAAAAATTGCAAAAATCACTAAAAACCTCTTTTTGAGGGGTTCAAGGTCGTTCAACGTCATCGATGTTAATAAATCCAAAAAGCCTGTCACAAGTACTTGTTATGATAAGCAGCATGTATGTACCTATCTGCAACCGTTTTAAATTATTCGAGCCAAAAACGGCAAAATGACGTCTTTTTAGGGGGTATCCCTCTTCAACGCCCTCGTTCAAGGGGAACCCCTGCACCCAGTGTTACGATAAACTAGAGACATTGAGGCAGCCCACAGTGAAGATTTCGTGGTCCTATCTTGCACCGTTTTGATACAGCTCACGAGTGTGACAGACGGACAGACAGACAGACGCCCAGACGATGGCAAAGTCGCGCGAAGCATTCTGCTTTCGCGCGTAAAAACCTGCCAGACGGCACAGTCTAAATGTTTTCGACACTGTGCTGATATACAGTAGCTAATGTAGGTAAACTCAGTTAACTCACTCTGCTGACGCAGTCTACAGCTCCCGAATGAATTGTTCAGATACTCGTACAGCGAAATAAAAACATGCCCGCACGTTAATAAGATTCTTTAGTGGTTCTCAACCATATATGCGTATCAGTGTTTTCATATTTTCTTTCATTATTTTATTGTACATTTGTGGTTGTGTAGTTCTATGGACCTATGTATGAATTAAACTGGATTGATTGATTAATTATACCGCGTGCGGATGCGTCGATTTTCTGTAAAATATTGATGTTGGAAAATTTAACTTTCCATAAATTATAGATACATAGATACAAACAATTACAAAATTATAAAATGTTTGTTCACAAAACACAGTGCTTCTACTGTGCCGTTTGCATGGATTGTGCGCTAGCGTACGCAGGTTGTGTAGGCTATTCTACACCGTGGGCCATAAAAACGTGCCACTTTACTTTTGTCTATATCTTTGCCAATTATTGACCGATTTTTAAAATTCTTTGACTGCCACACTTTGCAGACAATTTGCAATAATGCGATTATTATGTATCCCACCACACAGTAAATACGTTTCTACATGTGTTTCTACCATGTGGAATAAAAAAGCAAGCAAAAACTAATGATAATAACAAAAAATTTGGTAAATGAGAAAAAACACTTCAGTCCAACATTGCGATGAATGATCCGTATGACACTAGACTGTGTTAAACCCACACAGTTTAGTGTCATACAGACCATTCACTGTATTGTTGGTCTAAAATGTTTTTTTAAAAATTTTACCAAAATGTTTGTTTGTTGTTATCGTTATATATGCACATTTCATTGATATTTCACAAGGTAGTGTAGAGACGCATTTACAACGTGGTAGGATATGTAATAATCGCGTTATTGCAAATTGTCCGCTGAGTGTGCCAGTGAAAAAATTTTGAAAATCGATCAATAATTGGCGAAGATATCTACAAAAGTAAAGTTGCACGTTTTTTGGCCCATTCTGTATGTACATTCAAAGACGTGAAAGCTGCGGCACGTCTCGGTTGAGTTGCAGTACTCCAACGACTGTTAGAATACACTGTAAGCTTGCACATTACGACATAAGCTCAAGCTACACTTTTACGATGTGTTGTGAATTTGCTGTAAGCTAGTCGCGCCGCATACTGCACAATAATCTACAAGAATTTGTACAGTAAACAACAAGTCATGCAGTAAATAACACAACATGTTAATAGCAAGTATACAACAATCGAAATAATGGACTAAATGAAGTTCGTGCAGTTCGATCAATGTACAAGACAACGATAACGGCGAAAACTGTACAGAAAAGTCAACGGAATATTTCGTCTAAAATCCGTGTAAACAGCTGTCGCCAAGAAAGTGCAAGCGATTTTTTCAAGATAAACGCATGTGACGGTTAACAACGATAGTATGTAAAATTAGCACATTGTCTACAATGTGCTAATTTTGTGCTAGATAGAACTATTGACCGCCTGCGACAATTCCTGTAAACGAAGTCGAATATACGGAAATCTGTAGTTTGACGAAAAAGTCGGAAACAGTGAAATCAAGAGTTTGGATTAGGTTATGAAACAGTATAGTGTTGGTCTCTTGTTTTGGGAGACCCGAGCCTTCGTATGTCATGTTGAACATAAAATCACGTTTTGCTATAGTTTTCAAGCTCTACGTTTAAGTTTGCTTAAAACACTCAAATTTGCCGCTAATGCAAACGACACGAAATATACAGATATACATGTATTAGATCGCAACGTAAAAACAACTACAGGGTGGTCCAAAAAAACTGCACAAAGTTTATGGCACTATAATTTTGTAACCGTACATCACAGAGTCAAGCGGTTTTCAGCTAAATGTTCTGAAAGAAATTCTTTACATGACTAAAGTCAGTGTTTAAATACAACAATTGAATATTCTTTGTTTTTGCCGCTGGCAAGTAAACTATTGAAAAACAGTATTACCTTCAAGGTATTTTGGTCGATAAAAACATGCCATTATTATTTTATGAATAGCTCTTTGAAACATTGGCCGATTTCAATAATTTTTTGCACGCGACATTAAGAAAAAACTTGACGCAAAGATCTGTAGTTTTGGTCACCTCACATTAACGTTGTCGCTACACTACTGTGTGAAATGCAGAAGTCGCAGTTCGACCATTGACAACAATGAATTCCTTACCAGTTAGCGTATGCGTCGGCTCAGAAATTATTAACTAAATAGTGACAAACACAATTAGCAATTACTATCACTCTTTCGAGTCACATGTGACACATCACATCATCTTCATTTCAGCATATGCTCAAAATGTCCTCCTGCAGCACAAACGCAAGCGGTAGAAGTTGACACCATTTGCCAACAGCACGTTCAGTAACTGCATGACTCAAGCAGCCCACTCGCTGTTGATGTATCATTTCAGTTTGTCAACTGAAAATTTTAAAATAAAGACGAAGCAACAGATTTTCAATGATTTTGTGGTCTCAGTAACTTTCCGAGATGACGTATGCACTGCCCAGTATAAATTCATTGTTGTCAATGGTCAGAATACGACTTCTGCACTTCACAAGGTAGTGTAGCGACAACCTTAAAGCGAGGTGGCCAAAATTACAGACACTCGCATCAAGTTTGTTTTTAATGTCGCATGCCAAAAATTATAAAAATCGGCCAATGTTTCACGGAGCTATTCATAAAATAATGGTGTCACGTTTTTATGGACCGCGGTGTCGAGGGTAATACTTTTTAATACTGTGTTTGCATCGTTCAATTGCCAGCGGCAGTAACAAAGAATATTTAACTGCTGTATTCAAATACTGACCTTAGTCACGTAAAGAATTTCTTTCGGAACATTTTGCTGAAAACCACATGACTCTATGACGTACGGTTGCAAAATTATGGTGCCATAAACTTTGTGCAGTTTTTTTGGACCACCCTGTAGAAACACCGTTATTGGCTAACCACGATAAACAACTTGTCTAACAACCGTCTCGTAGCGTGAGCAAATCATCCTTTGTTCATCATGGTGTTACATCATGATATTCAACGACGCTTCAGCAAAAATAACCATCACGTCGTCTAGATAACTACAACGTATCGATCGACTGAAATAAATAGACCTAAGTTACGAGCAATACATCAAAATGAAGATTTCACTGCCATGCTGTACATAGCAATACACAGTACAACTAGGTTTGACATTTTAAAATGTATTAAGCCTGTAAAATCGAACAAAGTTAGAACAGCATCACAACGTTAGTTCTGAGAACTGGAAACGCTTCCAGAATTAACTAAACGTAGGCGTTAGATAAATCTGCCACAGGATAATGCAACAATAATTGTCGACAAAAATGGTACGTAAAAATTTTGCTACTATTGGTTAAATTTTCGGCGAGTAAGCGCAGGAGAAAATCCAAAAAGCACAAAAAATTCTACTCACTTCCTATCATTACGCATGCATTGGCTTTTGTAATCTGTGCTATTATAATCTAATGTGAACAGGAAAAAAATTATAACGCAGAAACGAAAAACGCGTGATTAAAATCGCGAATGTAGTTTTTACCCCTATCAGTATACCTTAGTTTTTCGGTTTTTCATCATCGCCATATCGTCATCACTATATCATTATTACTCTTTTTCAGCAGCAGCACTGCTGACTCTACAAGCTACTTAGCGCAAGAATGCGTGACACAAACGTTCGCTGTGTGGCGGCCGCAAAGTCAAATTGACTAAGTCACGATACGATTGCTGTTATCGTGATCGAATGATACAAACAATTACAACAGACTACTCTAATGGACTGATCACACGAGCCGTGTTATTCAACGAAAATTACGGGTCATTTTTGAAATGATTGTGCTGTGACAACAAGTAATTGATTATAACGGAGACCTTAACAAGTGCGCAGCCAGGGGGTCGACGGCTTGAATCCTCTTATTAGTCGAAAGCAGGAAACGCTATTATCGAGCTTGAAATGCGTTGCGCCAGAAGCTTTGACCCGGATTCCACACAATGAGGGAGCTTACAGCGCTCCTCCAAACGCCCTAGCTGGATAAATAAAAAATTACAGTCGATTCTCCGCCCCCATTAAAACGGCTAGCTACGTGTTTGTTTGTTGTTCAGAAAAAAAATGCAAAGCAACGTTGACAAGTTTGGAATAAAACACTGAGCTCGTATAGATTAGAGACCCGCCTGCGTGATCAGACCATGTCACGGCGTGGTACAACTTCCTAGCGGAAAGTTCGATAGTCTTCAGCAACGCCGACGTCATCCGTGGAGTCACGTGATCGCAGACGTCCGACCTGAACGTATTTCCGATCGACGTCATCAGCCGTCAGCTGCTGGCCGCCGCCGTAGCCGTCGCTGACGCTGCTGTAGGTCGGCGGCACGTCCTGGGTGGCCGAGCCGTTCTCTGGTTTGATCGTACTCATCATGTAGGACCGATAGTCGGTCGGCGCGCCCGTTGCGATCGGCTTGGCTTCTGCCGCCGAGTACCCGGGGCCACCCCTGCCTTCACCCAGTGCACCGTCCTCGTCCTCCTCGAAGTTGACGTAGGCGTAGACGTTGCGCAGCAAAGCCAGTACTGGAGCGTACAGCAGACTCACTACGAAGATGACGATGTTCAGCGTGAGGAAACTGCTTCCCTGGTAAATCCAGTCGCCTATGACCGGGCCGAACGCGTACGCCAGCGAGTAAGAGATGTCCGCGATGGCGTAGACGCTTCCGTAGACCGAGACGTGGCGCACGTCGACCAGATACGCCAGCGTGGGCATGATGGCCGTGTCGACCAGCGCGATGCCGAAGCAGTCGATCATTAGCGGAAAAATGATGGCGACGAAGTTCTCACAGGCAGGGATGATGAGGCAACTACTGCCCTCGATGAGGATGCCGACGGCTGTGATGAGCCACTGGTGCTTGGGGAAGGCGCGCATCAGCTTCACAGTGACGAAAACGCCCAACACGTGCGGGAAGAACGCCGGCAGCCAGACGAGTCCGATCTGCCATTCCTCCGCGTTCATTGACGTCTTCATATACGTCGCTATTGTCGGCTCGAGAAACGCCAGGTTGACGTTGGCGACCACCAACGCCCCAGCACAGATGGCGATGTAAGGACCCAGACCAGTAATGTCCCAAATGCTTACTCCGTCATCTTCCTGCGAATGTATCCAACAAGTGGATATCGCAGCTTGCTCCGCGTTTGTATCCCAGCGCAGATGGCAATGTAAGGGTCAAGAATGAGACGGTAGATGGGCGTTCCGTGCAACTTCTCTTTGGGTTTATCGTCGTCGGCGGCGACAGACAGCTGGAACGCCGGCGAGGTGACGGCCACTTGGAAGGGCTGCATGATGAGCAGCAGCATAGCGCCGTCCAGCAGCGCGATGAACGACAATGCCAAGAACGGCACCGCCTTGCCGGCGAACTCGTACAGGAAGCCGCCGAACGGCGGAGCGAAGAGAGAACCGAACGAGATAAACGCCAGCGCGATGCCCTGCGCCCTCGATCTCTCCCGCGGCTCCTTGAATCGGTCTGCAATCATTGCTAAACCGGCGGTGTCGGCAAACGCCGAGCCGACACCCTGCAGACTCCGTGCGAGGAAAAGCACTATGTAGCTGCGACCGAACGCGAAGATGGACGTCGAGACGAACAGAACGGCCAGACCGACAATCAACGGCCGCTCGTAGCCGACACGGTCGATGATTGGACCGGCAAACGGACTCACGAACAGCTGGACAATCGCCTTGGACGCAAACAGCCAGCCGATGCTCTTGTCGTCGGTGTGTCGCGTGGCCGCAAGAAACTCTAGCATCTCGTCGATGAGGTGGGGCGGCAGCGGCGTGAGGTCTTTGCTGCCGTTCAGTTTCAGTCGCTGCACGTCCGAAGCTTTGTATAACTTTTCTTCCTTGTACACGTATATTTTGCCCTTGTAGTGATAAATCGAGTCCGGCTTTTCTAGGAACACCGGGATGATGGGCACGATGACCATGTAGAGCATGTTGTCGAGCAGGAGGGCGATGCAGACGATGACGAGAACGAGGCGCCGCTGCGTCTCGGGGTTCTGCGTTCGCTCGCGCAGCGAAGCTACTCGCGGGTTTGCTAGCAGCGTGTTAAGGAACGGTGTCGTGACCGCCGTCATATTGCGTTCTCAGCCGCTGGAAGGCAGCTTCAACAGCAGGTTAAACGTCTCAGCTTACAACTCTCGATAACGACTTCGTATTATATTACTCAGCAGGAAGTTTCGCAGGCCGACATATTGCGTTCTCGGGTGTTGCTAGCTGGAAATTAGCAACAAATATTTTTACCTGCCCTTGTGCCCTAATTTCACCGGATGACCAGCAGGTTTTTGTAACCAGATTGGTGTGATCAGTTACTATAGCTGATTACTAGAACCAGGTGTCGGGTTGTTCGACGAGCGCTTGCTCAGAAATAAAATCGTAATAATTTTTGCTTCCGACGCAACTACTCTGTTGTTTCCTGTAGCCGATGATCCAAAGCCAGCAGATGCATCGGTGTTTTAACAGACAGGTTGATTTGCGCTGGATCAAGGTAGACTGGTCTCCGATAAGGCGGATGATGTAGTCGCAGTTCAGTCGGTTGAACCGTCTTGTTGACGTAGAAATGAACGCGCTCTCCCTCCTTTCAGTCCTTCAACATACCAGAAAAAAACGGCGTTAATACCATGACTGCAAAATAGGTTCTCTCCCCAGATGATTTGCGTTTTGAATAAAACCGTATAATTCAGAATATGGCACACTGTCTCACGATAACGTTTTGACAAAAAAACGGCAATAATCTGACAAAGGTATAGTTTCATGAGATATAATTTCGTTGCTAAAAGGACTGGAGAGAGAGCGCGTAAAATGGTTAATGTCACAAAATAGCAATAATAACAGTAGCCTAACAGTAAAAATAGAATAACAAAAAAACAACAAATATATCAGGTGCTTAAACATGGCGTGAGTCATCAGGAAGCTACCGAAGTCGCTAGAACAACAAAATATTGCAACAATATTCATAGAAGCGTAGGCTTATCATGTAGGCTATAGATGTACCAGTCTTATTAAAAGCAAGCAAAACATAAAAAGCTATTATTCAGTCTGCATGAAAGCGGCTTATCGACAGTCGCCGATTCGCGAAATTTTTCGCACGGTTGACGCGTTGACATAACGCGTCGTCTTCAAGAACAGGAAGCACACAAACTGCGATGGCTGGAGTGCACATGTGCGCGTCCCGCCCGACGGCGATAATGTTGTCGCCGTCAGCGACGTCGTCGTCGTCGTCGAAAAGTGAATGAGCGCTTTGATGAAACAAACATGCCCGTGGCACGCAGTGCTTGCTGTACTGACTGGCACAATCTCATCCTCGACTTCAGCAGCAGCAGCAGCAGCAGCAGTAGCGGCGGTCTTCGTCAGGCTACGGCGACTGAGTTGGCGCCTAATTCGCTAGCACTACGCGCTTCGTCCGTCCGTCCGTCGATTCCAAGCTCAATTTGCTCGTTTCGCTCGCAGCCGCCTGTTTGCCTTGATGCCGACCGACCGCACGATAATTCGCCAATTTGGTATCGCGACGTCGCTGCCCGGAATCAAATTATCGTCGTCGTCGCATCACTACTCGGCGGTCTGCTACGTCTGTAGGTTCCTTCCTGCACTCCATGTCATTCGCTTAGAGACAGACGTCTAGTAGTGATGCCCGGGGTACCCGTTTGTCAAATACTCCAACTTCCGGCTGATAGCTACAGTGCCATTTAATGACTAAGACAATTTATTAGCATAACATTAATATACTCGGCGAGAAGTAGCTACAGATTTAATGCCTGGGTGTCAGAAAATGGGCATGATATGGGTCTATGTACTGTATATGGGCATAATTACTCATAGACAATAATTCAGTTTATGAAAACAACTAAGCTAGTTAAATGAGTTGATTAAACGATATAGATATGCACGCACACAGCAAATGTGAAACAGTGTATGTAAACCGTTTGTATACGCTCAGTGTAGATTTTGTCGTATATACTTCCATAAAGGGGAAAGCCACCGCTGCTTGCACGAGTTAGACTCGCGTTTACAAAGTGCGGCAAAAAGTAGCCCCCTATAGTTTTTCGCTGTTTTCTCAGCAACCGCTTAGAATTTTAATACGAAATTTCACAGATTCATTTGCGAAAACGTTCTACATTAAATTGCCAAGTAAAATATTTTTCTGTTGAAAAACGACGAAGTTATAGACTTTTTAACATAACCGCCTACCGATTTTCAGCATTAAAAATTGAGCAAGCTAAAAATGCTATTTAATTTTCGAAAACCGGTAAACACGTTTCTGCCGATGCCGTCACAGTGACGCCTTGGCAAACTGTAATTTATATTGTTTATAAATTATCACTTACTTATCGTTCTTTTAAAGCAATCGCCGTCTGCCCACCGGGTTCATCTTCCAGCACGACGGCGCGCCAACACACACAGCGCGCAGCGCACGGAACAGGCTGCGGGCCAACTGTCCAGATTTCATCATAAAGGACCAGTTGCCTGCAAATTTGCCGAATATAAACCCAATGGATTATCACATGTGGGATGCAATGTTGGAGGCTTACTCCAAGCTTAAAACAAAGCCGAAAACAATCGCCGATATCAAGGAAGCGTTTCAGGTTGTCTGCGGCAACCTGCCACAAGGATCGATCGACAAGGCTGTGAAAGACTTATTAAAGTAAGCGACTGAAGGCTTGTGTTGGAGCTTGGAGTTGGTAGTGGACACTTTGAACATTCACAGTGACAATGAAATTCTGGCATCTGATCATTAGTTAACTGTGTTGTTTTAACGATGTTATTGCATTGATGTAGTAGCTTGAACATTTTTCAATGCTGAAAAATCGGTAGGCGGTCATGTTAACAAGTCTATAACTTTGTCGTTTTTAACGAAATCAAACTTTACATGGCAGAAAAATGTATAAGGTTTTATTAAATAAAACTGTAAAAATTTCAAATTAAAAATTGCAAACTTTTGCTGAAAAACTAGCGAAAAACTTTAGGGGGCTACTTTTTTGCCGCACCTTGTAGAAGTGCTTTCAATCTCCAAAGTGGCAGGAGTCTGGCATGAGCTAGTTTGGTACATGTATCTTTACTGTTTACTGTGCTTCTTGCTATCTTGTATATGAATCATTTCATTTGTAATAATAGTAATAATACTAGAAAAGCAGTCGTAGCCCGCACACCTCCGCCAAGGGCTTGTCAGATTGTAATGTAGATTTCACTTACGCGTTTCAAACTATAGTTGCATTTTCCACAGTGATCTAGTTCTACGTGACCCAAAAAACCGTGATTGGATACACTGCCGCTTTGCCAGCGGTTCCCGCATGCCCCCTTTACGCAATGGTAACGAAAACTTCAAAGTGATCCAGAATGCAGGATTCCTGCCGGATTGCTCCCAAAATTGAATCACCTGTAGCTTATGCCA
>Ga0056128_1008682_pt1 | contig 12797 bp, 9 predicted proteins | sample WorMetLIZISLAND2_FD_71113 | JGI IMG/M metagenome (GOLD analysis project Ga0056128, IMG submission 71113) | Marine gutless worms symbiont microbial communities from Max Planck institute for Marine Microbiology, Germany - Olavius geniculatus... ...
CATGCACCAGGTTACCTTAATTTACCTACCGTAGGCGGCCAACATTGATGGGCCGCTTTTCCCTTCTCCGGCAGCCTGCCATTGAATTGATTGATTGATTTATTTGTTATTCTGTTTTTAGTGGGCAATCTCTCTCTCTGTCTTTCTCCATTCCTCTATCAAACGCCTCATTCAGCATACTTTGAGACCCTGTAGGGGGCCTATAAGACGTTATGGGATCACCGGGAATTTTGTGTAGTAGCAGGGGGGAATTTTTAGCTTTCCGAACGGGAATTCCCGGTGGCCCTGTCTGTCAGGTTGCATTGAGTTTATTTATGGTTGTGCCGTATTGCGATGGCTATTCTTAGTGGTAGTATCCACAGTTTTAGGCCTTTCAGTTTAATTATTCTTTGTGATATAGCTAGTTTATTTAAGTGGCATGTAGTAGAATGCTTTGGTGTATAGCTGGCACTGGCAATGCAGAGACTGATGTAAGATCTGTTGTAGTGGTGGTTGTAGTGGTATTTTGCCATGTGTAGTAGTATCCTGAGGCTTGTGTGTGTGTTCTTTCAGCTGGCAGTGACAATGCAGAGGCTGATAGAGCTCGCTGGAGGGCTGGACAAGCCTCACGTAATCTGCGGTGATTTCAACGCATGGCCGGGATCTGCGCCGTATCAGCTGATGTCTGATGGTCACCTCAGTGACACAAGTTTCACTGATCTACAGGCAATTCTTACAATTGACTCTGGCGACATGCAGGTGGGTTAAGGTTTAAGCTCAGGGTTTCTCATCGTCTTTGAAATTCCTTGAAAGTGCTTAAATTTAACACCTTTAAATTCATGGCTTTTAACAGGACTCCTTAAAAATGATAATGCTGCTTGAAGGCGTTCAGGAGTTCTTTGAAAATGCTTAAATTTGGTCGGATTTTGGAAATGGTCTTGGTCCAATTGCTGGCATTACGCAGCTTGTTAAGTTGGAAGGGGCCGTGATAACTGAAGGTCTGTATCTGCCAGTAGCTACTATGATTCTGTGGTATTAGGACAATATAATGACATTAGCTGAAGGTGTTAATTTTGTTACATATTGACCTAATGCACTAATTCCTATGTAGCGGTTATATGGTATTATTTGCATTTGTGGTGTACAGGGCAGGTCTCTGAACCAGGTGAACGTTTGTCTTGGAAAGTTGCTCAAAAAGTCCTGAAATTGATGAATTGAATGGGGCAGTCTTATAAAGTGGTTTTATGGGTACTTGCTAGTCAGCCGGGAGTGTAAGATATACACAGAGCAAACAACAACAAGGTCAACTCAGCCTTCCATCTCTCTGGGTTAGGTAAATCCAGTACCGGCCTATTTGGCTGGGGTTAAGGTGTTGGACTTTTACATGTGTTGGGCGGCAGGTAACACTGTGTGATCCCATGTGGCAGGTGATGCTCTGTAGTTCTCTGATTGATGTCCTGTTTAGAGCTGTGCCATTTTAAACGTATCGGCAGCATGGACTGGATGTTTTGTGGTGTTGCAGCTGCTGCCTGTTGTCAATTTCTGGTCGGACGGTTTCCAATATCCCGTGGGATCTGACATGAAGAGTGCATACGCCACTGTGCAGGTGAGTGCTGCAGTCTTTGCATTTTGCTCTGACTGTCGATTTGTCCCGGCAATCAATTCATGGCAGCTTGATGCGTTTCCTGGTCAGACTGCATAAAGAGCACCCATATGTGTTTGTACTGTTGGCTTGCATGACTGTGTATGACTGTTTTGTTTGTCAATACCGTATTCGTGTGTGATAGCTTTTTGTTGTTTATTTTGTTTTTTTTTGTTGTCACTAACAGTGCATTGCGCAGGGTTTCTGCTAGCAGACCTTAAAAGTGTTAAAATTTATCTTGAAAAGTGGTTAGATTTGGTTGCAGTATTTTAGAAATTTTTGGAAATCTTAGAAATTAAGTTTCCTGGTGAGCAGCTTGATAAAAAAAGCAGCTGCAGATGAAGAATTGTCCAAGTACATGCGTCATCTTTTCTGTTCATTATGCAGCAAGTCATTATCGTTTTTACCCTTGGTACCCCATTTTCAATGGAGCCTAAACATTGACTAAGTGATACAAGGTTGAGCGTTGGGCGAGATCTTTAGGCCGTGCACTCAGCGGCCAGCAAACTGTCGTGCAGCAAAACAGCATTGAAGCGCTGCATGCTGTAGACTAGGTGCATCATCTCCTTTGTTTCTTGTGCAGCAGTTGTTATTATTAATTTATTAATTTTTTCTTATTTATGTGTTTCACAGGGCAGTGAGCCAATGACGGCTGATTTTGGAGGTCATCTGCACGCGGTGGACTATATCTGGTTCTCGAGCGTATCTCTGGAAGTCCTCGGAGTGCTGAAGGTTGTCGACCCAGCACTGATTACGTCTGGCTTGCCAACTGCCACGTTCCCTTCTGACCACGTCTCGGTCAAAGCCAGCTTTGTATTTAAGTAGATGACGCTGATCATCATGGTGATGACATTGTAATTATGTCTGGCAACCGAAGCCCCCGCAGCTACAAAATGTTTGAGCTGAGCTGGCCATTATAAGATAACATAAATATCAGGGCGATCACTCGTCTGGAAAACAGGGAAATGTCGGAATTTTACAGCTGTCAAGGAAATGTCAGGATGTCAGGGATATCAGTCAAAATCAGGGAAATACCATGGGAAAAATCTTGTCGGGGAAAATTGCCCAAAAACTTGCTTGTCAATTATGTTATGCTGTTTATTGATGAATTTTGCTTACTTGTGTTTTAGTTTCTAACATTTATCTCTGCGTTATATTTTAGTTAATACTATAACCAATTAAAATGGTTAGGAGTGCCACGAATTGTCAGGGAACTTCATAGTGTTCGGAGAGTGGTCACCCTGAAATATAATTGACAATATTGAAAACTTCTTTGTTTAGGCTCAGGTTGCCAGTCAGCTCGGCGTACATCATCAGAAAACCACACAGATTCTGGGATTTTTCGCTGACTTACTGGGTCGCGTTTGGAGATGTCAGCCGTATTTGCAGCTCTGGTCGGTGATTAGTGAGGCCGAAAGACTTTGGAGCCAAGCTGGAAAAGCTTGAGCGAGTGACTGCCAGGTTTAGGTGTAATATATTCATAGATGTATATCCATAGATGTGACAGTGAGTGAATGAGGGCAGAATTATGGCAAAATATTGTACAAGTTTTCTAGCAGAGTGTCCTGACTACAAAGGCCATCCTTGAAATTATCTATACTGTGTCAGGTGGGACATTAAACCCTACTCACTCACTTTGCCCTAACTACAGAGTTCTTCAGAATCAATTTATTGCAATATGACAAAAATGTTAATTTTTATAATTTATCTCATTGCAACATGAAATGTAGCAAGCACATGTTATTTATTAACAAACTAAAGCAACATTAGAAACACTGTGAAAATGCACATTGTAGAAAGTTTAGTTTCGATTTTTTCGAAATGTCATTGTCAACAGATAGAATATTTTTCCAGTCTGCCCTTGATATTGACAGTTGACCAGCATATGTAGTGTACAGACTGGTAGAGATTTTGTCACTTAGTCAAGTTGGTGCACTCTGTGATGTGTATCACTGTGTAATTTTTAACACTTAATATTAATGTGTTAGTTTATTGGCTAAGTCTGCCGGCAGAACGGAACAAATATTGTTCAACCTTTGGTGCCGTTCGTCCGATTGATGTGGGGTTGTGTCACATGGGCAGGTACCCCAGAAAACCCGGTGGTTTTGTCGGGTAGACCTGCTAAAAATCCACCCAACAAACCTGCACCCAAACTTAATCGCATTTAATTTTCTCGTTATGCTGTTGATCAAACATTTTATTAAGTTGGTTAAGTTTTTTGAAAAACGTCTTAACATGTAAATTTTTTTGGAGATGCAGGCTTTTTTCTAGGGACAGACAGGAACCAAAAATGCACAAATTTTTTATTCCTCATGCAGACGTCACTAATCAACATGATATGACTGACAATTTGATGGCATGCATGCTAATGGCAGTTGCGTATGCAATTGTTGTAATCATTATTATTATAATTGTTCTTCTTATTATTATTGCTGACATATGTGTTGTTTTGAGACTTTTTCATGTTTTTGCTGGAGTGAATTTGATGACAATTGTGTAGGCCTGCATTTCTTCATTTGCTGTAAGTTTGAGTTGGATGCTTAAACCAAAGGCACATACAGAGTGATGTAACTGAACTGAACTGACATGATTATTTGGCAAACTTACAAATGTTTAAGCAAGGCGAGCTCATTAGTTTTTGGTTGACATATAGTGGGCGTAGTCACAAAGTCATCCTCGTCAATAGATGGTGTCTGCTGTAATGCATTACTGCTTGCCCTTTGGCCAGTTCGTCGAAAACTAAACCATGTTAGTTCAGTTCTGTACGGGCTTTGAGATAATTCTAGGCAGAATGGAACGGAAGTCACAGAACTGTTATCTGCTACTTTGTGCAGTGAAATCATATGAGATGTACTACTTAGCAATAGATTGTTGTCATAAGTTGAGGACACATTGGCCAGTTTGTGGTGCTGGAAACGGGCGCCAATCGTCTGGTGCCAGAAACCATGACACACTTTGCCAGCAAATAATACTAACAGCTTCTCAATTACACTTTTCTTCAAGATTCTATGATGATAAGTTTTTAAGTACGCATTGTAGAGAAATTTGCTTTTTTTTCCTACTGTTCTCTGAGTTGAAAAATGTGTTCATTACTCCACTTTATATTTCTTTTTTGTTTGTAAACAAATGAGCAGTGCTATCGTCTGCTTCAACTGACCAGTCAGAGATCAGCTTCAGTTTCCAGCACGAAATTGAACATGTTCTGTCTGTCGTCGGTTTCTGGCACCAGAAAATTATGACAGACTGACCAGTTTCTGCTACCAGTTGACTGGTACTAGAAACGGACCAGGGTGTCATAGATCTGGTGAACTTTTAGTATCATTTTGTGTTTAAATTTTGAACTGAATACTATTGAGGAAAGAATGGTAAACCATCGTACCTACAGTTATTAGTGAAATGTGTTATCTACAGTGTTCTTCAAGATGTTACTTTTATATTTATCTCATTACAGAAATGATATATGGCAAGCAAATGTGTATGCTATTTGTTAACAAACTGAAAAAAAGAGCTTTTCAAAAACACTGGGAAGATGAATCAAAGAAAGTTTTTTGGATTTTTTTGGAATGGTATCGATGGCAGCATATGGGACGTTTTGCCATTGTTTCCTAGTTATGCTTTATTCATTGTCCAAGTTATGGAGTCTGTCATCGGTGTCTGTGGCTGTGTATAGTGCCATCTCTGGTTAGATTGACAGGCATGTATTATATAGTTTATACTTGCATTTAATATCAGTTAATTTGGGCACGTTTTCTGCGTTTCATGTGAAATACTGCATTTTCCTGCGAGTTAGATTGGACCCTGATTTTATGCCCGACAGGCAGAATTATCATTGACCCTGCATCCAGGAGTCTGCTTTTCTGCACTGAAGCACATCTGATGCTGTGCAGTTTTAGGTTTATGTGTTCCTTGAACAATCGTGAATGTATACAACAATGTCTTGATGTGTGTGGACATGAGATGCCGAGAACATTTATTGTTTGTATTGTTTGTTAGTGGATCCAATATCATGTGGAATTTTAAGAGTTTCCAATATTATTTTAACGCAGTAATACCATTTAATAGCATATGGTCTCAGATTGTGCTAGTTGTCACCGTTATGTTTTTATATTCTAAAATGCATTTCTTCGACAAAACATTTTCATTTTCTTTGCTGTCCCTGTTTAATTGCTTGTTTAGTGGTCTGGTGATGGACCAGTTTTTGTTTATTTTGTTGCTTTATATTCTCCTATGTACTGTTGACAATTTTATTGCAGAGCAGATGTATACGTTGAATCTAGGGACCTGCAATGCTCTGAGATTTGATTTGAATTTGAAGTGGTGGGCTGATTCTAAAGTTTTTGAGTTGGCCATGTGTGCCCGTTGCTAGTCAACGACTTGAGCTATTAACGAGGCTTTGCGGTAACTATAAACCTACAAACTCGCTAGCTTTACGAGTGATCATACGCCGGTATTGTTTAGTGTGTTTGGGAATTGGAATGAGGAATCTGAAAAGCTGGAATACAAATCGTAACTGTTGTGGAACGTGTTAACTTTAAGCAGTATATATAGCAGATTTGAATCCGAATCGTTACTCCCAATTGATCCGTATTTGATTCGAATGCAAATGGCAGATTCGTGGGTCCCTAGTTGCATTAGTGTTTAGTTTGTAAGTCATTCTAGTGGCTGTAGTTTGTCTTTGTGTTTGCGTGATTGAGCATGTAAGTGAGTGACGCGTGTTTAATAGCATATCTATGTTTGTGCGTCTGCTTTCTGTATGCTATGTGGGAGTTAAATTCCCCCTCTGTTATGAATAGTGAGATGGTGCGTGTACTTTTGTCAGTCAGTATTTGTTGACTTTAACTGGTTCGTTTGATCGACTAGATCAGGGGTCTCAAACTCGTCTGGATATTCTGACCGCATTGCGAAATATCAGTCAGTTGGTTGGCCGCATATATACAGTGTAGTAAATAATGTTGTTAGCTGTTAAACTACAGCTGACACTATCCACGTCCAGCAAGTTTATTCAGTGTATTTAAGTCTACTCGCTGTGACGAAAAAGACAGGCTAGTTCAGATGGTGTTTGACGAAGTGTGACCGCCGAGTTGACAGCAATTGTTGACAGCAACACCACAGTGTTGAAGTTAGGCTACTAGGTTGGGGGAGCTAAGCTTCTGGTGCATTTACATTGAAATATCATATTTGATTATGATGAGACAATAATTGGAAAATGCTGTAAACGAATATAACAACTTTTTAACCCTAAATTTCTAGCATTTCAGATAAATTCGCTGTGGGCCGCAAATAATACGTTTGCAGGCCCCAAGCGAGTCTGAGACCTCTGGTCTAGGTAGTGTAAAGCTGGTATATATACACGGTGTTTCATAAAAACGGGCCCATTTATGTTTTTTTTCATAATTCAGTCAAATGATGATCAATTTGCACAAAATTTTTACCAGTTGTAACTGAAGAAATATTAATTCAAAATATTCCAACAACATGTGGCAGTTGATTAAATATTGTCTGCTAGTCGTGACGTAATTCTGACTTCATAATGCGTCCTGAGTACAAGCTTGCTTGTCTCAACTGGCGCTGTCAGTTGCTACCCTGCTTCGATGGTGAACTTAATCTGGTTTGTTAATGAAAAATATTTATCGTATCAGCGCTGAGCAACATAGAAACATGAAATCAGGCATCTCGTGGTCCAAAAACTCAACCATTTTGCAAGCTCGATGTGCTACTGCACTGCCTTGTGAAAGTCCAACTATCCTCACAGACATGTAAATGTGATCGCTTTGCACGTTTTTGTGGCTGCAACTGTAAAACTTCAAATATTTGTAACCAACAAATCAGATTAAGTCCACCATCGAAGCAGGGTAGCAACTGACATTGCCAGTTGAGACTAGCAAGTTTGTACCCGTGGCACATGATGTCAGCAGCGTTACATCATGACTAGCAAAGAATATTTAACCAGCTGCCATGTTTTGTTAAAATATTTTAAATTAGCATTTCTTCAGTTACAACTGATAAAAATTTTGTGTAAATTGTTCATCATTTGAGTGAATTGTAAAAAAAACAAAAGGGGTCTTTTTGTGAAACACTGTGTATACAAGTCTTTGAAGGGGTTCTGTTATTGGCACTGCAACTGGTAGGCCAGTGTTCGCTTTAAAATGTCTAAAGGTGTGTTAAAAGCAACAGAAATTAACTGATCAGTGGATTTCAGTTCAGTTCATGGAGTCCCTGTGAACAGTCTTTGAAGGTCATTGGACATTTTTATCTTTGCTGGTTTTGTATGTGGCCCTTATATGCAGAGACTACTGCTACCTAGCGATTGACTTTTGCTGTGTTCGTTGAAGGCACGTAATGTTGAGGATTGCTCGCATTCGATTACGTTTTAGCTTTGTTGTGTTTGCTACATTTTACAATCACTGTGTTTAATCAAGTTTAGAGCAAAGTGTTATTTTTTTTTTTTATTCTTTCATGTCGACAGCTTTATCGGGCTGTAGTTATGAATGAATTATTATGAAGCTGTTTTCACACGTGGTATGCTTCTCGTTGTAATTGTCATTTTCTGAAAGGTTGATACCTTAGTTATGTGAATGCTGTGGTCACCACAGGCCCAGTTGCTTACTTTGTTACAAAATTTGTATTCTTCTAAGAGCATTTCAAGACAAAAGATAAGATATCCTAAGATCTTTTTTGGTTATTTACAATTTGCAAATTATCCCGATGCACCGTAAGATTCTATCTTAAGATATATGTTGTGTTTTGTGAATTAGCTCATTGTCCTCACAGTAAGTGTGAAAAATGTGTTAGCGGATTATCTTAAGATGTTTTGCAGATCCAGCCCCATGTTCTGAAAATAATGGACCAACTGTAGAGATTGCATTTGGGCCCTCGAATAACAGCAGTTTAGATTTTGATAATGTGGTTGCTCGCTGATGCTAATAACCACTGTCAGATTATTTGTGTGCGTAGTTTTTGATAAGCATCATTGCCCCAGCTTGCACCGGCTGTTGATTCTTTCTACGAATTCATTAAAGATGCATTGTATTATCTGATATTTGTGCGTGTGTTTTTGCTTGTATTTTTATAATGCATATCAGTGCAATCTCTGATTTGGTAATAGCTCTTTATCTTTTTTGTGAACAGCTGAATGGTCTATCTTAACAGCACAGATATCCATCAACAGATCTACCTAGATTCCAGAATTTACTTTCGTTTAGTAACCACAAATCATTATTGCTCCGCAGATCCAGTAATTGGTTTTGTTTGTAACCGCACTGACCACATTAGTTAGTGACCACATTGTCTCTGGCACCGCAGGTCAGCTCCTGTCAAACATCATGCCAGAAATAGTCTTAAGGGTTGGTCTACAGTGTTTAGGCAGACCGCAACTGAAGCATCAACTTGTTCTGTAGTTATGAAATTTCAAACATGCAAAGCAGTCCAAGGCTTTTGAGCAGTTTGTAACAAGAAACCCAACTGTTGCTAGGGAAGGCCGACTGTACGCCAGAGTCCGAAGGCCAGCAAATGTGAATGAGGGGTCAGTTCAGCGCCCCTGTTCGGAAGGCAGAGGAGACTGAAGCGTCGGAAAGGGACGCATAGGACATTTGCAAATGTCAGAAGTAACCTCTCCGCTGATAGTTCTGGCTGTAATGTGCCATACCAATAATTTGGGGAGGGGGGTTAATTGGGACTCCCATTTTGGGAAAACTGGAATTAGTAGATAGTCGGCGTAGGGCATTGATGATAAGTAACAATAGGTTGTCATTGATAGTATCCATGTCACTAACTGAGTCCACAGTTCGGTATGCAAATATTCGGGGTGCAGACAGTACCCCCGTTTGGGGGGGGGGAATATGGAGGTAGGTCGTCCGACTTGTAGACGTCAGAGAACCCTAATTACCTGTTGAGACAGTTATGATAAGACACACCGTTTAATCACAATACATATGGTGTCACCGTCGGTTTGATGAGATCGATCGTTTCACAAGGCTTAATAGAACTATAAGTTTGTGTATCTATAATTTTTATTCAACTTTCTAGTACGTTTCGACAAATACATATTTGTACAATAAAATGAATAATAGCTTTTTAAGATTACTTAAGATCGTTGATTTTCATACCAATCAAACGCGAATCGAGTAGTTTAATGTATCGATAACTGATATGATTATTTTATTTCCGATTGCCCATCGCCAATTGTCGGCGACGTATTTCTGTTTCCGAGGTGTAAGATTATTGTTATAATTTTGTTTATATGCGTTACCAAGTAGATTAATTCATTTAAATTTCGATAATATGTCAGCAAAGTAGATTAGATGATGTTGGTACTCAGTATTGCGTTTTCCTGCAAGCTGTACAAAGATTTTTAGACGTTACCCGTACTAGCCACCCTCTGACCGATTCTGACGTCTTCACTTGAATTATGGTTTTTTCGCCCCTTTGCAGGTTAGCCCCCTGGCCTGTTCGCCCCCTAGCTTTTAACGTGAACGGCCGTTCAACTGGGAGCATTGTCGACGGCTAATCGACTTTGATTGATAGGTGGTGGACAACAGAAAGATACTGAACAGTGGTTATTTTAAAATTTATATAGACTTCATAAGCCCTTACTACTTTATTCAAAAATTGCAACACATCGCTAATATACCACAAGGCAGCCATTTTCTGCTTACATTTTTGATAACACTTGTGCAAATAAGATCGACTTAACCCTAACCTCAAACCGGACCCTAAACCTATCCCCTAACGCTAACCCTATCCATAACCCCAAGCCTGGCCCTAAGCCTAACCCAAAGCGTTGACACAAAAAAATGTGAAAACAACTAAGAAACATCATTGTGAGTCTGCTGAGGTATGTTATATTGCTTAAATTAGGGTATTCTACTTTGGACCGGCACCTCTTATTTGTTCATGATGTTTTTTGCGTGAACGTTTTGGGTTAGGTTTAGGGTCAGGCTTGGGGTTAGGGTTAAGTCGATCTTGTTTATTTGCACAACCGTTGTTGAAAATTTAAACAGAAAATGGCTGTCCTGTGGTATATTAGCATTGTGTTGCAATTATATATCGAAGTACTGAAGGTTTATGAAGTCGATAAGCTTCAAAATAACTGCATGGTTCTCCATTGAAACATCAAAACTGAATGTAAAGATTCATTATGAGTTTGCTGGGGTACATCATAATGCTTGAATCAGGGTATCTTGTTTTGGACCGGTGCTCAAATTTTCAAATTTTGTTAACCCTTTCGCTGCTCATAACAAGATATCATTGCGGTACTGTAACTAAAGGAGTGCTCGTGTTTTTGTTCTTTAATACACGTGACAGGCACATAATTGAGCAGAATATATTGCATCTGGTTGTTTGTGTTTGCGTGTAGTGAACGTGGAATAAACGACCCAACGTCATGAGTGCGGAGGTGAAGCAGTTTCTGTATGCCTGGTGCGGCAAGCAGAAGACTGCTCCAAATTATGAGATACGTGCCACCGGCTCCAAAATTCGACAGAGATTTATGTGCGAGGTTGTTGTGTGCTGGTTTGTTAAGGCTTTGGAGAGAAAGTCGAATATAGAGAGATAATTATTCTGCACTGCTGTGGAAATGGTGATGACAGAGGGATGTGATTTTAGTGCAAATGCTGACCTGAGCACTCAGTGCGTGCTCAATTCAGTTCAGTAACAGTATTTTTATACATACAAAGTGTTATAACAGAAGTTATGATGGCTGTGTCTTTGGTGGGAATTGGTGTAATTTCATGTGTCCCGTGCTTTTCACATTTCTTTAGTTTGTTGGAACTGCAAGATTATCGAGGAAGATTTTTTGGACATTTATGTTGATGTTTGGTATGAGTTTCAGCTGATGGTAATGGGGGAATTGTGGTTGCCTGATATCTTTGGAATTTTGGAAACCGACACCTCAGAATTTCGCTGATTAGCTAGGCCATTTTCTAGCATTGCTGATAGTTGTGATAACTAGATGGTCAAGCTTTGCTCAAGTCTAAGTACTGTCTGCAGGCCATGCCTGTGCAATATTTCATGTATCCAGGAAGGGGGGGATTGTGTCTTGGAGGATTACGTTTCCGGGAATGATTTTGTCTGTTTTACACCTGTCCAGAGAATTGTGTTTAGGGGGTTATGTCCAAGAGGATTATGTCTGGGAGGATTTTGCCAAATGTAAACTTCCCTGAAAATTGCAGGCAATTTCATCTATAACTTTCTTTGCAGTTTTGCTGCCAAACATTTTTAGCTTTGTCTGTGGTGAAAAATCTGAAAATCTGGTCCATGACCTTGACTTTCATTGATCTGAGTTCAGCCAGTGGCTCATGAGTTGTCTTAGTAACAGAAAAATAGAGAAACCATAAGAACAAAACTATTGTAACGTGCTGAAAACAATGCTGTCGTCTAAGTTACTGTGGACAGTAATTCCGTTAATAGTATCTTATACGGTGTTTTAATGACCGCGTGCAGTGTAGGATTCCAGGCTTTGACTACGTCGCCGCTGGGAACTCTACAAACAAGAAGGATGCCCAGACGAACGCAGCCAAAGATATGGTTCAGTACCTCGTGCGTTCCAGTCGTCTGTCTGCTAGTGAAGTTCCTGAATTTATCGCTGTATGTAACACTGTTTACATACTAAATGCGGCAAATGCACATTAGCGGTGGCAGACTTGAGACCATCAATAACAAACGACCGCAAAGGACAGACAAAATTTATTTTAAAAAACAACAAAGAATGATAATTTTGGGGCAACTGTATAAAATCTAAAGACGTCTAACTAAAAACACCTTTCATCTACCACCTGTCAGCCTGTCCCATGTGCCATGTGGTCTTGTAACACCAAAAACAAAAAGGCATAGAAAAACTGTTGTGAAATTTCCGTATTGCAGTCATAAAATATGTCAGCGCTGGCCCCTGAGCCGACATGGTTCAGTACAGTTCGGTTTAATCACTCTATAGTATGTGCTTTTACATTTCATGATTGCAGTGAATGATATTGCTTTAGTGAGTAAGTGTTGGATCTGTGTGCAGTAACGTAGGCGGTAGGCGTGGTGTAGTGGTAACGCGTCTGATCCGATCAGCGATGTTACTGTACGCCGGGCCCGGTTAATACTGCGATGGGCGACTGCCTGTGGGCAGGTAAACCATCTCGGGATGTAACCAACCGCCTAGGTCAACTCAGCCTTCCATCCCTCCGGGGTAGGT
>Ga0056128_1008685_pt1 | contig 12795 bp, 12 predicted proteins | sample WorMetLIZISLAND2_FD_71113 | JGI IMG/M metagenome (GOLD analysis project Ga0056128, IMG submission 71113) | Marine gutless worms symbiont microbial communities from Max Planck institute for Marine Microbiology, Germany - Olavius geniculatus... ...
ACGCAAAGTTGTACCGTCATTCATCTTGATTTCATACGTACGACTGCTAATAGGATGCACTACAACTCCTGGTTTCCATTCACGTTAATGGAAAGTTGATTGTACACGAACTGTGTCACCTAGTTGTAGTGTGGGAAGATCTTTTTTGTGTTGATTGTTGCGAGCAGTATCTAAAATTTTCTTGTTGCTGGCTTTAATTCGATCTGATTTCATCGAACTGTGTTCATTCGGTACTAGCCAAGAACTGGTTGTTGAAAATGTTGTTTTAGTACTTCGCCCAAATAAACGTTGTGCGGGGTTCGTTTTCTATTCTTTAGTCGGCGTATTTCGGAGGTGTAATAACCCTAGGTAAGGATCCTCGTGATTTAAAGGACATCGTCTCATCATAATACTCTTGGCAATTTTGACCGCAATTTTAGCAGCGCCATTAGCTTAACTATTACAAGAGGAGGTAATTTTATGCTTAAATGACCACTGTTTGCTGAATCTGTTAAACTCACTGGAACTGTATTGTGGTCCTCCATCACTGATGACAACATCTGCAATTCCGTGTCAAACGAAGTGATGTTTTAGCTTGTTAATGACTATCTGTGATGTAGTATCTGGCAAGATAGTCAACTGTGACAAGGTAGTGTTTTCCTTTGGTTTCAAAATGGTTGGTGCCAACTTTTTGCCAGGGCCGGTGAGGAATGTCGTGTCTCAAGATTGTTTCCTGCTGTTGTTTGTTACAATATGTTGCACATACAGGACATGTTTTATTTGTGATGACATCCCTGGCCAGAAAATTAACTCTCTGGTACGTCTGAAACAGGAATTAATACCTAGGTGACCTGCATGAACTTTGTGCAAAATATCTTTGCGTATAGATAATGGAATTACAACAAGCTCACCACGTAGTAGTATTTTATTTTGTACTGTTAGTTCATTACGGTAATCAAAGTTACGGTAATCAAAATATAACAGTTGGAACAGAAAACTTGTAAAGAGGCCAGCCTTGTAGAATGACCTGTTTCAATATTTGTAGAACTGCATAATTATCAGTTGCCGCTCGGATCTCGTTTAATCATCTGGTTGATTGAGCTGACTAATGTTGTTCACTGTAGTTATTTCTGGTTCTTGTAAATCACTGTTTGGCACTGAAGACTTAGATAAAGTATCTGCAGTGACGACACTGTGCTCAGGTTGGAATTTGACATTGAAGTCATACTTCTCTGTGCGTAGAATTAATGACTGAAGTCGTCTGGGTGCCTTGGATAATGGTTTTGAATGATTGCAACCAGCGGTTTATGGTTAGTAATTATGTCGACATGTCGACCAAATGTGTACTGGTAAAATTTTTGCAAACCATATACAAGCGCTAGCATTTTTTTATCTGAGCATAGCGTTTCTCGGCATCAGTTAATGTTCGACTAGCATATGCTATAGGACGTCCTTTTTGGAAAATTGCTGAACCGAGACCGTACTCGCAACCATCATTCTCTAATGTAACTGGCTTGGACACATCATAGAATGCTAATACAGGTGCATGAGTAAGCAAATTCTTGATCTCATCAAAAGCTTTCTGCTAAACCTGTGACCACGACCATGGCACATTTTATCTTGTTTGGTTGTGTAATGGTTCAATAACGGTAGTTATTTTTGGCAAGAATCTACTTATATAGTTAATCAAGCCAAGGAAACTACGTAGTTTGTCACGATTTTTGCGAGCATCTATATCAATTATTGCTCTGACTTTCTCTGGATCTGTCTGTAATTTATTTGCAGTAGTCTGATGTCCCATGAAACTTATCTCAGACATTTTCAGTTGCAGTTTTTTTTGTTTACTTTTATTCTTTTTTTGCAGCGTGTTAAGAAATTCTTCAGATGTTTCTCATGTTTCACATTATTCCGGCTGTAAATGATAACATCATCTGCAATGCAAATTACGTTACTCAGACCATCGAGTGCTTCTAATAGCTTTTTCTGGAAAATCTCTGACGATACTAAAGTATTAAAAGGTAAGCGTAAGAAACGATATCGACCAAAACAAGTCTGAAACGTTGTCAACAAACCGGACTCATGGTCTAACACAACATCCCAATAACCTGCAAACAGGTCGGCCTTAGTGAAAACATGTGAGTCTTTTAACTCATGGAGTACATCATCAAGCACGGGTAAAGTATAATGTTCACGCATCAAAGCTTTATTCAGTTCCTTGGGATCTAACCAAATTCTGAGATCGCCACTCTTTTTCTGAACAATGACAATCTGATTAATTCATAAAGTCAGCTCTTCAACTGCAGCAATGACACCTAGCTTTACTAAAAAATTGAGCTCCTCTTTTAGTTTAGGTCTAACTGCTATCGGGATACGTCGTGTTGCCATAACAGTTGGTATCACCGAATCATCGGTCTGCAAGTGAACTTTACCTTAGAAAGTACTTATGTTTCTGTCAAATACATCTGCAAAATCATCTGACAGTGCTACAGTAGCAACTCTGTGCAAATTGTTTTCATTGATTGTGACTAATCGCATTTGTTGTGCAGCTGATAATCCAATTAGCGGCATCAAATTTTTCTTTACCACCACAAATTCAACGCTGTAATTCTTTTTTATTTCTAGGGTTGTTTAGACGTACCCGACAAACACCGACTGACATCAACTTGGTACCATTCAACATGGTTAGCTGTTTTGTTGTCGGCGAAATCTGTGATGTTTTGGCACATTACACTCTGGTAATAGATTAACTGATGCATCAATATCTATCTGAAATGTGACTGGCTTAGCAGCAATTAACATTTCACATGCCACGTTCTTATCGCACTGTTGGCCATAACTGTAAAGAGCATTGACCCATTCAGTTAAGTCACTGTCTTCAGAATCTGTTTCATTTACACAGTGTACTTGATTCTTCTGGTGTGGCATTAAACGTAATTTTTTCTCGTGACACACTATAGCAAAATGATTGGGTTTGAGCAATAATTGCATGTCTTTCTCCAAGCCAGACATTTTTCTTTGACATAAACATGTTGTGTACCACAAATATTGCACTGAGCTTAAGATTTTGTCGTTGTTTTGGGTACTAATATTTTCTGTTTAGTTGTGTACACTACTTTGTTTACTACATCCGGTGTGTAGGCTTTACCTTGTGTCACAGCAGTTTCAGCTGTTTTACAAATATCAGTGGCCTTCGCTAGTGTAAGATCGCGCTTTCTGAGTAGCATCTCTTGGGTTTTCACATCAAGAATACTTAACACTATCCTATCACATAAAATAAAGTCAATACAGCGATCACAGTAACTGCAAGATTTAATTATAAATCGAAGTGTAGCGAAATATGACTCAAATGTTTCTCCGTTATTGTTTTCTGGACTGAAACACGTATTGTTCATATGTTTCAGTAACTTGCCCAATGGCAAATTCATCAAATTTTGTCAGTATTCTATTAACTTTACGATTATTTTTTGTAGTGGCAAAAGTAAATCCGTTGTAAATCTTTAGAGCTTGTTTACCAAAAACATATAACAATAATGCCACTTGATACTGACGACTTTGACTACTCAAATTCGTTATGACTGCATGGTTACGCCACTTCTGCTTGAAAAAACGCCAATTTTCTGCAGTGTTACTATTAAGACACACCGGCGGTGAAGGTCTAATACCCGCTACTAGGCCAGGCGTCGGTCGGTCGCCGCCATCAGCATTGCCCTCAGCCATGCAAATTCAGTTTTGCACGTAGCAGAACGGTATGCCACAACAAAACAATACAATACAACAATACAATACAATAGAGAATTTGCACTCAAAAACTGACAAATAAACTGTCAGTTTAATCTAGCACATAAACTAAAAAAAACTGAAATGTTTAAAAAATGAAATGAGAGATACTGAGAATAGAAATACTGTTAAATGTAAAACTGACAAAATAACTGACAAAATTCGAAAAATGACTGAATGTAAAGAAAACTAAAATAAGAGAGAAAAACTGAAAAGGTAAGAAATAAAGAATAGTAATAAAAAAACTAAAACTTAGAAAAAAACTAAAAAAAGTAAAAATAAAAACCGTGACCGGGTCCGAATAGCCGTGAAGTCAGTCCGAGAGGGTGCCAGATGTCTATATATGGAGGAAAAGATTTGAGAAAAAAAAAGTTTTTAGATTGGAATGAAAGAATAATGGGATGATGGATGACAAGAGTGGTGATGGTAACGTTGATGACGTGAGATGATCATGGAAGTATGGTGAGTCAGGAAGAGGTAGATCAAAACGTGGCTGACGAAGTAAGTGGGGGAGTCGTTTATAAGCAGTGTTCAACAGAACCACCGCTGCCACCATGTTTCGTAGTGCAACATTTCTCATTTTATTATTTTCTAATTTTAACAAAAATAATCTTGAAAGGTCATTATCAAATCATATCAACAAGTCACGTAATGTCAACTACACAAAGAATACATCGGGCCGTTTTTTTCCGGAAAGTGTTAAATGATATTTTTATGGGTGTTTTCGAAGTGAATCAAAAGGATCTAACACTGAAAATTGGAAATTTCACTTGGCTGAAATATCAGCTAAACAGCGTTGTGGAAAATGCAACTTTCGCGATAGAAATTTATATGTTTGTTTACATCCGGTCAGAAACTCGTACAAAAGTGTTATTAAAGTTACGCTACGAAAATATTTTAATATTCCGACTCGGCGAACAGTGAATATTTTACCACGTCTACGGTTGGTAGAGTTTTTGTTACGATTCGATAGACAAAGTGTACTAAAAGGTATTGTTGAGTACCGAAAATCTGTTACAACATGAAATGAATTTGTGATATCACGAATTCGAATTCTTGATGTGCACATATCATGAATTCGGCTATTCCTGATATGAACATATCATAAATTTTGAATTAAATAGTAAAACGGCGTTTCATACGGTCGGTGCAACCGGTGCAGTTTTCGTCTCACCCATGGTTAAGGTCAAGGTTAAGGTTACCAAAAATTGGGAAATGTAAATACCGAAAATTACCTAAGCGGATTGGCTGATGCGCGGATCTACGTCAAAGTTCGGGTTAGGGACTGTGGGTTACGAATAGGGTTTGGGGATGGTTATAAGAGCAAATTATAGCATAATTACAATATCATTTGTTGTGAGATTTGCTAGAATCTGCACATCTACACTTGGCTTTCTACCAGTAGCCATCATAACATAATGGAGAAAACTATCCACTTTACTACATGGTTATGGTTAGGGTCAGGGTTAGGTTTATGGTTATCCTTATCTAACACCAAGAATACGTCTTTGACGTGTCATGTGGAATGCCTGTAACCTGCGTGAGTCTTTCTTCAACAGTGTCCAGGTTTCAGCACCATGGAGGCCTACTGCCAAAACACATGTAGTATAAATCCTCAGTTTAGTAGCAAGGTTCAGCCGATTCTGGCGCCAAACTTGGTCCAACTGGCCCATCACCGATGATGCGAGGCCGATTCGTCGAAGAATATCAGTGCTGGAGTATCTAGTGGAGTCGACAGTGCTGCCCAAGTAGATGAAATTATCGGTGACTTCCACGGGGTGTCCATCGACGGAGACTGATTGAGGTGGAGGACCATAACCAGTGTTCTGTAATTTTGTCTTTTCCTACGAAGTGTGCAGTCCCATAGTGTTTGCTGTGTCGTCGAAATGCTTGAATTCTGCCTGCCACCTGCCTGAATCCTGTGCAAAGAGTACCGCATTATCTGCATAGTCCAGGTCAGTAAACACTGCCCCATCAAGTGTGATGTTAAGATTGCCAGAGCATCTGGACATGATCCAGTCAATTGCCAAACAGAATAATGCTGGGGCAAGTACACATCTCTGCCGCACACCCGAGGAAGTATAGAATGTTTTTGACAGCTTTTTTTTAACTCGAACTCTTGACATTGTGCAAGTGTGCAAGTCCTGGATCAGTTGGATTAGAAATTGTGAAGCTCCAGTGGCGTGCAGTGCCTTCCAAAGAGCTTGGCGGTCCACTGAATCAAAGGCGGCCTTAATGTCTATGTAAGCCACATGCAGGTGCTATCGAAATTCTTGATGCAATTTGGCCAGGAGACGTAACGTCAATTTGGCGTCGATTGTCGAGCGACTGCGCGTGAAGCCGGATCGCTGAGGTCTTCGCTGACGAGTAAGAAAAGGCTGCAGACGTTCTAGGAGCACATGGGCAAAAACCTTGCCTGGCACTGACAACAGTGAGATTGGTCTGTAACTGCTACAGATGGTTCTTGAGCCTTTCCTCTTGTAAAGTGATATGATCACGGCCTCTTTTCAGTCTGCCGGAACCTTTCCTGACTTCCATATAAGCATGAACAGTTGATGCAAAGCCATACTAATCGGTATCTCTGCTGTTTTCAAGAGCTCTGGTGTGATATCGTCTGGACCTGCGGCTCGGCCGTTTCGAAGTTTCCTAATCGCCTTCTGGATCTTCTCAAGAGTTGGTGCATCTTCGCATATATCGTCTGCAGGGACAGCGTTTACGGCAGAGACGTCAAGTTCTGGGCTCTGAGTAGCAGGTGCATAATTCAGGATCTGTTGGTAGTGCTCACTGCTAAACTGTATTTAAAGGTAAGTAAAATGTGTGTTTTGTATGTGCAGATGTCAAACAAATTAACTGAAATCAACGCGAAACACAGAGCAAGCCAAGTCTAGAAACGATTTTTGTTGATGAATTTATAGGTAAATATTTCCATTGATATTAATGTCGTTATGTTTAAGGTGCATTTTAAACAGTTACACTGTGGTATGTGGTATGTGGTATAGTCAGGAATTGGCTGTAGAGGGACACTTAAAATGTGAATTGCGAGAACACGTTTTTTCTCTACCAGAGAAGGGGTCTTTAGCAGACCTCGCATATAACGGAAAAAAATATAAAGAGGACAAGGAATTCCAGGATATATCCCGTTACGTGACGACAGGAAAACTGACGGGGAGACAACAAAAATAAAGTTACGCTGTTAATAGCAGATCAGTATTTTGTGGAAGATAAACAAAAATTATATCAATTATCGATACGACAAAATAAACGTGTGGCACGCATGAGACCATTAACGAAACGTTTATGTATTCGAAAAAATTTCGACTTGATTTATTAACTTATTATCACGATAATTTGTGACAATTTGGGGTACAACGTTTATTTTTGTTTTTGTCTTAGGAGGTTTACTGGAAACAGCTATTTTAAGATGTAACAGAGTTTTGTAAAACGTGTGATACATGTTTACGTGCCAAACGATATTTTAAATTTAGACTTTCACACGTGTTTTTTTGGCTAGATCAAGTGATTTTATTCAGTTTTGGGATCCTTGCACTAACATCGCTGTAAAAAGTTTGAGATCTGCTAAAGCTATCAAATCTTTATAAGCTATGAAAACTTTCATTTGTCTTTAGAATTATGCCTGATTTTCGTCGGCTGTTCTAAAAATGGTTTAAACAACAAAGCTTTATCTTTGGCCTTATTGTTACGCCTTACCTGCTGTGCCGTTACCTGATCTACTTGGCCTCCTAATCCGTCGTTAGAATTATCCGGTGGTTGTAGTTGTAAAGACACTATGTTATTTACTGGCTGATCAGCCTGATCAAGATGTTCGAAATTTGGCGCTGTGGGCCGCACAAAAACTTTTTCGCTGGTCGGAGTCCTAGTCGGCGTTCGTAGTTTTACCTGCGGCGATGCTTCGACTTGTTCCCGCCGTGGATCTTTTTCAAAAATCTCGTTTATTATTTTTCCGAAACTCTATCGTCGCTTCCTTTTTTCAAAAGTAAGGGTCTGATAAATGAACCAACAATTTACATTTACTACTTCTCAATTTTTTTATACATCGCAATTTTGGCAGTCGGTATTGGCTAATTTGTTTCGTTTTCGTTTTTTTGTAAAGCTACCGATTTCGCGCACATTTATGTGCATAATACTCGAAAATGTTCCTTAGCGAACTTTCCCCAATTTTGTAAACAGTTAGCTATATTTGTCTAGCCTCACGTGTAAAATTCAAAAAACCGTTGTGTCGTCCGACGTTTTGTTGCCGTCCAAAAGATGCTCTATCCACGCATTCAGACGCTGGCACAGACGATACAAGCTCTGATGTCGACTGTAAGTCTTGAGAAAGCTTTCTGATGACGCAAACGCAGTGTTGTCAATGTCGCACAGACGATGCGGGCGTGTAGGCCTATAATGTTGCTTAACATATGCTACGGTCGAGAAGACAAGGATCTTGTCGTTTTTCCGAGCTCGGTCTGCGTTCCATGGCAGTATTATAGCATAGTGTCACTATATACAGCCTATACCGCGGAAATCGAATGCAGGTAGTCTTGCATGTGTAGGCCTAATTGTCAGATTTACGGTTACTGGCGGTTGACGGTTTTACTGTTGACACCGTAGGCCTACGTCGATCAAAATAAACGTCAAACTTTCGTCTCACTGCCTCCAGTGTCGCTGCCGTATGTTAGAATTTTGAAAGAGTAGCTGAATAATTTCGTTTTTAAATTAGTTAGTTATAGCTTTAAAGTTGTAAATTTGTCTTTCGGTTTTTAATTCTTCATTTTTTTCTATAGAGCACCGTAATCCATCACGTATTAGCCCTGCTAATACCGTGGAATCAACGATGACCTTAAAACAAAATTTTTAATAACGTTATAGTTGTACTGAATGTCGTGCAAATAATGTAAATTTGCTGCAAAATTTACCGCATTTTAGAGACGTATAATTTTAACGGAGAAATTTTTTTCTTGTACATGCTGTAGTTTATTCGATTGTACTTTGACGTAGGACAAAACTCTGGACTTTACATTAATGTAAAGTATCATACGTAAGCGTAATACCGCAATGTATATTAACACGTGTGTGGGGACGAAGTACGACAAATACAAACTATTGCTGTCAAAATACACTGTCATTTGTGAAAGGTAATGATAAAATAAATGTCAGTCTGTCATGTAGGCTTAACCATATATAACGTACTCAATTGTCCGACCCAAAAACTGACGATCGTGTGTAGGCCTGTCATGCTAGGACTGTAAAAACATCGCACTTTTTGACCTATGTTGTGGGTTGTGCGTTCAGACAACATGTGAGTCATTGTGGAAGAACCGGGCGTCATACTGATACAACACAAATATACCTAAGACTATGTTTGGAAACGCGCTGTGGATGAGATGCTCGACGTATAACGTACATGTGTATTTTATGTCGATACAACACGCCGATAACTCGCAATCACGAAAAATGTCAACGACGTAGTACATACGTATAGGCCTGTTAAGAGGGTGAGGTAAAGAAAGTAAGCAACCCCGACTAGAAAAAAAGAAAGAATGCACCATTTTAAAAAGAAACAAAAATTAAAAGTGTCATCCTAAAGGTTACGAATGTATACCGTACGTGCTTAACGTTATAGGCCTACATATCACGAAGTGGTAGGTGAGCAGATGTAAAAATAACAATGAACTGAATACGTACATGAGTGATGTCGATACAGCACATCGGTGACTAACGGTAATGCGAGAAACGACGACATACGTAGAGAACGAAATGATAGAAAAATAGAAATTTAACGGCAGAGAAATCGACTATTACCAAACATATGGCATACTGCAACGTGTTGCACTTTGACCCGTTCTTAAACGTAAACTGTACGTACACGAACGACTGCCCTTTGGTTTTTCGCCGCGCGCTACAGGATGAGAGTTTAATGTCGACGAGTCGGAAACTAAGTGTTAAGAATTAATACGGAATTAATGAGATTAAAAAAATTGTTAATAATAAAAATATCCTTGGTCGGATTTAGACCTAAGGCCTAATTTAAACACATGGACTACTGTAAGATACTTAAGTCTGGAGTGAGTCACTGATCTGCCACCAAATGCATTCGATGACCTTGGTGTTTGACCTTGACCTTGAGCTTGACCTTGACCTTGACCTAGATATGTCAAAAATTACTTTATGGCCTCAGACTTTGACTTTGGCCTAGATATGTCAAAAATGTACTTGATGACCTTTGACTTTGACCTTAACCTTGACCTTGACCTAAATATGTCAAAAAACTTTATGGTCTCAGACCTCGAATTTGGCCGAGATACGTGACATGACCTTGACCTTGACCTGTCAACGTTATTATGGGTCCGGACCGGCATTCTCTTTTTACTGATGTTTTTTTGCAGGGGTAATGTTTTGCTGTTGGCATTCATTTTCGTACATACGATATATCTCCATGAATGTCAAATTTTCCGGTAGGTATTGCCTTGTTAACGTATGCCTGCAATAGTGAGAAGGTACTGTAGAAAATTTATTTATATGACTTCTGACATATTTTCTCATCTGCTCCGGCAACCGACGGGAGGCTGGTGGTTTTCTTTGTTCACGCACCAGGTGACCATTTGTTGTTACTTTGCCCAGTATGGCTCTGTACCGTTTGGTGACTAATGGAAAGTGTGTGCAGAAAGAACGTTTGGCAAACTTGCATGTCATGACCGTCAACAGGAAAAAGTATCTTAAAAATTTTTTCACCTTTAACTACTGTTTTTTTTAGTTCTCTTAACATGGTTAATTAAGAACTGTCTCTGCAAATGCAAATTTCCAAGCTGCCAGAACTACAAAAAATTGCTTACGTTGTTCCGGTGATATGCGATCATGGCACATTTGCCGACATTTTAGGCCACATCCAGGCTTCATCATTTTTGTCTTTGCACCATACCACTGCGACTAACATATGCTAATTCTGAGTTGCGCAATTTCTTTCGTGTCTGGCACTTTTAGTTTGATAGATCTTTCACTCTGGACCTTCCACGATTAGCAGTAGAGTTGGGCAATTTAGCACTGCCATCTGCCAGACTGGCCATTTGCCGTCTCCGAAACTTTTTTTCATTTTTTTTGCTGTTTATATTCTAGCTCGACCACTGACCAACTGCAGTCTCGGTAACTCTTTTTTCGTTTTTTTACCGTTTATATTCCAGCCTGGCCAGTGAACAACTTCCGTTTGCACAACTTTTTCTTCATTTCCTGTGCCGTCCACAGCTGTGTGTTGGCTGGCATTTGTTGCTTATAGCGTAAGATAATAATGCTATTGGAGTAAACCGCTTGTTTCAGCAACAAAAATAAGCTTACTGAAAGTGTGTCTACTGACACCCTCTAACCACTTATATACAGAGTGCGCCAAAAAATTTTACCCCCTAAGGTTTTTTAATAATTTTTCCGAAACGGCTCAGAATTTTTTAACAAAATTTCACACTCTATTATCCATTCAGACACACGCTAAACTGCAAAATTTTATTTAATTATCTACAACTTTGACAAAGTTATGCCGTATTAAGCGCGACCACCCACCGAATTTTTACATTTCACAGCACGTTTATTACGAGTTTTACTAACTGACGATAAACAACAGGTTTAAAACAGAAATAATTGACATTTTATAAACCAATGAAATGCCTAAAGCATTGCGCCCTACACATGGTAATCAAGTGGAGTGAGGTCGTGTGAATTTGGTGGCCATTGGATTTTGCGATGAAGTCGGTACAGTTTGCCGTCAGCCAGTCCTGCGTCTGACGGGCCATGTGCGCAGAAACGTCGTCTTGTTGAAATACGAATCCAAATAGAAGCAACCGTTTGCAGTCGTCAACGAGCATTGGCAGCAGACTTCCGACGTAATATGCCGCATTCACCCAAAGCCAAAGACCATTTTAATCTAAAAAGTGCGTTGCAGCAGATATGGGACGACTTGCCACAGACAACGATCAATAAAGCTATCAGCGACTTTCGCAAACGTCTGAACTCATGCGTTTCGGCCGGTGGCCGACATTTTGAGCATACGATGTGAACTTCGTACTAAAATATGTTAACTGAGCTGTGTGCTGGTTCATAAAATGTCAATTATTTCTGTTTTAAACTTGTTGTTTATCGTCAGTTAGTAAAACTCGTGATGAACGTGTTGTGAAATGTAAAAATTCGGTGAGTGGTCGCGCTTAATACGGCATAACTTTGTCAAAGTTGGAAAAAACTAAATAAAATTTTGCAGGTTAGCATAAATCTGAATGAATAATAAAGGTGTAAAATTTGGTTTAAAATATTTCAGCCGTTTTAGAAAAATTATTAGAAAACCTCAGTGGCAAAATTTTTGGCGCACCCTGTAGGTGCCATTGCATAACTTTGTGCAGCGCAGTCTTGCATTTAGAACTGCGCAGGAAGTGCGGTTAAACTAGGGTTAAATTGCGTAGTAGTTTTATGCTTTAATCTTGTCTTGTAGACTGAAACTACAAAATCTAACAATATGAGTGGCTAAGGCTGGTCACTGGTCAATAAACATCGCTGTGACAAAAAGCATTTTCACGAAAACAAAGAGTTAGACTAGTTGTAAACTAAAAACTTCCCAGCATTTTATACCGTGCTGCAGCTAAACTAGCGCACCTTCGGAGATAGAGTACTTGTAAACTGAAAACCATGGCCAATTTTTTGTATAAAAATTAGTTTACAATTATTCCAATTATCGACTAAGCTTAGTTACATTAGTTGTAAACTAAAAACTTGTTCGAGTTTTAACAATGTGCAAACACAGAATTTAGCTTAACTTGAGTTGGAATACTTGTAAACTAAAACCAAGTGGATTTATAGGTCTTGTCGTGCTTTACAACTACTGCAACTGAAGTTGAGCTACTTGTAAATGAAATCTTACGGAGATTTTGTTGTGTATAGGATAACTAGATGTCAGCAGCAGCAGCAGCTGAGGCGCTGCTAGCGATGCGACTGCTGCTGCGACTGCTATATAGTCAATGCACACTACTGAGCGCTGGCCATTCTATAGTTAGTCGTATTGAGAAT
>Ga0056128_1008689_pt1 | contig 12790 bp, 8 predicted proteins | sample WorMetLIZISLAND2_FD_71113 | JGI IMG/M metagenome (GOLD analysis project Ga0056128, IMG submission 71113) | Marine gutless worms symbiont microbial communities from Max Planck institute for Marine Microbiology, Germany - Olavius geniculatus... ...
TCCTGCTGTAGTTTGTTTGTGACCTTATGGTGATTTGGTGCTGTTGGTAGTTGGCCATCATCAGGAGCATTCGTCTTGTAGAAACTCAAGTCCTGCTCTAGCAGTGCCCATAATTTACTTTTTCTGGACCGACAGACTAGAGTGACTGTCTACACCGTGGGCCATAAAAAAACGTGCCACTTTACTTTTGTCCGTATCTTCGCCAATTATTGACTGATTCTTGATATTTCGCAAGGTAGTGTAGAGATGCATTTATGGTGTGGTGGAATCTATACAATCACGTTATCACAAATTGTCTGCAGAGTGTGCCAGTGAAAGAATTTTGAAAATCGGGCAATAATTGGCGAAGATATGGACAAAAGTAAAGTGGCATGTTTTTTGGCCCACCCCATAGAATTGGCTGTTTAAACAGTAATGGAGAGGAGATAGTTAGTAATCAGCGGTAGTGTAATGTGCATGCATCAGACGCTGATTTGCTCATTGCTGACACAGGTTTAGTTTTCGCTAAGATCTGTATTCATGAGATAAAGCACTGGTGCTGCAAAGAACAGAATCTGTCATAACTACTTTGATGCTCCATGAAATCTGGAGCATGAAATCATGAAATCCATCTCATCATATTTATCTATATTTTGAACAGAACTAATTAAAGTTGTATCTCACCCATGACATCAATCACAAATGGTTTGCGACATTATTTATGAGCGTCTGTCTAACTGAGGGCTGAGGAAAGGAAAGGAAAGGCAGATGATTCATCCCTAGTGAGTTATATTTAAATTTGTCTATCTAGTGACACTATTTTGGTTGATTGTTGCTGTAGCATAAACATCGATGCTGTGCTGTATTATAGGTCATATGCTGACTGTTCTTTCTCCATTTGATGGCGGGCGCATTTGGTTGGAAAAAGTGCACCAGGACTACTGTGGAGTTCAGGTAAAAAAAATACAGTGTGAGAGGAGTTTTAAAGTCACTGATTCCGGCTCTAGTGTTTTTTAACGTTAATATTAATATGGGCCGGCTCTTCATAGGGGAAAAATGGGGAAAATCGTTTGACTTTGAGTACAGATTTCTCGGCCGGCCGGGAAGCTAGGGTCGCCAAATTTGGTAGGATTGTAGACCTGTCGAAGGTCTACCAGGCCGCTTTTCGTCCGCACGATTTGTACTTCCGGTGTGGGAATTACGGGGGTTTGAAAAAAGTTTTTCCGATTTTTCTCCGCAACGGTGAATTTTTTAGAAAGCATTTTAACTCCGCTTTTAACTTTTAATTTTAACTCCTCAGGCCTCACAAAACGCCTTTTCCTCCGCAAGATTTCTACTTCTGGTTTCGGAGCCACACCCCCAGAAAGCAAACATTTTTGGCGCCCTCTTGCGGAAAACTGGCCGGTTTCAGCCACACAATCTCTACGTCGTTCGATAGGGGGCATTAGCCTCTAAAAATCGCCAAAGTTTAATCAGAATCAATCGAGGAAATTTTTCGCTAGAGGGCACCAAATGTTAACATATATATGCTAATATATGACATTTTTCCAAAGTTTGGCGTTTCATACCGCAAAACTCGGTACAGCTATGGCGATGTTTTTGTGGCACCCTGGAATAAGTACAAAAATTTTTTCAAAGTTTAGCGCCTTATAGCGGATTACTCGGTATAGCTATGGCAAGGTTTTTGAAGATATTCAGAGATCCCCAAAAAGTTTATTTAATTCCCAAAATATCGGGCTTTTATCCTTCAAGACAAAAAAAGTTATGGGGACTCAAACATGGCAGTCGGGAAGAAGTACGAAAATTAGTGTTCACGAATACTGCCCATAATGACTAACTTCTGAAAAATCGAATTTTTCCTAATTTCTGGCAGTCGTACGACTAAAGCTTCCCTCACGAAATGTGCAAGGGATTGGGTGCAGGTGTCATTAGGGGTGGAGGTATGGGGCGCCAGTTATTGGTAAAATGGCCGTTTTCGCGATATTTGGCATTTTCTAGCGGAGGATACGGTGTAGCTGCGGCAACGTGTTTTCAGTTTTTTGGAGCGCCACTAAAGCTAAATACGGGTGAGAAACATCGCCTTTCTATCTATTAAAACAACGAAGTTATGAGACCTCAAACATGGTACTATGGGACTAGTTGGTAAAATTAGCATTACTTCGAAATTCGGCGTTCGGTGGCAGACAATTTATTAAGATGCGGCAAATATTTGAAATGCTTTGCATAGAGGAAAAAATTGTTAACGGATTTCCACAATATGGCCGCCCAAAGTGAAATACGGAAATATTTCTGAGACTTCGAACATTGAGTCAGTGGCGTAAATTTCACAATATTTCCGGGCTTACGCCACAACGACTTAACCTATGTGGCTGATATTGTGCATGCTGTATTCCGTATTTACTGTGCACATTGTGCTCCACAAACGCCTTGCTGTTGTAAACACAAATAGTACTTCACTCTTGAACGGGTGGTTGGACTTTGTCGTTTTTTGCAACTGGGCGCTTTCCTGGTGGTGGGATAACTATGACAGATATTCTAACGATTTCGATGTCGGTTGTTAGGCATCGGTGAACAGTGTTTTGTCGATATTGTCCAGTTTACCTTGATTGTTACATTCAGTATCTCGCTTATTTTTGACGATACGGGCACGATTCTTTCACTGTATGGTAGGCCTTTTCTGGCTTTTCAGCCTGCCAAATTTCATTTGTGAAATATTTTTCTTTTCCTCGCTAGGGGGCACTAATGTTGTTGTTTTAAAAATTGATATCTTGCATATTTATCAGCCGATTGTCACGACTTTTTTTACCAGATTGTAGGCCTTAATAGGTGCATTAAGTGTTCCAAATTTCGTTCATTTACTGTCTTTCATTTCAGAGATAATGGGAAAAAACGTTAAAAGCCCTCCTTTTCGACTTCGAACACGCTGAGTGTTGACAGAGTAACAATGTTATGAAGTCAATGCTTGTGCATATTTTTAGGCAGCATTGCTGAAAGTATTATCGATAAACGATTATAGATTTTAGATAGACGAATTTAAATATAACTGTTGTGACAAATGTTACGATAATATGGTCATGGTTTGTTTTCATGTTGGTGTGTTTGACATGTGCTCAAGTCACCCTGCTAAATGGAAGGAATGATGGAAATACCATTTGGCACAAACACTCTTGAACGCTGAATGGTCATTTGGCCTTCGATAACATTGCATTAAACAGGGTCTCCAGTTTCCCAGTCGGGAAGCAAGATTGCAACCACAGTATAGTCTGTTGATTAAGTTGGGCTACTCTGATCAGCAGCTTTTTTTGAAGTTATTCCCTAATTTTGTGGTTTTGTCATGTTAAACAGAACATGTTCTAACTGTACCCTTTTTGACATTGCACTTTTGAATCTCTTCAGCGAGACTTTAGTCCAAGACTATTGGTGACTGTTGCAGACTGTTTCTAATCTTATATCACCAGTATCATTCTGTTGAGTTTTGCTTTAGTTAGATATCAAGATGTGACAGTGTGGTGCTGTGCAGATCAGTACATGCACTATTGCCTGCAGTAAGTTTGTTATCGCGCTCACGACATTGATGACAAAAGCACCAAAGTGTGATATGTGAAATTACATACTTTTTGAATTAATCACCTACTGTCTTGCTTGCTTTTTGAATGTGCCACCTGCCTTCAATTTTAGGTGGGGACACAACACTGAGCTCAGTAAAATATGCACTACTATACATGTCCGCTGTTTTTGTAAATTAATGATAATAGTATATTAGCATTTTACATGTGCATGAGTACATTGATCCGGCGTGCAGTGACTTGAAGACCATTTTGTGTCGACTATGTAACCAAATCAACCTGTTCACCACAGCATGAAACAACTGTGCATCATTGACATAGTGTGTCATTATTGTGTCGTGTGGTTTAGGGTCGTGATCGACTGTTTGAGCTGCTGTTCACGCATTCTCAGCAGAAGAATCAGTACGCAAGTTCTTTCCTTGTGAGAAGTTCGCTCTTCACTACATTTTCACCACGCTTTCCTGATGAATCTCAGATCAAGGACTACGAGCAGTGTTAGTAGTATATTCTCTGATACTCTCATATCTTTGAATTATATAGCAGATTAGTGAGATTACACTGCTGTTTTACTCTGTCAGCACATTACAATGTTGTTGGTTGTTTTTCCTGTTCGTGATCATCATTATTATAAATTTCTGATACAATATATTTAGACGTCAAACAAATGGAGAGTGAATGAAGACAAGCATAGTGTCGACAAGCTGCAAGATAAATACTGAGAGTGAAATGTTTATTTCGCAGTGCATTCACATTTCTTCTAGCTTGAAGTCATCTTTGTGCTAACTAACTGCTTAACACGTACAAACATTGTTGCCAGTAGTGTGATGTTAGCATGCTTACTTGTCAGATGCGTCACTTACTTTGTTCACTTACTTTGTTTACTCTTCATTACTTTGCATTACAGTTGGCTGTTTTAAAGGGCAAGTTCTGAACCCTCTTATTCGATGTTCAAGCCTAGTGTCTTGAACAGTCTGCCAGACAATCCGAAAGATTTGACATTCTCTAATGCTGCTCTTAAGTATTCTTTTAGAAATGTTTGGTTTGCTCTTTGCTAATTTTAAACCTATGGTCGATCATTAACTTTTTGTCCCCTGTAAATCTGTTGTGTGTCATTCGCTTGACTAATTTGCAGTGTTGTTTCGTTGATGATCAGATGCACTGCAGTTTCATCCAGCCAGCCTGCATCATGCCGTCTGGCTGTGTCTGCAGTATTACCCTGTGAAAGCTGATGTTCAGCCAGACTGTAAGTTCATTTTCGTACAGAAATGCAATTTGTCACACTTCTAACCTAATACGTTGCATTACAGGTCTTGCTTATCTGTCTGTCTCTCTGTCTTTTACGGGCTAACTTGAAAAGCAAAAGGCATAGAAAAACCAGAATAGTTGTGTGAACATTTGCCAGGTTAGAAGTGACCGATGAGGAGCCATTTACAGCTCAGATGGCCTAAGGTATCGCCGATGGCTGCACAGTTTGTCAGCACTGAGCTGATATAGTTGCTGTATTACATATTGCAGGGTTCCCACGCCTCCAAGAAATTTGGGAATTTTTTCTTGCAAGTTCCAGGACCTGGAAAGTCCTGAAAAGTAAAGCTTAAGGTTTTGCAAATTAATGGAAAAATATCCTTGAAAATCACACATTTTTTCATAGGCTCAAATGGAAAACAAGAAGCAATAATATGTAAATAATAAGTTCATCTGATTTCTGAAAATTGCAGCTAATGTCAAAATATTGCCACTTTGCTGAAGTTTTTGCAATGGACTGTACTCTGAACATTGTAAGTAAATGATGTTTTTTTGTTATATTTGAACATTTGACAAGGTCCTGGAAAATTTTTCATGGAGGTCCTGGAGAGTCCTGGAGTATTCCTGGACTTTTTTGTCACTTAAAGAGTGGGAACCCTGATATTGTTGCTGGGCAATGTGTGGTCAATGATACAAATGTCGTGTGGAATTACAGAACTTAGCTGTTCTTTCCTTTGCTCTCGGATTTTCGGTGGAATCTCTCTTGCAGTGCAAGTGCATTCTTTGACATTTCTGTGTAGCATGGTCTGTCTGAGTCTCAGCTGTCTGTCTGTCATATTCATGCACTGTGCTTAATTTATCTGACGGATTTGGATGCGATTTTGGCAAGTAAACCTGTGGGGTCCTGCGTCCATGGACACATTGTCTTTGATGGGGTTCTTAACTCCCAGAGGAAGAGTAGATTTGCGGGGTTGAATCTCTAGCGAGAACATGCAATTGTTAATTGCAACCAAACCATTTGTCCTGCCTGTGCTGACTCTTGGTGAATTGAATGCTCTTGCCATGGCAATTCTGCTGTTTTTAGTTGCCAGATCACTCTGGTCTTCGTTTAATTTGCTGCCAGAAGTTGTCAACTGTTCATTATTTGTCTTGAGATGCTTGCTGTGTTTATGCTTTTGTGTCTATTTTCTTACGGAACTGAAAATTCACATTTGTCATAAATGTTGTCTGGTGTTTAGATGGATTGATATTTTTTGAGAATTTGCCGTATGAAGCGCAGAATCTGGACAGTGCTGGACCGGAGTCTCTGAGACAGCTGGATGTTGAGGTCGCTTTCATCGTTGCATGTTTTCTTCCATGAAGTGTGAAGCATATTTATTACATTTGTATGTAAAAATACACAATTTTTGAATGCACTGAGATGCTGTTGTCTGGGACGTTTGTATGGCCCTTTAACACTGTGTTATAGAGGAGGCCCTGGGAGTGGAAGCGTTTGGTGGTCTGATCATTTTGCCCAAGTCCAGACTAACTTCATGATTAATTTCGGGTTTAGTTATAAGGCCGCCTCTGTTAGCTTTCCCCCCTTTGTTCTCTAATAGACAGCATTCTGAGACTGATGACTGTCTGGCTGACATTGTTCACTTTAAATATGCACGTACTTCGTTACTTACTAAGAGATAATCATTAGAACTGCCATTAATTACTGTTACATATGCACATGCGCGTAATAGAAATTGGAGAGTTTTTACAATTTTAGGTTTAAGTTGTTTTCTGTGTTTTGTGTTCCATGACAGCCTGTCAGGTTTTTCGTCAAACTTTCTGTTATTAATATTATGTGTATATGCAATGTGCGTTGTTTGGAAAGGTCATCCCAAAGGTCATCACTTAACAGGTAGGGGGTTGTCTGTCTGAGTTTAGCCCTCATTTCGTGTTGGTTATGATTGGTCTGCTGCTCAGTTAATGTCAGCAAGTTGTAATATTTCAGGCATTCCTGAATGCAGTTGTGAGGAAGGCAGCTCTGAGGCTGGCAAGCAGACAAGGTCGGCTGCAGAACGGTCGGCCGTATATGTTGCCGGCTGCAATCAGTGAGCCTTTGTGTACAACGGAACAGCAGGAATGGTGGAACAGTGTCCACAAAGTGACCACAAACTCTGCGAGGTTTGAAAAAACCACTGTAGACTTTGCGTTCGTTGAGGACCACAGTTTTTCGCAGGTGGCAGAATTGTGAGCTGAGCTGCGTATTTGCCTGTTTCCACAGAATTTTGAGGTTCTGCAGAATTTTACAGAATTTGACACCGCTTGGTGATCACTTTATTTTCCAGTTTGAATCCAAATTTGCGAGCAAAGCATTCTGATAGAACAGCCAATTTTCTTAAATCAACTGACTACTTTAGCAATGAGTAAAACTTTCCTGCAGTGCAAAAATATTTTACTGGTGGTATGTAGTGAGTTATTATTGAAGATTTGATACACTGTGACTGATGTTCTCATACGTTAAATAATGCTAAGAGTTTGCAGTTTGCTTAATAAACAGGATGCGGCGGTATTTAAAAAATTTGCCGTTATTCCTCGCAGAATTTGGCAAACTTGCCCGTGAAATTTGGAAAAGATTGCTGAGGAAACTATGGTCCCAATGTTTATATTGCATTGAAGGGTGAACAGATGCTTGTGTAACTATGCAGTTTTCCAGCTAGCTATTAGGCAGCATTTACTTATTTTGAACCTCAACTGAAAGTCCATTTTGCGTTTTGACTGTTGGGCTGGCTTGTAAACATTGTAGCAGTTGGTTTTATTGGCACAGCTACAACATCAGTATGATGTACTAGGAAGGTCAGGCCACGGACAGATCGGCTTGGTGAGATATCATCCACGATGGGATGAACGGTGCCACTTTAAGGCCAACCGAGCTGCCCAAGCACAAGTCTAAAGAAACTCTCGAACATTGAAAAGTTTACTGGACATAATCTTGCAGCAGTTTATCAGTGCCAACTTTTTTTGTTTATTGTTCGTTCTTTGGCTGTGTCTGTTGTGTGCATGGCACTGCTGATCCACCTGCAAAATAACAATTCCTGGTAGCGTTTATGCACCGGCCCATCAGTGTGGTTATGATTGTCTTTGATATGGCAGACAACAGAAGTTGATTTGTAGTGCGTGTTATGTGTCTGTGTTGCTGCTCGTTGCAGGGAATCGCTGGGGCAGATACGTGCTGTGTTGCAGAGAGGTTTGGAGACAATACGTTTGGTTGGTCACGGTGGTCTCGATGTTGACCTTGTTATTCACCTTGCACGTACATTTGCACATCGGGTAAACAACTACTGCTAATTGGTTGTCTATTTTGTCTATTGCTGGTTGTATTTTTCTCTCTGTTGCTGATTAGTGCTAGAAATGATGTCATGGCAGGGCAGGGATTGCCCCATTTTAAGTTATAGGTTGTTGGAAAATTTGGAATTTTTTTTGGCAAATTTGCAGCAGACTGCTGGATAGTTGCAATCGCCTGCCATGAAATTTTTTTAACACATGGCATCAGCATTTGTCAGTAATATCATGGGCTTAACTTTGAAGTACTTCCTAGGAATTTTTCCAAAGTCTTCCTAAGTTTATTGTCAGTTCTTCTCAGTTGAGCAGCATTCACTTTTGTAAGTTTTTCTTATTTATTTTTTTTTAGTTTCATTGGGGCTGAAAATCCCACTGTAATTATGTTGAATTAGACAGTAATGCATGGATTTTACTCAGCGGTCTGATCAACTATAGTTCTATATTTTTTAACCATTTTATAGGCTTGTATTGTGCGAGAAATGTACATGCCGAATTTTGCCGGTGATAATTAGTTGCTGCAATGATGTGCTTGTTTGCCATGTAGGCCGAGCTAATGCAGTCTGATGCTATCACAGCAGATGATTTCAGCACAGAAGTTCAGTTTCTACAGTCACGTGCCACTCATTACTGGAGGAAAGCAGTTGAAAAATTGGAAAAGCTTGAAAGGTTTGCATTTCAGTTGATACTTGTATCTGCTGTTGCCTGTTAGCTACTTTGCATTCTTACTAATATTATTATGCGGCTGTTCTAGTAATCTAGTGATCTCATGACTTCAAAAGGTCGGGGTCGTGACCTCAAAATTTTTGATTCTGCATATCTTCGTTACCGTGCAAGACATGCATGGTCACACCATCACAATATACTGTTTATACGAAACTCCATATGGTGAGTTCAATGATCATGTGACCGATCATGTGATGTGATCCCAGAAGATTATTCCATGATCTCAACATTTTTAAGTCTTCATAACCACATTAGGTAATAGGGCGGCCTAAAGCAGCAGTTCAACAGATACTTTGGTCTTCAGATTGTATTTCTAATTTTTGTGCTAATTTGTTTGATGTGTTAATGATTTTTGTTGTCAATATGAGTGCCAGTGTCTCCAAAACGACCTGAAATGTATCGAGCAGTATGTAAAACTCGACTTATTCATTTGTTTGTAGGAACAAGTTGACTCACATGTCAAGACACAGTCTGTTTGAGAATTGTGATGACCAGCTGTCGGAGTCGGACATACGCGGCTATCTGGATGAAGGTCGTCTGTTTCTCGCAAAACATGCACGAGAGAAAGGTTCATATACCGACGCTCTGAAACTGTTGAATCAAGTCCACACTGCCGAAGCCTCCTTTCAGACGGCCTTGGTATATTTGCTTGTTCGTTATGTTTGGCTTGGTGTTGCGTGTTATGGCTACCAAAGCTTTAAGATGATTTTTAACAATTGACAGTGTATTTCGTTAGTGTTTGGCATTTGAGAAGAGTTTATCATCGTCATCATGACACGTAGACAGTTGAGGTTCGTTGCGACGACTCCCCACGATGTCCGCGTTCATTTGCACTCTGCCTCATCTGTCTCCAGCTGGCCGATGTTCCGTTGCCGATCTGCTATATCCAGGTCTTTCGAGGATGCTCAGGAGGTCTTCGTCAGTTTAGCCCCAGGCTCTGACCGCCTTTCATTGCAATGATTTGGCATAACGCTTGGTGTGCAGGTGTGCAATAAAGAGTGACATGTGGATGGGGACAGCAGTAATACTGCGGTAACCGCGGTTATAGGGACAATAATAGCGGTATTCCCGTGGACAGAAGTTGACATGTATTCGCTGTGCTACGGTAGCGCTGCGGTACTTGTCTATCCCTACTAACAGTGTTGATGCTGAAAGAAGCGTCAGCCAATACACCACTGTCAGCGCCTGAGACTGTCAACAAGCAACTTAGCAAATCAAGTGATCGTCGCTAAGAACTCAAAAACTGGGATTGCCTGAGTCGAACAGTGACTCTCGACTGTCTTGAGTCTTAACTTAGTGAATTAAATATTCGTTGTTCAGAAATTTCTTCGTTTGCCTTAGTGCAGCACCTCAAAATAACGTCTGTGGGCCCCGTGATTTTCCCGTGAATTTCCGAAACTCTTTCCGTGAATTTTCCGTGAAATTTGACACATTTTAAAAATTCTGCCATGAAATCACGCATTTTTCCCCGTGAATTCGGTTGGTCCCTAGGTATAATCTTAAGTTGCTTGAAGTAGCTTTACTGCTTCATCAGATGCAATTGATTGCTTAATGGACTGCTTATGCTTGTAGGTCTATAAGTTGTGCGCTGAGCGTGAGGCATTGCCTCAGATGAGGAAGGATGGTTCCGAGGAGGCAATTCGTGAAAAGCGAATAGTTCTGCTTACAAAATCTCGAGATGCACTCTATCTCACGCTTGATCGCATTCGAGGCGATCGATTCCATGTACGTTGTTAGTCAACACTGCCAATAATAATAGTAATGTTAATAGTATTTTATGCCCTCGGACCATGAATTCATAATTGGCCAATGCTACCAGTACTTATATTAGTAGTGCCATTAGGTCGTGACTTCATGCTGGTGGTAAACCAGTTGCAATTGTATGCTGGAAAATGTTGCTGTTGGGACCTGATAGATTCAAAGTGGTACGGTCCACTGCACTGTGGAACGTTCTCTTGGAGGCTGTCTTCAATCCTGAGCTCAGTCAGCGAGTACACAAGGATGATACAGCCAAATTCAAGCGTGAAGTAGCTGAGGAGACAATCAGCAAACTGGGACCTGCTGCCATTGAAATATACACGGATGCATCTGTATTAAGAGGATGTCGAGAAGGAGGAGCAGGTGCACTCATCATTGACAATCACAACCAGGAAGAGCATCTAGTGGAAGCACCTGCCGGTTCTACTACATCTATATACCGAGCTGAGATGGCAGCAATCAGTGTCGCATTACAGAAAGTTGCTGAACTCCAGGAAAAGTCTTTAGTACCCAAGGAGGCTCACGTCAATCTGTATACTGACTCTCGGTCTGCTATCCAAAAGCTTGCAAAGGCAACCGGAAAGGGAGAAATTGTGCACCACGTACTTTCACTGGTTGAGCAAATAGCAACAGGTGGTAACGCATGAATGACATTTCAGTGGATCCCTGGTCACTGTGGGATAGAGGGAAACATGCTGGCTGATAGTATTGCGAAGGATGCCTCTACATTACCACAGTCAGCAGCACCAGTGGACTTTAGCACTGCTAAAACAGTTATCCGTCATCACTGTGCCCGCAAATGGAGTAGGATGGCCAAGCCAGCAGTACCCCATGCTACCTATGTGAACAGAGATCAAGAAAAGAACTTTACACCTTCACAAAGGACTCTGCTTTCACGCCTCCGTACAGGAGAACATACACCAGAGTTGGCATGGTACCGCAACAGAATAACGAGAAACCAAGACCACCTTGAACCGGCCACATGTCAGCGATGTGGTCAGGCAGAGGAGACGCTGGTACACTTAATGACTGAATGTATAGTATTGGAAGATGCACACAGCCACCATTTCGACGAGGATGATTTCATCACTTTTCTGTTCAACGAACCTGAAGTAGCACTCAGTTACCTGAGAGATGCTGGCTTCACCGAGGCAGGTTGCGTATGATCCTTGATCGAGCGCCAGAAGAAAACAACAACGACATGCTGGAAAATACAAAAAAAATTGTAGTCTTGATCTCTGAAGGCTCGATTATTGTAACATTGTGTTCCATGGAATCCTATTCATCAGTTTAGTGTAATAGTCTGTAACAACGCATTTCTGGCATTTTTTGAATTTCTTGTTTTTTTACTAATCGTAACTGTTTTGTTGACATATTACAGATTGCTTTTGGTGCTGTCACTATTTTGGTATTTGGCAACACTAGTTAATATGTAATAAATTGTACTAAATAGCATAGTTGGGAGAGACATCCCACTTGGAACAGTTGGGTAGAAAGCAGAAGCTAAGGTTTTGTTTGTGTATTCCTTAGCATTTTTGGTAATTGCTTTATAAAAAAAACATTGTTGCTATTTTTTGATGCTTGATATAGAACAGAATAATGAGAATATGCAATGCATGGTAGAAGTTATGGGATATTTGTTCATGTGCTGAAGGTGCTGAATGGTAAAGTTGCTGAAGAGATGAACATTGTGGAGAACCATCTGACTGCTCTTTCCGGTACACAATTTGTGTCAAAGTAGAAGATTTAGTAGCTATCGTCGGTAAATTTTGTGACAATTTTTCCTTTTGAATTGGCTAGAAATGAAAAATATGAAAAACTCAAAATAATGAGTGCATTCTTCTTTGATGTTTTTCTAAGTTGGCCAATATGCTGTCATAAGTATACAACTTTTTCCAAATCTGCTTTTTTCATCTGACTAACTTTACAGAATTAGGCTTCTGTTATTGTGGTTATTGTTGTTATGGTGTCTTGTCGCCGTTAACGAAGTTGGTGACCAGATGATGCCACGCGTGGACTACTTCTAGATGCAAGTTGTCATAATCTTGAGAATTTGATGGTAAATAAACAAATAATGTAAACCAAACACAGCTCATCAGGGCTTCGAAAGACCGAGTGCTCCGGCATCACCTGGTCACCAACTTCGTTAACGGTGACAGGACACCATAACAACAATAACCACAATAACAGAAGCCTAATTCTGTAAA
>Ga0056128_1008691_pt1 | contig 12789 bp, 7 predicted proteins | sample WorMetLIZISLAND2_FD_71113 | JGI IMG/M metagenome (GOLD analysis project Ga0056128, IMG submission 71113) | Marine gutless worms symbiont microbial communities from Max Planck institute for Marine Microbiology, Germany - Olavius geniculatus... ...
TTGGCAGCGAGATAGGTGGCGCCCTCTGGTGAGTACAAGTAAAACACTATACATATTTAGCTGCTGGTCGTCTGGCGCCTTCTGGCGACTGATTCTGTTTTACTAGGCTTTCTTTGAAACTGTAGCCAAAAGCCATATGGATAAGATCTACGAATGAAGACTACGGATCACTAGCATACGACGGTGCACCGCTGTTGTGCATTCCTCTGCATTAGCAGGGCTTGTCTCTTGTAGTTATCAGTAGCATGCAAAAACAGCCAAAAGGTAACAAACTTTTCATATCAAAATGCTGTCAATACTTTTTCTTTGGCACCAAATTTTCACGATAACAGAAAATTTACACAACAACGAGCTTTGTTACCTGACACGGATCGGCAAGACGTTGGAATGCAGAATCAAGATCTTTTGGAATTGCTTTCAGACTGCCCTGCACCTACAACAATGAACAAATAAATTATAAAGTACATTTTCCAGAACTATTCCCACTGTTTTTCCTTCCTTTGACCTCAAATACCTGTTATTTATTGTTGACTATCCATCACTTCAATTAATATTAACCAGCAGACGATCATTTCCTGCAAAACAAACAGATTAGTCAATTACGCTATCAATGGTCATGAATCATTATACTTTAAAAAAAAATTATACTACAGAATGTACATTTATCAACTGCAAAAATTCAACAAATACAAGTTACTTTATTACTGTATATTTAACATTATGCAAGCTAGCGATAATTCCACTACTAAAACAATAAAACTCACTCCTTTGCATATACACTGCATACCAAAATAAAAGAATTATGCTTGAGCATAATGGAAATAAATTGTAAAAATGCATACTAAAGCCTGCTTGGATGTTTTTCCAAGACATGCACTTAGTGTAGCAACTTTGGGCACAACTGGAAACACGTATATTCCATTCGTACAGGCAACCAGCAGACGTCCGTTGGCATAAAACATCTGACAAACCATATCAACAGAACACAATCTATTATGCTTACACCACTCATTCTATACACTGCGATGAATGGCACAACTAATAACAGACTGGGCAACATCAGATAGCTTTTGTCGCTGGATTACTGCTAGAAAACAATTTTGCGATAACTACAAATATGCTACAGTCACTACTGCATGCATTCAACTGACATCACGTGACTGTGTAACTTCATTTTTATCAACTGACATGCTATCTCACCAACTGTCAAATAATAATATTACGAATATAATAATTAATAATCATGATCGAGCAGTTAGTTTACAGCACCTCTGTATCTTCAAATTGTACGTGCTATATAACTCTTGTATTATTATTACTATTATTACTACAAAAAATAGTGTACCGTACCTGTCCATGTAACTGTTTGCCATCAGACAATGGAATCCAACTGTGGTAAATGCCAAATTTTGTGTCCCATATGCCAATACCAACAGCTGAAATAATTACAGCACACTTCACAAATTCAGAGCACGTAAATAAAAACATGAGATTTTTTTAAAGACAAAAGCTCAACTGCATGAAAAATGACTAGCACTATTGAGAACTGTAGTTAATATGTTGCAAATGATGTTTGCGAGATTACTGTACAGAACTGCATCAGTTGACTAAAAGCACGAACAAAGCAACACAGCAGTTCAGTTGCATCAAAAAAAAACTGGAATAAAGTTAAATGTCAGTTTGATTGTATCTACAGCTATTGAAATGCATTGAACTGCAATACGTCACTCCAGTTCAGTCGTTTTAGTTGCGTCGTACAGAGAAACTGCACAAAGTGCACAAACTGGAATTTCAGTACGAGTTAAGTGTACCAAAGGAGTTCAGTTCAGTTCCTGTCTGACACTTTGTACTTTTTGCCTGCGCTATATCATTATGACAAAGAGTCATGCGCATGCCAATATAACCAAACCCAATTCCCTAAAATATTCAACAATATAGTTACAGTATCAATTCAACGTGATTATTAATATTATTATTCATGTACAGGTAAAAATGTTAACAACATTAACAAGTTCTAATGCCTATAGTGAAATCACTACAACAACCATAAAATGATCTGGTCGCAAATACCATAGAGACAGACACACTATGCTGCTGTTGTTTTCTTCTGGTGCTCAATCAAGGATCATACGCAACCGAGCTTGGTGAGGCCAGCATCCCTTGGGTAACTGAGTGCTACTTCGGGTTCGTTGAACAAAAAAGTGATGGGATCATCCTCATCGAAACGGTGGCTGCGTGCATCTTCCAATACCAGACATTCAGTCATTAAGTGTACCAGCGTCTCCTCTGCCTGACCACATCGCTGACATGTGGCCGGTTCAGGCTGGTCTTGGTTTCTCGTTATTCTGTTGCGGTATTGTGCCAACTCTGGCATGTGTCCTCCTGTACCGAGGCATGAAAGCAGAGTCTGTTGTGCAGGTGTAAAATCCTTTTGTGGTCTCTGTTCACATAAGTGAAATGAAATACTGCTGGTTTGGCCATTCTACTCCACTTGCAGACACAATGGTAACTGATAAGTGTTTTAGCAGTGCTGAAATCCACTGGTGCTGCTGCTATCTGTGGTAGAGTGGAAGCGTCCTTTGCTATGCTGTCAGCACACGTTTCCCTCTACTCGGCAGTGACCAGGGATCCACTGCAACGTCATTTGTTTGTTGCTATGCTGCCAAAACAAAACTAAACAAAAGAGCACAGATGACAACAGAAGCAAACACAAGATTTCTTAGATGCAATTATCATCCCCAGGAAAACAAAAAATCTGAGCTAATGCTCAAGAGACGCGCGAGAGCCTACAATAGTTCCTGTTCACAAGTAATCTTGGTCTATCTCTATCCATTCAGTCGCAATTCACTCTTTCACAGCCAAAAATCGCCAAAAAATCACTAAAAACCAATATTTTTAGGGTTCAAAGTTATTATTTAATGTCATCGATGTTGACATTTCTAAGAAGGTCGTGGCTAGTGCTTGTTATGATAAGCAGCATGTCTGTGCATATCTGCAACTATTTTCATGTTAGACAAGCCGACAACGGATAAATAACCACTTTTTAGAAAAATACCCCTCTTTGCTACCCGCTTGAACGCAGAGGGTTCGGACTTAGACTGCTAAAATCTACATTCAATGCTAAAAATTTCATACCAGTGCCTATCTGCAACCATTTTCACGTTAGACGAGCCTATAGCGGTAAAATAATGCTTTTTAAAGGGTGTGCCCCTGTTTTGCCCCCTCGTTCGAGGGGATCCCCTTAACCCAGGGGGATGAAATTTTGTCAGGAAATACTAGAGACAGATTACTACAGACAATAGGCTATCATATAGTGAAAACCTGAAATCTCTATCTCTCCTGGTCTTGGATTGGTACTGGGTCGTGACGGAGAGACGAACAGAATTACCGTAGCTAATATGCACCATAGCTATGCTAGCTCTCGCATGTAAAAATAGAGCACAAGAATATTTTGACTTAAAAACTATCAGTCTGATATTGCACGCATCAAAAACAGATCTGAGGATACTGACAAGAAGACTAGGAAACAAAGCAGAATTATACCAGACTCGGCTGCACTGGCAGGACCAATCACTGCCACTTGCACAGCATCAATGGCTGCCACTGCCATGCTGTGTTTGCAGTGTGTGGACACTGGCGGTGACATTAACCCTTGACTGACACTTGCTGACGGACTGTTGGTAACTAGCGGTGTCCGCTGCAGACCACCATCAACATCTGTACATACAGCAACCAGCCGTCTAGTCAGCCACCAGATTACATCATTTATATTATTTGTCATCAACTGTAGTATCAGAAGTAAAGATCAACCTGCACTCTAGTTGCATTCATTTATACAGTATGCATCATACGTAACAAAATCAGTAATGGCAGACATCAGTTACATCGAAACTTTAGCCAACGCCATCAGAAACAGTTCGGCAAAATCACAATTCTTCTGCTTCACAATGACAATGTGACAACTGCTGGTGCTGTAGCAACTTGGTTTAGATTACATCAGATGCAATGTACAGTTACAGGAGCAAAACTGCTGCAGCTGAACCTGCTGAGGAATTGATCCATTGTCCATTCAGCCAATTAGACTAAATTTGTAACCTATGCCAAGTTGTCAACTGCTCAGTGCCCAGTGCAGCAGATAGATGTCTTTATATACTAAATGGCTTGAGAATAAAGGTGTTTCAACTTGTCCTCATTTATAAATGTACATAATACAAATACAACAAAATGATCAACAGCCAAGTGCTTAACAGTACTAGAAATTTGAGGCAAAGCCCAACGTGAGTCCGCCCAGCACCCAAAGTCCGATTGGGGAAAAATTTCAGGGTTGTGAAATTCCTCTGGTGGCAAAGTCACGTGGCCCGAACTCAAATGCATTAGCAAATGCAGAATGCACAATGTTGACATAGAATGGGTCAACATGTGCACCTATAACTTTTTGTCAGTGGACCAAAGTTCACAATTTTTTCTGTGTTCAATGCGCGATAAAGATAACGCCATTGACTGCTTGTCGATATCTTTATGCATTCCAGAGCTATACACGGTCAAAATCGAAAGTTGTCCAAAATCGCACTGAATTTTGAACATTTTCGGCCATCTAACCATCTAAATTATAAGGGGGTAATACCCCCTTAAAACTTGTACTCGCATTATCACCCCCACATAGTGGCACATCACATGACAAAGTGTTGTGGGGCTACTCCCACTACTGCCAAAGTTATAGAGGTGTATTTACTACCACCGTGCAAAATTTTGCACCAATCGACCGACCCATCTCAGAGATCTCGCATTGAAAAAAAATAAATAAAAAACATCTGCAGTAAAACTTAAGTTTCCAGGCGAACTAAAAAGCACTATGAACAAAGTACGTACACTGTGATATTAGGTAAATGTCGGACGCGATGGACTGTAAGCAGAATGCGACGGGATAGACACGATCTGCAGTCACAAACACCATTATTTACAAATCACTTGTGCCCACTTACTTAGAACGTATACAACAAGAAATTTGAGCTAATGCTCACGAAATGCGCGAAAGCCTGCATCAGTTCCTGTTCACCAATTGTCTTAGTCTATCTCCAGCCATTTCGTCTCTTGAAGTGTGTGCGCCGCAGCCAAAGATTGCAAAAAAACAATAAAACCCCTTATTTTTTGAGTTCACGGTATTTCAAAGTCAGCGATGTTGATACAACTAAAAAGCTCGTCACTAGTGCTTGTTGTGATACAGGCAGCATGTCTGTGTCTATCAGCAACTGTTTTCATGCTAAACTGGTCCTATGCAGTCTTCGTGCGCAGGTTTCATTGAACCTAGAAGGTCGAGACTTAAACTGTTGAAATCTACGTTTAATGCTGAAAATTCCTTGAGCAGCTTGTTCTGCAGGCTGTCTCTAGAGATTTCGGCATAATATGCTCTTGAAATGTATCTTGCAGCCTAAAATCGCCAAAAAATCCATAAATCCCCTACTTTAGTGTTTAAGGTCATCCAAGGTAATTGCTTTCAGTGCTAATCGAAAGCCCGTGTATGACTGTCTATTAGTGATTACCAGTAACCCAGACCTTATCCGCACTGTTTTTGGGATACAGCGATTTAATGGCTAAAATTGCAACTTTTACCCCCCTCTCATTTAGCACCCTCGCTCAGGGTGACACCTTTCAAATTTATGGAAAAGCAAACTAAAGTCTTCCAGGCAGCCGATGGTGAAGATTTAGTGATCCTAGCTTGCATCATTTTTGACTGATCCACCCGTGTAACAGATAAACGGATGGACAGATGGAGAGAATTGCGATGGCTAAGACGCGCTATAGCAGTACCTGCTTTCGCGCATAAAAAGTGTGCCTGCAATGTCATACATGTGACCATGGCACTTTTAAACTGTGACAATAATAATGACAGAATGCTATCAGCAATTACATAAAAATCCTTTTGTTAATCAGGATCACCATAACATGAATAATGCAGCAGAACACAAACAACATTGACATCGGCTACAGGACAGCAATGTTACTTACTTGATGGAGGTTGTAATAGTGTTTCGCTGACATCAACTGAGCTGAAAGCTGAAGTCAGTAAATACGATCGTACAAGGTACTGCTCCAATTTGCTTCTTGACTGCAAAATACACAATGTTAATGTTACAACTTTAGGAAGATGCATTGTGATACAATCAGACGCTACAGCTAAGTTGTTGGCTACAAATCACTGGCTGCTTGTGACACATCTCTTCATCAAATCAACTTTTATAACTGCTTCCTTGACACTAGCTTAGCCCTTCAGGTGGATCTGGTGGCAGTACTAACTACTCTGACCACTTTTAAGAATTGACAAACTGACAAAACCAGAACAGCAACTAAAATAACACTACACAGTACATAAAGGCAAACAAACCCAGTAACTGACTACTGCATCATCATCATCAGCTATGTTTCTCATAAACCGACAGCATGTTGATGCTTTTGCAGACAAACAGACTAGGTGGAAATATTTAGCAATCTTGCTAAATATTCAATCAATCGATCAATGAATTAAAACACAATTATTTGGCCTGTCAGTGATTATGATGTGTGAACATCAGCCAAACATCACCTCAAAACCAGATGCCAAATGCAACGACCCTTAATCTGTGCTCCATTCACGGTTCCATTCCCATATTTCCTCTGGCTGAATTTCTACAGATGTAGTAGAAAGAGTTGTCTAACCTTATCACGAAACACAACGACGACACATGCTGAGCTGCCGACTTGGTGCATCTGTGTCCATATGATGAATGGCGAAGATGTTGTGCACGGAGCTTCATACAGGAGCTGGTCTGCAGTGCCAAGGCTTCCATCTTGATACAACACAAAAAGTCGACCAGACATGGCAAATAGCTGATGTGATGGCCGAGTCAACTGCAACATCATCAACATGTGATTCTGACAATGTCGTTCACCAACATGATACTTCAAGGCCCCAGGCTCTGGTGCAAATTTTGATCTGTTGACTTGAAAACAAACTTGCCAATGTTCATTGGGAGAAGATCAACTAGTAGTCAGTGGCAGACTAAAGATTCAAAAACACTAAACTAGCAACATAAGTTTTATGCACAGGCCACTCTTTTTCAATTTCAAATTTCATTTATGTACAAATAACAAGAAAATAATAAAAATCTGAGTAGATTTTTACTATGCCAAAAATAAAACTCCAGTTCACAAGATGCAGTTTTTTGGCTTCCTCTTAGTTACAATAGCCATTAAGACAGCTGATTGTCAACTCTCACAGTGTTAGTTAGTGTTTGCCAACTACTGACTAATGTTTTGCCTTGATTTGCCGTATGTCTCAACAGTTAGCATCTGACGTCAAAGTCTTTCAATGTCGTAGGGACCTACAAAACGTTATCACCTATGTTTACATCAGAAATGTGCACTGGACCGAAATGCCTTGGAATCAGACTGCCTAGCTATTTGCACCTAAGTTAAGAAAAGCCAAGGTCACAGATTAACGTAAAAAAATCAATGCTGAGCACACCTTCATTTTATACTCTTTGTCAATAATGACAGCATCACGACTCCATGACCGCAGAATCTATAACAAGCATAGTTCAATGCAATACAATTTAAGTACACATCTCATCAAAACATTCATTCAAGCTCACTTACATCACACCACACTAGAGCACTGGAAACACAGTACTTGCTCCATCAGACAAATATCACCAAATAACAAGCTAATTTATAGTGTAAATGTGTAATATAAACGGCATCTCCATGCAGGGAAATCTAGTAATATTCTCACACTACTGTCACAATAAAATTTACTAACATAGCTTATACTGATCATATGATGCAAAGACTTGGAAGTCAGAACTGTATTTGGCGGCTTAAACCAGCTAGCAAGGCAAAAAAAATTATGATCAAAGCCATAAAACTTTATCAAGGTCTAACAATCAGGTCTAACTCAGGTCTGACAATCCATGGCCTGCAAAGCATTTAACTATAAAAACCAATGGTACTAAATACCAAAAACTACCGAGTACCAAAAACATTTTCAGTACCAAAAATCTATCTCTAAGCCTAACCATAACTGAAAACAAGTTGGTTGTTTTGTGTTTTCGGTAGTTTTCAGTATTTTTTATAATGCTACCCATATACACAACAGTTCTGCTGGCTTAATTCCGTTTACCTGAGAATTTATCACAGCAGAAAATTTAACATCTGCTTCAAGTTCCACAGCAGAGCATGTCAACTTTTGATCAGTTTTTGCCAGCCAATTACAAATTAGCTTCTGATCAGAGATCTACAATAAAACCATAATTTTATTATCACAAAAATTAAAATTAAAACTGATAGCACTGCTGTAAAAAGATTCAAATCAAAACAACATCGACTCACACTGTTATTCAGCATATTAAGACAATTCAAATATATGTTTAAACATTAAAGAACCATGAATATTATAGACCAAACATCATGGTTGAGCATGAACAGTGTTCATTTATGAGAAATTGTATGAAATTGTTTGGTAAAGGTAGGTATTCTAGGTATGCAAAAATGCTCTCCGGGGAAAAAATGCGATTGTGTTGAATCATTGATCGCCAAAGCTAAGTTAGGGGTGGTCATAACCCTATAATAAAAGTTTCTTTGGTAGTTCTATTATTGCCATGGTTTATACTTTTTTGATGTTTCAAACAAATTGAGTACTAGCATTTTACATAGTTTATAATTTTTTTATTCCTGCCATAATTATTACGTTTTTAATGCTGTCCTGTCTGCTTTTCCAGAACGTTTTATTACATTTATTGTAATAACTCATAACTGCTAGGCCTACGTAAAGCTTACTGAAACTAAACTGTTTTCCATGCACGTTCGTTAAGGGTGTAAATCAAAACTTCTCCCTCCTCTATTTCACTGAGCAATCTACACCCTTAACAAAACCTCAGCAACCACAGTTGATTGGGTCGAATGACAAGGGTGGCGATGCTGTAGAACCAGACAATGGGCCTAGCCTAGGTTCTGTAGATACCATAGATCAGGCTGCCGACACGCCGTAGCCTGCCTCGGCGTATAACCATCGACCGCCTCGCCAGCATAGTTTAGCATGACCCCACTGCAGTGATTTTCAACCAGGGTTCCGCGGAACCCAAGGGCTCTGCAAGCATCTGCCAAGGGTTCCACAGCTGGCCAGTAAAAAATAACCTAGCATGTGAAATCACGCCAGACAATGTTGTAGAAATACTCAGCATCAAATTTTTTGTTCGAAATTGCATTTCTAAGCGTATATTTTTTCATAGACCTACTGTGTTGAATCATTTTAGTGCATAGTAATCTTGGCATATTTGCATTTTAGGCCTATATTATAACGTAGGCTTTTTATGCATTACATTGCTAAACTCAAAGGGTTAGTGCATTATCGGAAATGAAAAATAAAAGAAAAAAGTATTGATTAGAGTTATGGTTACAAAATCGTATGATTATTTACTTAGTTAATTTAATTCTTTGAACACTTTGCTAAGGTAAATTAAAATGACACGTATCTTTTCCGGGGGTATTCACGTGATAAATTTTGTGGGTTGGTAGCGGGGGCTAAGCGGCGGTAGACGATCGCCTCGCCCGTTGTGTTTGGTTAAATACAATAACATGCTGCTGCCTACGAATGCGGTCAAATTTTGTATTACAATTGGTCATATTTGCCTGCTTTGTCCTTCCCATGGGGCCCTGGCTTGCTAGGGGATACCGTGTAGCTTCAACCTCGCCTACGTCTCTGGACTCACGGATCAATGTACGGGGTTCCGCGAGTGACCTTCACGCTTGTTTAGGGTTCCGCTGCAGCGAAAAGGTTGAAAAACACTGCCCCACTGAACCACTAAGGTGACCGGTAGTAAGTTGCACTGACAATTTCTTACATTATACACAGATATTCGACATCCTTCTGTTAACACTAAATTAACACTTGACGACCCTACGGAAATACCAGTAATCGAATTTGACTTAACACTAGCTAATAAAATCCCTTCTTTAATGATAGCCATTTCCAATGTTTTTGTTTACATTTGACAACGTGCTCCATCAAAGAATATTTAATGCAGTTTTACGGATAATTATATTTACAGAATTGGACCCAAAGAAGATAGGTACGGTAAGGTCGGTAACCTCGTTAAGCTTAACGGAGGCCATAAGTACAAGATGTCACTCTGTCTGTCGTATCTGTAACGAAATGTTTTGTGGCTAAACGGTACGTCATAGAGGGTGGGCGATGGTACCGTTGGATAAAACGATGGCGACTTTCTATAGGCTGTCAGTGTCAACTAGCCTGTCTCCATCTGCAACGGTTTGGCCGCAATTTGTCTACAAAGGTACAACTTCAATGTATAAGTCGTCGTATTTCAGCAACGGTAAGAGATATGGTCAACGTTGGCAGTGACCACTAATAGGAAGTATAAAGATCTTTACATAAAAACATTGACAATTTGGGTGACCTTGAAGGGTCATTAGTCATAACGCATTATTGTGGCTAAATGGTGCGTCATACGGTCGTAGGGAGTCAGCAATGACTGCTGGATAAAGCGATGACGACTTTCTATAATGTCAATAGTAACCATGTCTCCATCTGCAGCGGTTAAGCCGCAATTTTAAAGCAAAGTTTCAACATAAGTCGCCGTTATAGGCCTATCTCAAAAACGGCGAGAGAGGGCCATCCAGTACGTCTTTAACAATAACAGTATGCTCGGCTATCTCTGCGACAGCGCTAATTAAACTTCTTGTGTACCGCAGCCTTTTTTGCATCCATGAAGCCATAATGAGCTATGGTTCACTAACAAAAAAACACAAACAGCTGGCTGTTAGGCGCAAATGAATGTTTTGCTTAGGCCTATACAACCCATCGCCAAAAAAACCATGCATTACATCTGCGACAATTAATTAGGCCTAAGCTAAGTTGATTGTCAGACTTATGACACGAGCTCGGCAGCAGGCCTAAGCCTAAAGTAGCCAGAAATGTGAACTGGGGTGAAGGGGGGATCGACGGTCGACTCCCTCTTCCTCTTTGCCTTCGTTCCCTCCCTTTCCTCTTCGATTTTCTTCTCTTCCCTTTCCTTAAAAGTAGGACCCCTAAGCTTAATTAAAAGGGTCTGGGGGAGATGTGAGCTCCGCTATAGCGGGTTTCTGGGGGCGGAGCAGCAACCGAAATCAAATTTGGTGCATTAGGCTATATGCTGGTAATGTGAGATCTGGTGGCAACAATTTTAATTCTCTATTTCTGTACAACATAGGTTGGTGGCCTCTCGGCCATGACCCTTATTGACCCCAATAGTCTACACTGTACGGTCTAGACCTACGCCACCGCTGATCGGTGATGCTGGAGTTCTGCTACTTCTGTCCGTGAGAGAATGGGTGTGTAAACACAACATGGCCTAAATAGGCTACGTGGCATGTGTCAGTTGTGTACTGTATATAGCTCTTTAAAGTTACCCTGCTGTATAGCAGCTGTTATTTGTATAGGCAGCACAGTGATGAATACCGCAGACAGAATTTTGGTCTCGATGTCGTCTTATATGTTCGTCGTGATAGTCCTGTAGGCCTACAGCTGATATTCGTACAGTAATCAGTACAGTTTTCTTCACTGAACAGTTGAATTAGCTCTAACAAAGTTGACAAGTCGTAGCAGTTGCATACACAAAATCAGAAAAAAAGTTGATGCCAACATTATGCATAGACCGAAGAACCACGTCCACAAGGGGAACGGGGAGCCACGTACGCACCCCATCACCTTTTTTCGAGTGAGGGCACGCAATATCATTTGCCCCCTCACCTATCATGCATAAAATAATAAATTTTTACTGTTGACTAAGGTGTGATTGCCTGATTGGCGAAACAACACAAATATTTGTGATTTTCTGCATTTCCAAATTTGAGAAAAGTGGGCATATCTGCCGCTTCCACTACACGTTGAAAAGCTAAAATATTTTAACTTCAGGAGGCGAAACCCTCAAACTGGCGTAGCCATAGGGGCGGGGGGCACATGTCCCCCTAGGAGCCTACTCAGTTACTCAAAATAGTGCCAAAATGCACCAAAACACGTCATTCTCACACCAACAATCCAAACATTTTCTGGGGAGGGGGCTATGCCACACCCCACACCCCACCCTTCAAGTGCCCCCACTACAACTAGATCCTGGCTACGCCATTGAACCCTCATGAGAGAGGACCCCCGTGGACCCCTCGTTATAGGCTCACGCTTTCACGCTCGCCATTGTATGCCCCGCCCTCTCCCCACAATTTCATTTCAAACACCTTCCGCCGAGTTCCGCGGTCTGTATGAACATTATAGGTCTATACTATCCTACAGCACAGCAAAAATGAGCGTTTGCATCTACGCCATAGATCGAACATACCGTGTCTCAAGCACTCGAGTACAATTCCGTGTTCAATTCAAGAAAATCACATTATCAACGGCGTTAACAAAGTCAGCGGCGTATTCACATAAACAGAAACTCGTAACGGAGATGTCAAACTTGCACCCGTCTTTCCCTCTGACTCGCCAAACTTCACATTCTTTTCTAGTCCCTCTTTGATTGGTCCTTTGGAGTTTGGCCCTTAGGGCCTAATCCAACGCAACACCTTGATCCAACATAAGCAGCGGCGTCGTGGGTTAAAAATATATAGGCGGGGCAGAAAGTTGCAATTTTCCGACAAGCTGCAAAGTCAGTCAATCAATCAATAAAGTTTATTTCAGACAGAAACGTCCATAGAACACAGGTAAAATAATAAAAGCAATAAAAGTGGTAAAAAAGAAAAGCAAAAATAAAACATATACACATC
>Ga0056128_1008692_pt1 | contig 12789 bp, 7 predicted proteins | sample WorMetLIZISLAND2_FD_71113 | JGI IMG/M metagenome (GOLD analysis project Ga0056128, IMG submission 71113) | Marine gutless worms symbiont microbial communities from Max Planck institute for Marine Microbiology, Germany - Olavius geniculatus... ...
ATATAATCAGTGAGCTGTTTAGACTGGTAGAAAAAAAATCAAACAGTTTAATTTCAAATTGCACAGCACGAATGATCCTTTCATCCTTCTCTATTATTTTAACTAAACAATAAACATTGTCAGTCACGAAAACATTCGATTCACTATAAATGGTCCATCGTCACCATGCGTTTAACTTTCACCGTTATGGAGATATGGCGCCTCAAATATTGGACGCAAGGAAATGGCAAGAAAAAGGGAAAGGGGAAGGGAAAGGGGAAGGGAAAGGGAAGGTGGAAGAAAGATAGCTTAGGAAATGTAGAACGCACGAACGCACGCACGGACGGACACAAAGGTGATTTTATACTCTGTCCAATGCTATGCATTGCGTTGGACAGACAAAAAGTTTTTCTTACAACCTAAAGCTTAGCCACAATGCCTACATCCATTACAGACGGACAGACAGACGGACGGACGACAACCATGCCAATAGTGCTCAACCGTTACATAAGTACGGTCGGCTAAAAAGCAAACAAATTTGAGGTTTCCATTGAAAGTCTAAAAGCTAAAAGTGTTTCAGCTTCAGAGCTTTGTTCCAAGACCCCCAGACCAGGGGCTTTGCCCCATAAATTCAGTTACATCTTTTTGATGCACACAACAACTGGCACACAACATATGGCCAGGCTGGTCGAGAACCACAGCGGGGCCCGGGAAACATTTTCGCGGGGCCCATCTGGGGAGAAAATGTTTGATTTTTTTTAAATGGCGCATACTGGTGTACTTTAATATTCTTGAGCGAAGGCGGGGCCCCCAAACGTCGCGGGGCCCGTGGTAACTTACCCCCAACCCCACCCTTTCGACGGGCCTGCATTTGGCGTACACAAAAACATCGTTGCTTCTCACTGTGAACAGGCACTTTCCCAGCTTCAGATTCCTAGCGCCGCCCATGTTCCGTGGCCTAGGTCCTTTGTAGAGCCGTCAAGCAGCGGCGTACACGTGGGTAAAAAGTAAGCAAGGCGGAAAGTTGTAATTTTTTGACAGACAGCTGCGAATTTCCGACAGGGTTGATTATAAATGCTCAAATATTAATTTTGTCTTTATTTTGTCAAAAATGTTTTAGCACCAACTAAGCCTAAACGAATATTTTTCGACTATTTCCCGACAACCCAAAATTTAGGGGAAAAGGGAAGGAAGCAATTGCCCCTTCTGCGACCCCCGACTACCCCTTCAACCACGACTTTACTGCCCTTAAGTACGAGGCTGCCCCCTGCCCTTTGTGGTCTCCGGCGCCCTTGTGCGTCGTTTGTTTTACGGTTGTTTTAGCTCGTTTTATTGTAGCTCATGTGTGAGAGCTATAGGGCCACAACAAGTGCACGGAATGTCTAGACGGACAGATGTACCAATAAACGAAAGCAATAGGCCGATATACTTAATGCAACAATATAGCGAGACACGTTATGTATGGTACGTAATTAACTGTTACACAATCAGAGCGCGATTCCATAAACCGGCGCATGCACGTAAAATTTTATTATCACACGTATAGCAAACGAATAACGATAGACGATTTTTCACTGTTGAATAAAAAATATCGCACACGACGTAAACGTTTATACGTTGCTGCGGACATACGTCAACGTTCGTATACGGCACAATTTCAATCGGCGTCTACACTGTGTCCGGTAAAAAACTGACCCCCTAGACATCGTGCAATAAAAATGTAAAATCTGAACAAATTTGAAAAAAGTTTCGTACACTTGATTTCCGATAAATTCACGAAGAGAATGCCAAATATCGTTAAAAAGTATTATTTTTAATCAAAATTATTAAATGTTGAATATCGATAACAAAATATTTTTGTTAACAACTTTACATATTGCAGTCGCTCAAGAAAAAGTGACGTTTGTTTTCGCAATCAAAATAACGTAAACAATAACAAAATGGTGTTTTCTGCAGACGATCGTGTTTTAATCAAACTGTTGAGACAAAAGAAAAAGTATAATGCTAAAACGTTTATCGCGGAATTTCCCAACAAGCCGTGGACACTGTCAGGATTAAACAAACAGTTGCCTAATACTCGACATTTCACTTTTTGAAACGACCTCGCAAAAACCGCTGTAACTATTGTTCGCGTAAACAGATTAAACTGAAATTTGGCAGTTTGATTGCCAATAGATGATGCATTGTCGATGAAAATTTTGCCAGAATCACATGTCGTTTGTCAAAGTTACGCAAATGTACACAGGGGTTTACTTATGTAACACCATACTAGTGACGAATATATTTTGTTATCAACATTCAGTAATTAATAATTTTCGTAAGAAATAATATTTTTCAACGAAATTTGGCAATCGCTTCAGGAATTTATTGGAAATTAAATGTACAAAATTTTATTCAGATTTGTTCGGATTTGACATTTTTATTGCACGATGTCTAAGAAGTCAGTTTTTTATTGGACACAGTGTACATTAAATGCACCAGAGAAATAAAACGAAACAAAAATACAACAAAACACTCAGGCCAGGTAAGCTCCAGCAGCAAAACTTGTTCTAATAATCTAGTTGATGATCAACGCATAAGATGTGCTCATCCGAAACTTCAAAAAAGTAGCCGTGCTGGAAGTACAAACTCATGATAAGACGAGCAACTGGAATGACAGAAAATAATATATACTGCATATCGTACTGCGGACAGAATATGAAAGGAATAAAGAAATAAAGCTGCAGAAAAAAAAAGAAACGTAAAGTCGATAACGACAAAATAATGCAGACAATAAATTACGTATCAGAATACTTGGCTGACATCAAGAAACTGGCGGGTCAGATGTAACGTATTGCGCAAAACCTACTCCTTAGTTCTTTTTCCAAGATGCGTGACTGTGATGTTTCCACTATGCTGCATGCTTACACAATAAATATATGTTTAAATGTAAGCTTAGTGTCTTTTTTAAAGCGGTAAAGCTGGGTGTGCCCACTCAGAGCGTAGAGAAGATGTCTATATTCCTTTCGTCTAAAAATCGGATGCGGCACCGCACTTCCAGCTTAGTTAAATTTATATTTTTAACGAAACGATAGTCACTACATCTAAATGAAAGCACTGACATCAAACTGTTTTACGTGACTTTATAGTTTCTCCTGACTGTTTCGGCTAACCGAATAAAAGCTAGCGAAAATTGCTGTGAACTACTGACAAAATATCGACCTAGTCGCTTATAGCTAAGCGTAGACTGTATTTCAGACCACAAGCAGATTTTCAACTACATTCATCAATACATGTACTAATTTAGCAACACTCGTCGTAATTTTTGGGATATCATGATTGCCAGTAATCACATAGTCGTTCTCTCATTTTCGACTTTTTATATCAACTGACGCTGCTATTGCTGCAGCGTTTGATTTAGCTGCAGCAGCTGCTGCGGCGAGTGGCGACCCTTATAGCAGCCTATTCGTACGTCCTGCATGCAGCACTAAAATAGGCCTACGTGTTTCCTGTATCATCAAGCGGCATATAATTATCAGCTGCCTGCTAGGACACGTGCCAATGCATTTAGCAGAATCGCAATTCGTACCGCCTCCGTAGAATCAGCAGTGTGGTATAAAATCAATGAACGGTGCCACTGACTGCTCTGATTAGGCTTAGACTTCCTAGCTGCCGCCGAATATTTGGATCCGCCAAAATTTTTGCCGCCGCCGAAAATACGCCGAAAAAATGCGGCCGACGCAATCGTCGCCAAATTTCTGAAATTCATTAGCCGCCGCAAAAAAATCGGCTAACTTTCAGCCATACTTCGGTTTGATCTGTCTTTTATAGGGTACTACCCAATTCACACCGGCGACGCCAACGCGACTCAATTGCCATGACATATGGACGTACTACTCTTCTGAAGTCTGAACTAAACATTACTAGTGGATTAATGTAAAGCTATAGCAGCATCCACATGACATGGAGTTTTTTATGTGTCAGCCAAAAATTAGCCGTAACTTTGCCGGAAAGTTTTGTTTGCAACAAAATTTGGCTAATTCGAATATCAGTTGTGTTTTTGGTTCAGCCAGATTTATTTATGTAAAAATTCGACCAAAAAGTCTAATTAGGCAATTATTTGAATCAAGTCGACGGCATCGTAATTCTGCACCCTTTTGCAGGTTTTAGCCTTTTACTTCGGCTTAAAGGCGTAAAATAACTTAGGCCTGTACACTTTTTTCGCAAAACTAGAAACCTGTAAAGGTATCCGATACTTGATTCTTAAAATATATTTCACTAAAGGTAGAGGGCAGAACTAATTCTCAATCGTAGTGTGGTTGAGTTGATTGGTAGACGCTATTTATCAACAACCCATAGTTAATGTAGTTTCGACAGCTCTGTATTGCTGTTACAAACAAAAACGTCCGTAGCTCTGTTGACGTCGTGACGTCATATAGTGCATCCGCTGCATGGAATGCTGTTGACGCATTCTCTGTCATAAACGCTCCTCATCAATATTCTACCAAGCATTGGCACGCGCGCGGACCTGTGCAAAACGTTCCGACCAGACTGGAGTGTTCCGCTAACCTTTGCTAACTACAGGCTGGCTATTCTCTTGTTAGACAAAAATTGTTACAAACGAAATTCTTCAGTTAAAAATAAATTAGGGAAAATAACTTAACGAAAATCATGCTATTCGCTGCAACAAAAGTTTATCGCGTTTTTTTCGTCGACTATTTTTCGCTAACGTTCGATGTTTTGTGGCAACAGCAGTGAATAGCATTGGTAGAAGTTGAGCTGATGCTAGATTGCATGGTGACAACTAGACAATGCACGTACCTTCACTAACTCATGTGATAATTTGACTTTAAAATTACCTTGCTCTTTTCTCTTTCCGTTTCCTATCATATCAATAGACCTCGATCTAATTGCCAGTTGAGATACGGGATATTATATATGAGGATGCAGGTCATAGTCACTTGAACAGCTACGAATATAATCCGTAACTCCTCGATTAGGCCTACTACCACATGAACACTTAGCACAAAAGTTGTAGTTTCTGAACCAAAAGTTTTTCAGATCAAACCTGCCATGACAAGTAGTTGGGTTGTAGTCCGTGTATTAATTTTTGACATCACCAGCAGACAGACAAAAACTTCCAAAGTGTTTTTTAGCAAAGTTGTCAGCGATTTAGAGTGCAAGATAGTGGGCTTGGCTTTTTGCTACCGGCACGTACCTAGTATATGAGAAATAAATCCGTTTAAAGTGTGAACAGACGCTGTAAAAGACCCAGAAGACGTCGACAGGTAACTAGCAAGATATTCAGCGACGACGCTCGACAACCAACACTGAAAGCAGTAATAACAACGCACGCCGGCCGCCGACAGCATGCAGTAAGCAGGAGAGCCGGTGTTAAGTCGTTTCTAAGATCAAACGTCCCTATGAATAAAGAACGTGCACCGACTCCGGACAGATACGGTGGCGACACACGTCTACGTACTGTTTACAAACATAGCCTACGTACACGTACACCGTCACCAATGAGTGTACGGAATAGGTCACTCACGGGTCGGAAAAAGTAACCCCGGTAATGTTGCAGTTTAGCGGTATATTCCTAGCAGACCATACGCGCCCTAAACAGCTGTTAGAAATAAGGTTCCAAACCCATTACCATAACCCGATAAATATAGAACGCGATTAGGCCTATACGTGAGATGAGAAATCGTCACATGCGCGATACCATGGCCGTCTATAGTTTATACACTGTGTCCCAAAAAGCACCCCAGACATTTTCGACTGTAACTTGAAAACCGATTAACAGATTTTGACAATATTTGGTATGAATATTTCTGACACAACTTGCCATTAAATGACTGTTCAGTTTCCCACCTAACCTAATGTATGCTTCTGCACTACCTAGGGAAAGCAGATCAAGCGAAATGTGTTAAAATAAACAGAAAACTCGGGAAAAACATCACCGACATTATCGATCGTAACTTGAATTAAGATTAGCAGATTTAAATAATTTTTGGCAAAAATATTTCTGACAAAACTGGCTATTAAATAAAGTGTTTTAGTTTTTACCTCGCCCAAAGTCTGCTTCTGCACTACTTGCTAAAAGCAGACCAAGTATAATACGTGTTAGAGTGAATAAAAAACGTCAATAAATTCCATCTATCCTAATCTGTGGGCCCCAACAGCCAGTCTATTACACAGTTTGACTGTCGTGCAGCAGTGTGTCTATCAGATAAAGTTTAAAAATGTTTGTGAAGTCAAGAAGCGACTGGTACAGCATGGATTGGTCTAGAGCAGAACATTATCGATACTGCTGTCAATGAATGGAGAAAGCGTCTCCTTGCCAGTGTTCGCATAGTGGGCCAACATTTCAAGCATTTTCACTGCAGGCAGTTGAAAAATGGACAGCTATATGAAATGTCAGCCAAAATGTCAGAAATGTAAACAAAATGTGTTTTTACGCGTTATGTTAATTAAGCAATCATATCGTATTGGATATAAAAGTGATATTTCGCTGGTTGTGTTTTCTCCAGGTGGTGCAGAAACAAACGTTGGGTGAGGTGGGAAAATCAATGGTCATTTGATGGCAAGTTTTATCAGAAATATTTGTACCAAAAATTATCAAAGTAAGACAATTGATTTTCAAGTTACAGTCGAAAATGTCGGGGATGCTTTTTTGGGACACAGTGTATATATGATTTGCAAGGAATTTAAACCACCGCTAAACTGCAACGTTACCAGAACGCTGTTTGGTCAGGCGGTCCTACGATACGCAGCAGCTTTTACGGTGCGCTGTGGCGAGTTCAGCCGGTGTAGAGTCAGCGCGGACTCCAGCACCTCGGCCCTTGGACGACCGCGACTTAGTCTGCTTCTTGGACGAGCTGCTATCGACAGAGTTGGCCTTGGCTGCGGCACAATCGCTAACCGTCCGTTCGAGTTGCGCCACATCACCGGGCTCCGTCTTCTGTCGCTGCTGCATAAACCGGACGCGCTTCTGCTGTGCTGAGTCGGACGATGTGGTATCGCTGTCGTGGAGGCGATCAGCGTTAACTCCGTCGACTCTGTTTGTTCGTCGAGACACACTACAGTCACAACGCGGTGAAGCAGCCTGAGCGCCGCAGACAGTACACCGAAGTCCGTCAGTACCTCCAGCTGCAGCAGCAGCAGCTGCAGCAGCTGCCTCGTTATTCTTCTCCATCAACAACCGTTCCAGCTCCGACAAACCCGACTCGTCCTTGATCTCGAGCAGAGCATGGCGCTCGCACTGGCTCGTGCGCGGCTCCAGCTTGCGCGGTGTTGGAGTCGTCTTGCTGTCGTCACTGGATGATGGTGATGACGTCGTCGGTCTAGCTGTTGCTGCTGACATGGACGATCGACCTTGTACCGACGTTGAACTCTTCCTGGCGGGCGGCGGCGTCAGCTGACTGATCTCCTTGAGGTACTCCTCCAGCTCGGAGATGCCTGAGTCAGCGGAGCGCACAAAGAGAGGGTGCGTCTCGCTGTGGGCGCTGCGCGGTACGAGGGCTGGTCGCCCGGCGCCGGCGAGCTTCCCCCGCGTGGACGGCGACGTAGACGTCTCGACGGACATTCTGCGCGGTCGTTCGTCGGCGTCGCGTTCCAGCATCAGCAGCTCGAACTCGCTGAGTCCCGTCGCCGCCGACCGCATCTGTAGCAGCGGATGTCGCTCGTACTGAGTCGTGCGCGGCAGGAATGGCAGTGACTTGCGCGGTCGACGCAGAGGATCAGACGCTGAAGCTGACTCGCCGAACTGTCGTCGCCCTGCACCGCTTGATGTCGACGGCACTCCCTGCTGGTCATCGGTTCGATTTATTGCATCAGTTGCAGATGTTACTGCTCCTCGCTCATCTCTCGTCGTTGAGACGCTCACGTCAGCCGGGTCGACGGCTTGCGACGTCGACGACGACATAATCCGCTGTCGCAGCTGTGGACAAAACTGCTACAGAATCAACACGATTGCACACATGCGACGCGACCTATTTCAGCAACGCTGTTTCGCCGAACGACAAACGCACAGCAGATGTACGTGAAACGCAGCAGATATCTCTTCACCTGAATCATTCGATTGGATTCAATCACGCATCTGTCGAAGTTGACTGATGACGACAGCGATGCTGCGATAAAGCCAAGCGCCGCGGTAATTAGTTTTGCGGTATCAGCCGCGTGGGCGTCGAATGTCATGAGAATTCACAATGCACAGCAGCTGGCAGCAACACAGTGCTACCGCGCATGTCATCGCCGGCTACTACTGCACATACATAGTACGGTATGTACGTCGCCGAGCGCTGTCGGCTTAACATTCTGACGTCGCAAACCTGCCAGCACACGTTGTCCGACCGACATCCCGTCCGCCTAACGCGCAGACGCAGACACGCGACACAGGCCACGTACTGGATGCGACGACATTGACAACCGGCGACAGATCGCGCTGCTGTATGTTATGCGCTTATGTTGGCTGACGACATCGACGCGTGCAAGAGACCGCTAGCAGTGTACAGCAGACAACAACACGGTGACCGCTTCCTGGATGCAGCCAGAGCTAATGCGATGCACCGTCCACGCAGCAGACTGTCGTGTCGCCTCGTCGTCGTACATACAGCCGGTGCCTGCTAGCTGCTAGCAGGCCGGCAGTGGCACCGTCGGTCGGATTAGCTATCCAAGATGGCGCACGCGCGCACACGTCGAGCCACATCTATCTGCGCCCGTCCGTACCTCTCCGTCTCTCCTGCGTGCGATACTTGCAGACGGGCGGGCGGCTGGGCGCCTAGAACCCGCTCGGACTGCTGCTGCTGCTGCTGCTGAAGACGAGGATAGGAGGCTGCTGCACGCGCCGCCTGCCCGACTGCTAGCTGCGCGACGGTCGCATCAAGATGGCTGCAGATTGCAGCCGATCTACTCTACTCAGTCGATGCTCACAGCAGACCCGCTCGCATTCTGCGACAATAATTATTGTTCGTACGCCGCCGTCTCACTAAAGCAGGCGAATCGCGAGGGTTAAGAATGAGGATATTGTTTCGGACAGCGATAGCGTTAAGAATAAGGATAAGTTGCATTTTTTTCTATGACGGACTTTGGCAATGGTGGCTCTTGGATATGGCGGCCCTTGGCTGTGATACTGTACATCAGATGTGATACACTTAACACCGAATTAACCAATTCATTTTATGTTTTTATTATACGGCCACCGTTACTCTAATAGGCCACATTACGGGTGTTGCCCGTCTGTTTCTTTTACCATTTCTCTGTTCGTCTGTCCCGTATGGACTCCTAACTTAAGAACTAGGCCTAAGGGCACATAATAGCCAAAGTTGATAGGAACGCTTTTTATGACAGGAATAACGATTATGTCTATTTCATGCCAATCAATCATTCTGACGAAAGACAAGGTCGTCGGACATCAAAAACCTCCAGCGCATGATGCACATCTCGCATATCTTGCCTTTACTTACGGTCGGCGGATCGAGCGCCGGCGACTTGGCCCACTGCACACTAGGAACAATACAGTAAGAGTGCAGCGGTCACATAGCATGTGCTCAATACGACACGAAACGACAGCATTATGCTGTAGGTGTATCTAAAAATAAATGCAAATGTAAAGGCTTAAATATTAACGCTACTTATACACAACTAATAAACAGAGGCAAAGGCGGTATTTGAAGACCATTAGCTAATGGCACCGAAACGCATTATGCGATCATCCAGTTGACGAATCAGTAGACAAGCGGCACAGCCGGTAAATATACCACCACACAACCACCAGTTCAAATGTGTACTGTTTCTGTGCACTGCGCATTGATTTCGTGACGTGATGATTGGTGACGTGATATCTGTGTGTGTGTGTGTCCGTCTGTCTGCATTGCTCCGCCTGTCTGTTTTCAAATTTCTGCTGTGAATAAAAATTATCATTAGGAGAGTAACCTAAGGAACCCGTTAGCGTAGGCCTATATATAGTAGTCTAAAGCTGATAAGCTGATTGATCATGATGCTGTCACCAAGGCCGTGACGCTACCATGACGTATTATAGACGACAGCGTGGTGCACTGAATTTCTGAGCAACGTCTACAGGTAAAATGGCTGGCTGATGATTGGAAGAAGGTGATAGTGGCTGTGTTACAGACTATACAGCTGGAGCTACGCAGCTCGGCACGTCGACGTGGACTAGCCTATATAATCCTCATTTTAGGCCACCAACACACAGACAGACGGACAGTCAGTCGATATTATTGGTCAGTCATTGATGTGATTCGTCTGACCCGCGTGTCTTGTCTTCGTACATCCCGGCGGCACAGTACTTCGACAAACTGGTCACCTGCCAGCGTTACTACTACAGACTACAAACTATCACCTGTTAGTTGCTTACAACTGTTAGGACTGTTGCTGTATGCACGGCGTGTGCCGAAAAAAATAAACCACACAAAGTTCTAGAGTCTTCGTAGATGCGTTGAATATTGATAATCAGCAGTACATGTGCAATACAGTTATCATTAAAGATTCTCCATCTTTAGCACCGCATATAACCTTGTAAATAATAAATTCAAAAGCTGACACTGATAACGGAACAGTGTTTCAGCAACTGTCACCATTATCGACTGCGAAAAAAATAATAAATTAATACCAATAACTAGAAGCTATAACAGACAGCACACGCAAGCTGCTAATTCAGTCGTTACCGCTAGTATTCTAACTTAATTAGTTTTCTTTCCGAGCGTCAAAGAATGTAGACTGACCATCAGTTTGAAGCGACAGAAGAACGTGTGAAGCCTGGACAGGCTTTGCCTTGTTGTCGTCTTATAGCAACTCATCAATGCGTTTTGCTCGCCGCAAGCCGTGCTGCTGCTGCTGCTGCCTGCATCATTCGTTAGTGTCAAACAGGCATCAACGCAAAGCCAACATCCATAATATTATGCAAGCCGCCATTGCAGCAGCGGTGTGATGGGAAGAGGAAGTTTCAATTTTCCGACGAACAGCCACATATTTATAATAGAAAAAATACACATGTTTAAAACGTCAATTTTTCTTCTAAATTCTCTGAATAGCAGACTTTCAGTTCCAAATTTTGTATACTCACTGCACTGCGCTTCGTGCATGTAAAATTATTTTTTTCAAACAGTGTTAAAATTATTCTCTTTAGTTACAAAATTAGCCTTTCACTCAAATCAAAGACGATGGCATCGATCGTTTGGTTTTGGTATCTTACGCCTTGTCTTCCGGCTTTGGTTTTAGTTTTGAACTTCAAGCACTGACGACAATCGAAGACTTTTATTTGCTGGTATAGTTTTGAGACTTTGAGTAGCAAATGACAGAAATGAGATAGAAAAGGTATACAATGGTACATGATATTATGCATACCATGAATAGTGATGAACTGTATACATTATATATATTAAGTTTGTACGTTGGTTCTCGCTACTGTTATAAATAATCGTAGGCTCATAAACAAAGATGCATAAGGGCGGGCGGCAAAAAAACATCTCCATCAATGTATACAAGCTGTGGTTCGGAGAAACGAGACAGAGCGCTTTTAACTCGTTGTCCATTAGCAGGCGACGTTGGCCATCATTTGCTGTCTGTCTGTCTGGCTGCCTGTTTTTTCGACTGCACGGCAGGCAAGAGACGAGCGTGTCGTCGGTGGTCGTCTAGCCAGGCAGTGAAGACGAAATTGCTGAAATTGCCTACACGCGAGCAGATCTTGTACGTCGAATACGAGTCGATCGATCGGCGCTGCGCGACGTGCACCTGATGCAACTCCATCCATCCGGCCGATGAGACTGCGGCATAGTCGACTGAAGATTGTCAATGAGCAAACCTAATCCATTTTTCACATCCAGCTGAGCTGCCGTCTCTAATTTCAACCAGGCTAACTAACGAGCTAACGAGCTATTGACGTACAGCGACATATCCGACTTATCTAGTAATGACAGACCAATTCTTGAAGTCTTCTTGTCTACAAAAACTGGAAAAAAACGAAATTTCGCGTCGATCGAATTGCAGTTTCATCATCGCTATCTAGTTGCTGTTTACTCTAAGCTTGACAACTGCAATTCACTGTAGTCAGTAAATTCTCATTTTTTTGTGCAGTAAAATATTTGCTTGCTTACTATTTACATTATGCACAATATCTTTTTGAGTGATTTGAAATTATCTTGTTTGCGCTAGCCAAAAAGTTTATGTTTTCGACTTATTTTTTAATCAGGCTCCCCCATAGCCTACTTCATATACACTTACATCATTTTCATTCTCACTAATTACCATCAGTTACGTTTTTACTTTTTCTCACCAGGAAGCTGAAATATAGAAGCCTACTCAATATTACATGATTTTTCAGAGAAAGACAACTTACTAACGCCGTCTTAATGTCATAGAGGCCTAAAACAATGTAATAGCGTACCAATTAAGAAATGATATTTTGTAACGAATAGATTGACAATGACACAAAATGCAATAAAGTAGATAACACTGCATGCTGTTTGTCAAATGTTATCTCTACGACTCGATGTTTTCGTTATGATCTTCCAGAATGTAAATGTCATCAAAGTTGTCAGCTAATACTCGAAATATGCAGGCTATGATCGCCACTATGCGCGTTTACAGGGTGCGGCAGAAAAAAGTGGACCCCTAAATTTTTTCGCCGTTTTCTCAGCAACCGTTTGGGATTTTAATACGAAATTTTACAGCTTTATTTATTGAAACCTTCTTCATCTAACAGCCAAATAAAATGTGATTCTGTTAAAAAACGACGAAGTTATAGATTTTTTAACATGACCGCCTACCGATTTTTCGGCATTCAAAAATGATCATGCTACAACACCAATTTCA
>Ga0056128_1008696_pt1 | contig 12787 bp, 8 predicted proteins | sample WorMetLIZISLAND2_FD_71113 | JGI IMG/M metagenome (GOLD analysis project Ga0056128, IMG submission 71113) | Marine gutless worms symbiont microbial communities from Max Planck institute for Marine Microbiology, Germany - Olavius geniculatus... ...
AGGTGTCAATTTGTATAGCGCATCTCGCGTACAACGCTTCTAATGCGCTTTTCGTCACTAACCCGAGCCGCCAGCCGCACTGCCACCAAGTGCAGCCTGCAGACACAGGCTGGCGCAGCGACCGGCTAGGCAACCCCAGTCAGCTGTACCAAGGTCCCCACCTTCCATAACCCATGTAAATGAGTTACTACTCATTTTACCATCCCACGGAAAGTAGAAGGCTGAGTCGACCTAGCTGGCAGGCTTCGCACCGAGATGGTATACCTGCCCGCAGGCAGTCACCCATCGCAGTACTAACCAGGCCCAGCGTAGAGTAACTTCGTTTCAGCTGAAACGCGTTAGCAACTACGCCACACCACCAATACTTATGTAATACTTGCATGCAGTGCATTACTTGCAGCCAGTGCTTGAATAGGTACTTTGTTATGTGCAAAACGTAAACATTCATCTCGAGTAAAACAGTATATACATAAACGACAGAAGTATGGAGTCTTTTACACCCTTTTACCGGAGCTTGCAGAAAAAGAAGTTCTAAAATGTATGCAGTACTTTTACTGTACTTACGAATGGACATACACACGTTTGAAAAATTGCTGTCGTATGTTCAGCCACTAATTCAACGTCGATCAACGAAATTCCGGTAAATGTCTTAACGGCATTGTTATGTTTAGAGTATTGCCGTAGCTAGGTTTTGGGAGGCCCTTGTGCACAGCTTGATTGGTGGGCCCCTAACTGAAACATCAAAAAATATGCGTATGCCGAGATGAACACAAGATTTGGTGGAACATATTTTGAAGGCACTAATATGGAAACGTCAGTGTCGTAGTAGCAGCTTTAAATGTAATGTTAATATATTTTTTATGGTTTTATGTTATATTAATGTCCTATTCGTGTTTGGTCAGGTCGTTCCTAAATTCCACTACTGCGACCCGACCAGACGTGACCAGACTTGTCTGCGACCTGACAAAAAAATCCGTACATGTCGAGATTGAACCGACCAGGTCTGCGACCCAAAAAAAGCCGGAAAAGTCAGCGACCAGACCAGACAAGTCGGCGACCCGAGTCTGCGACAAAGTCTGGTTGGGTCGCAGTAGTGGGTTTTAGCCTTAACTGACAGATCTCCAAGGAGATGGGGTTTACCTTTGGATTATACATTATTTATACAAGCAGAATATGTCACAGACGTGGCCAAATGAAGTTGAAAGCAGCGTTCACAGTGTAGGCCTACAAGTATGCATGTTTTACAGGAACAAAACAGACTGAAGACTGAAGAGATGCAAACGTTTGCAGTGGAGTGTGTGTAACTGTAGGCTCAAGAAGAGGCTGCAGCAAAACAAGACGCAGCTGAAGAAACTGCGTCAACAGCGGTGACTGAGGAATAATACAACAACAATTATCAACTAGAATTAATTATCTCCACCAAGGTGAACGTAGTGAACATTAGAGGAGATAAAGAGATTGGTCGTTCTGTCCGTCGTTCCGTGTGTGTGTGTATACATGTACTTTGAGGTGCCATATCTCTGTAACGGTGCCAGATAGACGCATGGTCGCAATGGACCACCCATAGGAAGTCGACCACGAGTCCAATGGTCACGTGACCAATGACGTCACGTGACCACGAAAGGTCAAGGTCGTGACGCCATTTTCTTTAGCTGTAGTTGTAGGTGTAGTAGTAGCAGTAATAGTAGTAGTAGTAGTCATGTTTTATTTACTTTGCTTGGCAGAGATATGCATTCTTACAAGCACCTCCTAGTTAAGTTATATTTATCCGGGACTGAAAATACGTTACATACGTAGTACCTGATATCTGTCCAAATGCTGTGCATTTACATTACTTACGTATAACTGTGCTAGTCAGCAGGAGTATCCTATAGAATTTATCCAGAGTGTTATACTGTCACCTTTAGGGTGTCATTAGATGGTCTTGTCACGTCAGTGGCACAAATTAGTTATAATGTGTTTTTTGTCCCATGCTGCGCTTTAGCGTTGACGTGTATTAACTGACGTGTGCTGTTAACTATTTGTTTGTGAATGACCAAATGCGTACGCATCATCTGTGCCAAAGAACTGCATTACTTCTCGAGCTTTTTGGCAAGGTATGGTAGCGTTATCAAATACCAAGCATGAAGTGATCGGTGTCATTGTGTTATTGTGGCGCAGTTTTCTACATGTCTTCAAGAAAATGAGCATAATGAGCCCAAAAGTAACTGACGATTTCAACATAATGGGCTTGAATATCATTACTCAACGTCCTTGCAAAAAGAAATTTGGACCAGTATAGTTTTTTTGTATTGCAGTGTGCTGGATACAGGTGAAGTTGGTTATCATCAGTGTTTGAAAGGAGAAGAAATCCAAAGCCCAAGATTAGGCCTATGTTACCGATTACCATAAACAAGGGGCCAGTGCAGTGCTTAGCAAAGATTAAGCTTATTTACTTCTCTTCTCCACTTTCACTGCCACCAAAACAGAATTAAAAGCGAACAAGTAAAACAAACATTTCATGAATCAAAATGATCACATGATCTATACAGAATACTTGTACAGAATGCAATTTACACTAAAATCAATATAAATGAACAACTGAATAAACATTTAAACACTCCCACACACCTAATAAAAACCATCAGATGAATCAAACAGCTGAAATGTTCGCAACAGTTATACCTCAAAGTGGTATCAGCATGACTGATCAACAGCAGCTATGAACAGTATTGCAACAGTCAACTCCTAGCTTCACACAGATTACAGACCAGCATTTCGCACACGGCAGTATTGAGAAATGTGAAAAGTGGGGCCCGGGTGCATCTATAGCAAAAAATATTTTACGGTAGGCCTGGCAAACTCTCTTCCTCTTCTTATGATTAATGTTTCATTTTCATCCAATTTTTTCACTTTCAAACTGACGAAGCGCAAAGGTTCCCTAATTAAACTGAGATCACATGCCAGCAGAAATGACTTAGCTACTGCACAGCTTAAACGCCAGCAGACTGTCCATGCAACATGGCAGCTGACAGAGGAGTATATGACAGCGAGTGGTTGGAGCTAGCGCAATGACGGCGGTGGCGGCTGCGCTGCTGACAGACCTTCACGTTCCATCGCCAGTTGATGTCGTATAGCATCATGCTGCGCCGACATCTGCATCATCAGCTGACAAACACAGCACACAAACTACATCTATAACTGTGCAATGTGCATGTCACTGTCTTTAACAGACTTGGTATCATTAGAGGCAGTGTCGGGAATTGTTGTGCAAATCCAGAAGCCCTGCCAAGAAGTCTAGGAAATAGACATCCAGATTCCGAGTCTTCATTGCGCAAAAAATACAATCATCTTGTGCAAAACTATGGGCAAATAATCTTAACGAAACAGTACACGTAATTAGCCGAATTATTCTTGCACACTGCAGAAGCACAAGCGATTCCGCCTAATGCTACATTTTCTCTGTAGTGTGGTCTGTCTGCCTGTCGCAATCATGCACCCTGCTTAAACCCTTTGATGGATTTAGGTGCCGTAGGCATGAACACCTGTGGGTCCCATGACACAGATAGGGGTCCGTGGCCTACAGAAAAAGGGGAAATTGCGGTCAAACCCCCAGGCCAAAACGTGCAATTGTAAATTGCAGCCAAACTGTCAGTCCTATAGCGCCAAAAAGTGGGGTTGACTTGCTAGAGGGATTCCACGTCTTACCAAACTACTTTGGTTTTTGTCATGTAGGCTGCTGGCATTGTAATGCACCGATAGTCTTCTACTGAAAATTTCACACATGATATGATATGATGACAAGCGTCCGTCAGCTGAACGTTTCAGCTTTGTGATGTCGTAACTAACTCACCTGCTGTGCGAGAATGGCGTCGCTGTTGTACGGAGGACGACTTAACATGTCGCCACACATTCGTTCATAGTTCTGCGCCATTGCAACTAGCGGGTGTTCTTGTCCAGGCGGCGGCGGCGGCGGCGCTGCTGGGGGTACGAAGTGCTGTGGAAGTGCGGCTGGAACTGCGGCTGCTGATACTGGAGATGCACCTGATGCTGCTGCTGCTGCCGCTGCTAGAGGATCCGCTCCTGAATCACAACAATATTCTTAATATTTTATACACATTTTTGCATAGAAGACAACATCTTTGCACCATCTATCTCCTTAAGCAAGTTTTTCCCCGTCTCTCCCTCCGTTCTCCACCTTAATTTTCTCTTCCCCTTCTCCCTTTCTATCTTGTTTCTGCCTTTTCTCAATAAATCTAGCTAGGGGGTCTCAGGAACACTACATGCTCCTCCAGTAATTGTGGGCAAAGCCCCAAATGCCATCAGTTTTGGGAAATTCTGCAAGCAAGCTAGAGGAAAGTAATATCACTTAGACTTTACCTATTACTGCTAATAGTGGCATGTTACGCAACTACTATTGCCAGCGCTAGCAAAAGCAGCAGCAAAACTACAACAACTACTACGGCACTAGCATTAAGACTGTAGTCACATGAAAAATAAGTGTAGCACAACATAAGTGAAAAAATTGCTCAACATTTTCATGTCTTGAACACAGAATGAAAACAAGATGGGATGTCTTTGCATGGAAAATAAAAAAATGCTCAAAATGATTTATTGTACATGCAATTAAATACATGTACATCGTATAAGCATTCAAAAAACTCTAAATGTAAGCCAAACAAGCAACGGTAAAGTAGGCGTACGTGCAAAGTGGTAGATCAGACTCGAGGCATCCATCATGCGTGCGAGTTCCTGGTCCTTGGGTGACGCCAGTGCCAGCATGTGGCGCTGTAACATGGCCGGGTCCTGAGAGTACTTCTGGAACAGCTGGTAGACGGCAGCTGCATTGGTGCGATTGCCGCCAGCTGCCAGAGCAGCTGCCAGCTGCTGCTGCTGCTCCTGGCTTGATCGCAACGCATCTATCCAACAGAAACACACACCAGTATGACGTCACAGAACACTGTACCACAGATGACAGACATATCAAGCAACATATTCTAGTTCAGCAAAAGACATAATAATAATTCAGCAGCTAGTCTGACACTGTAATATAAAACAGTAAAGGTGTTTGCATAATTAATCTTGTAACCAACTGAGCCACGAAGAAGCATGACATCTAAGCACAATCATGCTGAAGGTAAGCGTGGATGAAGATTGTGATTACTTTCAAGCAGGCTCACAGTTATCTTCTAGCAGCGCAGCAAATCCAGCGTTTGGCAACTGAACTACTTTAGCTAGAATTTTGTTTTATTTATACATGCTCACATGCAAGAAGGAAAAAATCAATATGAAATAAAATCACCAAGGGCAAATATGGCACCAAAAAGTGACAATAGTTAAAAACGATTAAAGGTTATCCATAGCTCTTAGTGGTAGCCCATCTCAGAGCTACAAAGCATCAACTGCCATATTGGGTCACACAGTGTTACCTGCTATGTGACACAGAAGAACACACCTCGTCTTAACCCCAGTCAGATTTACCTATGGAAGCATGAACAGTTCTTGACTGATACAGCACAATGTTTTGGAGTGTAATAGTAAGATGGCCAGCACCGAACAATGCAACTTATCCCTATATAACACCACCAAACCACAAAACAACACAATGATGAATAAAACAACAGGACAACATAAATGAAGCAGTTACCAAGTCGTTCACGTTCGCGCTGCACCGCATCAGCTCCAATATTTGGTGGCGGTGGAAAAACATTTGGAATTGGAGTCATTCCAGGAGGAAGTGCGCCAACTGCCAGTGATCCATAAACTCTCTGAAGTTCTTCCATGTACGCAGCGTCAGGGTTGAAACCAGGACCCATTGCAGCCAAACGCTCAAACTCTGTTCAGTCAAACAAAGCATCATCACTGAATAAACAACAAACTATTAACACTGAACAAAAATGTTTTTTTGTTAAACTAAATGGTTAAAATTATATGCTCTCTGCTCGCTTGATCGTGACAGCAGAGGCATGACCATTGGTTAGACTGTTGACCTTTGACTCAAAAACCCGACCTATTTACTTTTACCCCAAAATGCACAATGGTGACGGTCCAGTCAAAGAAATCCAAAAAGGCAGAAAACTAAAAAACAGCTCAAAGCTGAAAATTTGTCTAAAGCATCAGTACATGATCTGATATTTCAGGCAAATTTATAGCTTTGTACTATTTTTCCTCGGTCGAAACATAATATGACTAGACTACTAGTGAAAAAAGTTTGCTGAAGATACACTAATGCATGCATGCCATAAAATGAGAATGGTAAAAACTAAAAACATCACAGAACATAAGATACATGGATGGACGGATGACAAAAAATAAGGTAATCAATCAATCAATCAATCAATCAATCAAAAAATAACCACTTACAAAAGTGACCAGTGGTGTACAACACACCTAAAAACTAAAATAAAACCTAAGAACAATGTACAAAAAGTAAAAACTACTCAGAGATAAAAGGCTCGCTGAAACAGTAAAGTTTTTAAGTTTCGTTTGAATGACGCAGTGTCAGATAGTTCTTGAAGTGATGGTGGCAGACTGTTCCACGCAGCTGGTGCAGCATAGGAAAACGCTCTCGTTGTCCAAACTTTAGTCGTGTGCGTGGTTGCTCGTAGTGGAGACTGCTGCCGGACCGAAGTCGTGTTCGTGATGTGACACTGGCTGTTTGTGTGACAATGTCAGTAAGATAAGACGGTGCTTGTGACGTGTGAATTAAATGTATCAGCAAACACAGTTTATAGGTGATGCGGTATTGCGCCGGAAGCCAGTGTAATTGTAACCTGGTCGCGAGGAGCGACAAGTCCAATCAGTCTGGTTGCAGCGTTCTGAGCAGGTTGAAGTGGTGCAATCGTAGATTTTGGCAAACCAGCAAGTATAGCGTTGCAGTAGTCCAGTTTGCTCAGTACGAACGCCGACATGAGAGTGGCTGTTACCTCTGGCCCAATTAGCCGTCGAATCTGTTTAAGTCGTCGAATGTGATAAAAGCAAGCACTGGCGACTTTGTTGACGAGCCGTTGCATTGTTAGCTCGGAATCGAGCGTGACACCAAGGTCACGCACAGCGTTGACTGATGTGATGACGTAGTTGCCAACTCGTAGCAACAAGTCGTTGCTCGCGATCTTCTTGAGACTGGCACGTGACCCGCACTACATGAATTCTGTCTTGTCTTCATTCAGTTTCAGACGCCTGGATGTGCACCAGTCTCCAACATCAGCAGTACATCGCTGTAAGCTGTCGATGGTGGATGGCACTTATGAAATCTCAGTGTGACCAACCAGCTGAGTATCATCAGCAAATTCATGGTATTTCAGTTGATGACTGGAGATGAGGTTGGCCAAATCCTCCGTGTAACTGATAAACATCAGAGGACCTAGGATTGATCCTTGAGGTACACTGCAGTCCAAGGTGTGAGGGCCAGAGTGGTCTGAATCGACTTGAAAAATCCGACTTCGTTTATTCAGGTATGACGAGCACCATTCAAGGGCCATATCAATGACTCCAAACCGATGGTTAAGTACACGCAGGAGTGTCTGGTGGTCGACAGTATCGAAAGCGGCACTTAAATCAAGCAACGTCAGAGCGCAGACACTGCCACCGTCGATTGCTCTGGTAATCTCATCATGAACAGCAATAATGGCGGTCTCAGTTGAATGATGTGCTCTGTACACTGATTGATGGCTTGGCAAGAGATGCTTTGATTCAAAGTGAGCTTTAAGTTGATTTGCAGCGACCCGCTCTACAATTTTTGATAGAAAGCTCAGATTGGATATAGATCGAAAAGAGTTGACGTCGTCTGTGTTGAGCGTCGATTTCTTCAGCCGAGGCCGTACGACTGCTGCCTTCAGATCTGCAGGAAATACACGTTCACAGCGACGGCGAGCGAACTGTAGGTCGATTAATGATTACAGCACATGTAATGATTAAAGCACACTGTCTAATAAAAGAGTAAAAACATCAAAACTGTTAACTCAAGTTTTACCACTAAGTCACATGCTCTGACTACGATGCTCCATCTACATACAAGTGGATGGAATATATGCAAGTGTGAAAGATCACCTTGTGCAGCAATAATCTGTCGCATTTTCTCGACGTCGCGTTCCCAAGCACCTCGCTTGTCTTTTGCCATATCACGCTCCATCCTGCAACCAACGTTTAACGTCATCAAACGTATTTACAGTACGTAACTATTCTGCACTGCAACTTCCCACATATGCATTAACTTTTTGCAGTTTACTCAAGGCTAATACGGATACATTGTTGTCTAAGCGAAGTATTTTGATTTGTGAACAAATTTGCACAGAAACCGCAGAATCCTCAAAGGGTTCACATCCATATCCAGCAAAAGAGTGTGACACAAAAACTGACACCAAGAAGTAAGCACCACAAAATACGTAATGCAGCACAGCAAAATACCAAGAACAACAAATAAGAAATATACTACTAAGAGGTTATTCAAGACTATGAAGCTACCACACACTCAACCTAAACAAGAAGGACAATAATGCTGAACACAACTTACGCTTCCCAAATTGTTGGTGAAAAGTAAGCTCCAGGCATGCGTAGGTATGCATCAAGACCCTGTGGTGGTTGTGGTGGTGGCACTGGAAGCCCCGATGGACCATATGGTGCAACTCTGGGCTGTTCAGCAACACCTGGTAAACACATCAGTTCGTGCATTATAGCATCAGAACGTTCGCAAGTAGCGACTTCTAGAACTAGAATGTTCACTAAACCATGGTACTAAGTACATAATAATAATGTGATGCTGTACTAACATCCACACTAAAGCACAGAATCATCAAAGGGTTCACATCCGTACTAGTACATACATTAATACAATTATTAATTAATTAATAATAATAAATTAATAATTAATTAATAATAATAAATTAATAATTAATTAATCATTAAGTAATTTAGTAATCATTAATCATTTAGTAATATATTTATTAATTATTGTTGTTCTATCATTACTGGTGATATTACGAGGGGTGTTCAATAAGTTCCAGGACTACATCCCTTACACAAAGACAATAAATCGCACATTTCTGACAGTTATGTTACTTTTCAACATATTCTCCCTACAGTTCACTGCAATGTTCCCATTGTTCTACAAGTCGGTTGGAACCCGTAGCATTAAGTTTTTTTATTGGCACCTGTAGAAATTTTTGCACATTTTGCTGTAGCACATCTTTATCATTTTTAAACTTAATGTCTCCAAGTGATTCGCTATGCGGTCCAAACAAATGAAAATTACTTGGAGCTAAATCTGGACTGTATGGCAAATGCTCTAGCAGTTCCCAGCTTATCTCTTCCTTTTTTGAACTGTCTAATGGGCCAATTGCACGGTGGGGCACTGGCATTTTAAAGAATGACACTTTTCTGCAGCAAACCTGCTCAATTGCTGCGAATTGCTGGTCTTAATTAATCAGACAATAATGCCCGGTAATATTGTGCACTTACAGTATGTCATTCAAGGAAAAAGTCTGCAAGAACAACTCTTTAAGTAATCCAAAAAATGCTTTGTCTGCAGCTGACCGTTTTTGCCATATGCAGTGCTCCAACACTGACATCATCACTAACTGACTAATGATCGCTGCAAAAGCGAGCAAACTATTCAAATACTTTCAAACGTGATAAAGTGTCACTGCTTATTACTGCAAATAATCTACAATAAATTTCAGCACTTTTTACATCTTTTGCAACTAGAAAATTTTATGATTGAATTTGTAACCTAATTTGCTAAACAAATGTCAACGCCCATCATTTATATCTTAATAATAATGATGTCACAACGTGATGTCAAAAATGAAACCATGGTAAGTGATGTACTATAGTGGCAGTACAACTTCATAATAGTTTTGCTTCTCAACTGTTACTGTGTGCTTGCTGAGAAGAACAGTCCTGGAACTTATTGAATGCCCCTCATATTTTTCCACATTTAAAAGCCATTGTACTTAGGCAATACTTGACTGGTAAAATAACTGATGCTGCAATCCCATACTTCGTTCTTGGTTACTTGGCCTGACCTGGAGTACCAGTAAGTAAAAAAAACAGATCAGGTAGACAAAAAGCAAAAAATAGCCATTAGTTTGACAGCTGTAGCTCTTGATTAGAATCCATCTTAGAGCCAGGTAGCGTCACCTGCCACATAGCATAATGTGCCTGCCATAAATACAGCCAGGCAGGCGAATACTTGATTTACCTATCTCTGAGGGATAGAAGACTGGGGTGAGTTGACATAGAGTTGGTTGGCTATATGCTGAGGTGGTAGCCGGGCCCAGTGATGGGCAGCTTTGTTAACCGAGATCAATGCAGTAACAGTTACATTAAGCCACAACAACCACACAGCTATAAACACCTAACAGGTGTTCATATCCACAATAATGCTACAAAACAGCATCTTACATGGCGTACTGGCGTATCAACACAACCCAATTACTCTGACAGCCACATACTTGGTGCTCGTGGTCGTATGTACTCGGAGAGTTTCTGCAGGGCTGGCGTATGATGATGATTGGCAACTGGGTAGCCGGGTATTCTTGGTGGCACCCCGGGCGTCAGGTCTCCACCGTAGCCTAGCAGAGTGCTTGTTATCTGCGCGTCGATTCCACGGCTTTCTGGCGGAGTGTGCGACTTCTTCTGCAATGATAATATGGCACATAGTTGAAGAAATGGCCAGAAAAAAGCTGACTGGAAATTAATGTAATAAATGTTATGACATTTAATATTACATGTATTATAACATCATGTAAGCCCTCACACATCACATCACAGCAGCTTAACACTGAAGCTGAAGCTGCATTCCATTCAGTTGGTGTGTCAGCAGACTGAAATATAAGAAAAAGCTCAACAGTTTCTGAGAATCATAAATCTGAATATATTATTATTGGATGTACATTAATTCTGTAATCCGTATGATGCTTGACAACAATAGTCTGTAGAACGATGGTAATTCTGGTGTTAGTTTGCAACAGTCAAGCTCAAGAGCTGTAATCAGTGTTAGCAACAATCTGCAATGACATCAGTAAGTTTGCAATTTGACAAATTCTTATAGTTTATTGAGCCTTAATTTTGACTTCTATCCAGTGACCAAAAAAACCTTAAAAACCATGATGCACATCCATAGCAGATTAACATATAACAAACAAACACGGAGACATTCATCACCTTTTCTTCTGGCCTTCGTTCAAACTTGCAGACATCCTTTGGACCCGCCAAATGTCCAGCTGCAGAATTCTGCTTAACAGGAGTCTTGGACACTGTGTTATCACGCTTGTCGGCAAGAGCACTGTGAGGATAAGGACGAAACTCAACGTCACACCGAGCACATGTCGTACGACCCCGAAACCACCGACGCACAAATCTACACAAAATGCATCCACACAACTGTCACACAGCACTTTCAGAAACGACAGAGAATAAGAAGAATATGAAAAGGCTAATGCCCTGGAAGACACGACTGGTGGATTTCATTAAGTTAACGGCGTGAAAGCTGACCTGTCTTTCTGGGATGCTAGAAGTTGGAACAGGGTAATCTACTGGCTATTTGCTCTTTACAGGTATAGCAAAAACTTACAAGCTGTCATAAAATGCAGATAAAAAACATTCAATAAAACTAGGCTATCAAAAGTTCAAAAGTGACTAATGAAAACAATATTCAACAAAGACACAACATGTCAAAAAAGACGTGGCAAATGATCAAGATTTACAAATACACAAAATAAGAACAGTGAAGCTATATCATACATGGCATGTTTACTGCGATGACATTCCTCGTTTATCAGTCGGAGTTCAGGGCTTGGAGTGAGGTTTCTCGGCTCCTGCTCCGAGTCGCTGGAATCATTCTGAGGCAGCAGCATCGACAGCTCATCACTAACAATGACTGGTGACCGAATCACTGACGTTGGCAGTGGCGACGTCGAAGGCTGATTGGTCGAATGCAATAGTGGCGGTGGTGGTGGAGGATGACTAGGCAACGGCACTTTCCATGCTGACAGCTGCGCGTCATTCGACTGCTGGCATGGTACAACGCTAGCAATAACTTGACTATCAGTTCTCACATCTGACACAGACGTAGAACTAGTGCATACAGTGCTGTAGTTCAGCGGCTGTTCTGTCTTCAATCTATCACAGACTGCTTGGTCAGTCGACACGGCTGCCACTGGCTCAGTCGTCTCTGTAGACTTGCAAACAGCATAATCATCACCCAGCAGTGAAGCAGCTGCCACCGGTTCAGACACCTCTTCCTTCCAGCTCCTCCAGTCCTCCGCTTCCAAATGCTTCCAGTTAGATTCTGACTGTTCGACCTTAGCACCGGGCACAGCAGTTATCACAGGTACGCTGGAAAGACCATTAAGTTCATTCAGTACCAGTTCACTCTTCACGTGAGGAGCAGAAACCTTCGCCTGACAGACAGCTGTGTCCTGTGTCACCAAATAACATAACAATTATATCACCAACAAAATTGATAAAACCTTTATTATGGGGCCGTCCTTCCTAGAAGGAGGCCCCATTATGTATCGATGCTGTCCGTCTGTCCGTCTGTCTGTCTGTCTGTCCGTCCGTCCATCCCGTTCCTCCATCTAGAGGGAAAACGAAAAGGCCTAGGAAGACCAAACTTGGTAGGAAGGGTCCCTTGGACACGAGCACCCCGTGGACCAATTTCAAGGTTCCCAGCTGTTGCCTGGGTGGACCGACCGTACCCGAAAGCCAGCGTGCCTCCACCTAGAGGGAAAACGAAAAGGCCTACGTATACGAAACTTGGTAGGAAGGGTCCCTGGGACACCAGCACCCCTGGACCAATTACAAGGTC